>ERZ773009.1459-NODE-1459-length-16161-cov-2.601267_pt1 | contig 16161 bp, 14 predicted proteins | sample MGYA00580663_ERZ773009 | MGnify/ENA primary metagenome ERZ773009 (study PRJEB29015, sample SAMEA2737969) | human oral metagenome | biome: human oral; feature: human-associated habitat; material: dental | place: China | collected 2026 ... | reverse complement strand
GCACCACATCGGCCTTCTCCAACATCCCCAGAAAAATACCCTTGCCCTTTGGATCCTTCAAATTTAGAGTAACCGCCTTCTTGTTGCGGTTCAGGTTCATCGAATAAGCGCTCACCCCCTCTTTGAAGGGCCCCATGCTCCGCTCGTCGGCGCCTCCCTTCGGGTTCTCGATCTTGATAACGACAGCTCCCATGTCTGCCATCATCATGGAGCAAAACGGCCCGGCCAGGACCCTCGTCAAGTCCAACACCACAACATTCGACAACGCGCCTTCCAAAATGACCGCCCCCTCTTCAACCTTCAACGCCGGAACAACACCGGACACCTCGCCCCAATCCAATCCTCAATTTGAATCATAGAATGAAACTTATAGACGACTGAACTCTGTCGACAATATTTCTTAAGAACAAGATTAACGGAAATAAAAGCGAAAGTCAAGTGAAAATTTTCAATATGTCGTTGTTCTGAGATAATGTTGCTGCGCTGTAAGCGCGAAAGCAAATCTTCGCTTTGCGTAGAAGGCCCGGCCCATCTCGAGAGGGGCCGGGCCTTTGTCCTTTTCTCAGGGATTCTGCGAGGAGATGCGCTCCCGCGTCTGCTGCATCGTCGCGAAGAGTCTCACGATATAGGTGTTGGACCATCCTCTTCCCGTAAACATCATCTCCGTGAGCATCGCCGCAAGCACAAGGAGGAGACACCCGATGCAGGCCAGCAGGACAATGGCGATCTGCTTTCGAATGTTGGGTTTCATATAGGATGCGTGAATTTCGACATCCTTGGGCTCGCGAACGCGGAAGCCCTTTTTGCGGAGTTTTTCCCGCTCCCACTTCTCCCAAAGGCTCATGGCGTCACCGTCCTTTCTGCGGTCTTGGTCCTCCGCTCTCCCTCATTGCCCGCGGCGGCGTCCATAAAGGAACAGCACAGCTCCGGCCAGGGATATGAGGGGAAATCCCCAGGCACTGCACCCGCCACCGCCCTCTTCCCTGCTCGGCCGTTTGTCTCCCGATTCGGGGTAGCCCGGCTGGGGATTTGCACCTGCCGCCGCGACGTAGAAGCTCAGGTTCCATTTCCCGTCCGCAGCGCCGTCGCCCAGGAGGACGTAGGGAACCCCATCGTCCTTCACGATCTCGCAGTAGGCGGTATATTGAGCCTTGGGGCTCTTGGCGTCCGCCATCAGGACGATCAGGTCCAGGTAGAGGCAGTCGTCGTGGATGAAGGCGCGCACGCACTCCTTCAGGTCCGCCCCACGGTTCCCAATGGCGGAGAAGAGGTTCATGTCGCGTTCGTTGGTCTGCTCGGATCGTACCCACACCGTTCCGAATCGGGCGAAGCGTTCCAGAAGCTGAGCTTCCGTGGCCTGCTCCAGATCCTCCCAATGCCCGACGAGCAGCTGCTCCTGCCGGGGGATGCAGAGGCGGATCTGCACGGGCAGCACGGCGATCTGAGCGGGGACATCCCGGGATACGATGTCTCCGGAGGCGTCCCGGGATACGATCTCCCGGTCCATCGAGACCAGGCCCGCGGGGACGAGCGAGGCGATCTCGAAGGAGTTCAGGGCTTCGGCCTTGATGTACTTGTCCGACACCCCGCCGAAGCCGTATCCTCCCCTCGGCATGACGGGGGGCTTGCCCATCAGCAGGGTGAGCTCGCGCTCGGTGTTCGTCTCGTTTTTGACGACATCCGCGAAGGTCATGTCGAAGGCCGTCGCCCTCCAGCGGTATCGGTTCCCCGTAAAGGACGAATAGACCCGGCCCAGCCGCGTCATGCCGCCGATCCGGCGGTAGAAGAGGCGCAGGTCGTACTTCTTCCCCTCGTTGGAGAACGGATAGAGGCGGAAGGACTCGCTCGTGCCGTAGGAGGCGTTCAGGGTGTTGTAACCCGTGCCGACGCGGTTCTTGTAAACCGTGATGAGCCCCGGCGCGATCTGGCTGTGGGCGTCCAGTTGGAAGTGAGCCGGCAGGCTGCCGTAGAGGTCCGGGGTCAGGTCGTACTTCCAGTGGTCGGGCCGGATGTCCCGGAAGGCGTAGCGCGCCGTCATGTCCCAGGAGCCGCCGCCCACGTCGCCGGAGCCGGTGTTGTCCCTCGGGCCTCCGATCATGTCGTAGCGCTGGAGGCGGTAGCGCGTGCCGGTGCGGTTCGTGATCCGCGTTTCCAGGTGGTAGCTGGGCAGGCCGTTGTTCAGGGAGTGGCGCATCATGTAGAGCGCGCCCAGGTCCTGGGTCATCTCGCGGTCCACGCCCCAGCGAAACTGGATGCGCTTCTCGATGTCCCCCACGGCGACGACGGCGTCGCCGCTGAGCGTCCTGTTGAAGATCATCATGTCGAAGTAGAGCTCGTTGCCGGGGTCGGAGGCCGGGCCGTCGTGGACGTTGGCCACCACCACGGGGACGTGGAGGGACTCGCGCCAGCCGACGTAGCCCGTGTCGAAGCTGGCGGACTGACGGAACGCGATGTAGCCCAGCCTGCTGCCGTAGGCCTCCGGGTTCTCGGCCGTCAGGTTGACGTTTGCGGTCATGGATTCACCCGGCATGACGCGCTGAGGCCTGTTGGGCTGCACGGAGACGGTGTACCCCTCCGCGTTCAGGAGCACGTCCTCCATCACGTCGCGGGAGATGACGTCGCCGGACAGGGTGGGCGACGGGTTGATCGGGTTATGGCCGCTTCCGGACTCGCGCCACCAATAGGGGAAGTGGCGCGCGTAGTGGTTGGCCAGGGAGACCTTGAACTGCCCCCGCCCTTCGGGGAGGACCAGGGCGATGGACTCGACGGGGTCCATGCAGGCGTCGCGGTAGCGCGTGTCGGGATAGGCGGGGTAGGGCTGCGGCTCGTCGACGTAGACGGCCTCGAAATCGTAGAGCAGGTCCGCCGAGGCGGTCAGGGGCACCTCCGGCGTCTCGCCGCCGAGGGTCCGGCGGTAGAGCAGGCGCCCGTTGAGGTCCTCGTTGACGTAGCGCCACAGGTAGTTCTCGTAGCTGGTGGCGAACCACTGGGCGCCGGCGACGGTGTGTCCGTCGCGCGCGCCGCTCACGTCCCGAAGCTGGTAGTTGTAGCCGTAGTCCGTGGTGTGGTCCCCGAACGTGTAGTAGCGGTCTGCGTCGTCGTAGTCGTTGAAGTCGGGGTAGTCGTGGATGGGGTCCGCCACCGCGCCCCAGGCCGCACCGCCGGCGGCCAGCGCGGCGAGGAGGACGAGGGCCCCCGACACCAGGCGCACCGTCTTGCTCATCGATAAAACCTCCCGTGGGGCGTCGATCGAGGACGCCCTGAAATTTTTTCTGAACGCGGGACCCTGCCGCCGCGCGGCGGGGCCTTGCCACTATCTTACACCCGACGGGACGGGGCGTCACGGGACGGCCTGCCGCGCGAGCCAGCTCTCCAGGATCAGGACGGCGGCGATCTTGTCCACCCGCTGACGCCGTCCGCTGCGGGAGACGCCGCCCTCAATCATCGCCCGATGGTCCATGACGGTGGTGAAGCGCTCGTCCCACGTGTCGAACGCCAGGTCCGGGTGGCCGGCGCGGAGGAGGTCGACGAGCTTCGCCACCCTCTCCGCCTCCGGCCCCCTCGTGCCGTCCGTGCGCGTGGGCATCCCCACCAGGACCAGCGTCGGGGCGTACTGCACGAGGCAGGCCTCGAACTTTCGCCGCCAGCCCCCGTCCCTGTCCACCACGGGCCAGACGGCCAGCCCCTGGGCGATGAGGCGCGTGGGATCGCTGATGGCCGCGCCGACGCGGGCACTGCCTACGTCCAGCGCCAGCACGCGCCCAGGCTGAGCCTCCGTCATGCCCCCAGCTGCCCCTTCAGGACCTCCGCCGCGCGCTCCAGGGCCTCGTCGAGCTTTTCCCCATCCCGTCCGCCGCCCTGGGCCGTGGAGGGCCTGCCGCCGCCCTTGCCGCCCAGGACGGCCGAGGCCTCGCGCACGATGGCGCCCGCGTTGGCCCCGAGCTTCACGGCCCGGTCGTCCGCCATCACGATGAGCGTGCAGGTCCCGTTCCCGTCCACGGAGGAGAGAAGGGCCACCGACGGGTCCGGCCCCGCCTTCACCCGGTCCCCGACGTCGCGCAGGACGTCCGGCTTGACGTCCGAAAACCTGCCGATGTGCAGCACCGCGTCGCCCACGCGGCGCCGTTCCACAAACCGGTCCGCGTTGTCCGTCATCTCGTGGCGCGCCCGCTCCTGAGCCTGCTTCTGGAGGGTGCGCAGCTCCTCCGCCAGGTCCCTGGCCTTGGCCTCCAGCCCCTCCTCGTCCGCGGAGAGGATGCCCATCAGGCGACGGCGCAGGCCGAAGAGCACCTGCATCAGCTCCACGACTCCCATCCCCGTCACCGCCAGGATGCGTCGCGTCCCGGAGCCGATGCTCTCCTCGCGCAGGACCTTGAAGCTGCCGATGTCGCCCGTCGCCCGCACGTGCAGGCCGCCGCAGAGCTCCATGGAGAAGTCCGGCACCGTCACCACGCGCACGACGTCGCCGTACTTCTCGTCGAACAGCGCCTTCGCCCCCAGCTCCCGCGCCTCATCCAGCGTGTGCTCCGCCGTGGAGAGGGGGACGTTCCGCAGGATCTCCCCGTTGACGATGCGCTCGACCTCCTCGATCTGCCCGTCCGTCATGGGCGTGTGGTGCGTGAAGTCGAAGCGCAGGAAGCGGTCCGTCACCAGGGAGCCCGCCTGGCGGACGTGGCCGCCCAGCACGCGGCCCAGGGCCTCGTGCAGCAGGTGCGTGGCCGTATGGTTGCGGCGGATCGCCCCGCGGCGCGCATCGTCCACCTCCGTACCGACCTCGTCCCCGACCGACAGCGTCCCCTGGTCCATCCGCACCCTGTGGACGATCAGCCCGGCGTGCGGCACGGTGTCCAGCACCTCCAGGACGGAGCCGCCCGAGAGCATCCTGCCCGTGTCCCCCACCTCGCCGCCGCGCTCCGCGTAAAACGGGGTGCTGTCGAGGACGACCTCGAACTCCGCGGGGCCCGCCACGTGGCCGACACGCCCCTCTCCGGTCAGCAGTGCAAGCACCCGTCCGGTGCTGGCGCAGACCTCGTAGCCGACGAAGGCCGTCCCGCCCTTCTCGTTCTCGACCTCCGTGTAGACGTCGCCGGCCAGGGAACTCCGTTTCTGTTTGCTGGATGCGCGGGCGCGGGCCCTCTGTTCCTCCATGGCCCGGCCGAAGCCCTCGTGGTCGACGGTGAGCCCCTCCTCCTCCGCCATCTCCAGCGTCAGTTCGGGGGGGAACCCGTAGGTGTCGTAGAGGGTGAAGACGACGTCCCCGGGGATCTGCTTCCTTCCCTCGGCCTTCAGACGGCCGGCCTCCGCCTCGAGGAGCTCCGTCCCCTGCTGGAGGGTCTTTTGAAAGCGGTCCTCCTCCACCTCGATGATCCGCTCGATGGTGAGGCGCTGGTCGAGCAGTTCGCGATAGGGGTCGCTCATGATCCCGAGCAGGATGGGCATGTACTCGCGGAGGAACGTGCCCTCGAACCCCAGAAGCCGTCCGTAGCGCACGGCCCGGCGCAGCAGGCGGCGCAGCACGTAGCCCGGCCCGTCGTTGGCGGGAAGCACGCCGTCGGCCAGCATGAAGGCCACGGACCGGACGTGGTCCGCGATGACGCGCACGGCCATGTCGGACCGTCCCCCGTCGCCGTAGTGGATCCCCGCCTTCCTGCAGGTGTGGTTGATCAGGGGCATGAAGAGGTTCGTCTCGTAGTCCGTGTCGACGTCCTGGACGATGGAGGTCAGGCGCTCCAGCCCCATGCCCGTGTCGATGTTCTTGTGGGGCAGGGGAAGGAGCGAGCCGTCCTTCTGGAGGTCGAACTGCGTGAAGACCAGGTTCCAGATCTCCATGTAGCGGTCGCAGTCGCAGCCCACGCCGCAGGTCGGGGAGCCGCAGCCGTAGCGCTCCCCGCGGTCGTAGTAGATCTCCGAGCAGGGGCCGCAGGGCCCGGTGTCGCCCATGAACCAGTAGTTGTCCTTCTGTCCGAAGCGGAGGATTCGGTCCTCGGAGAGCCCCACGTCCCCGTTCCAGACGCTTCGGGCCTCCTCGTCCTCCTCGTAGATACTGGCGTAGAGGCGGCTGGGGTCGAGGCCGATGCGTTCCGTCAGGAACTCCCAGGCCCAGGTGATGGCCTCCTTCTTGAAGTAGGCGCCCCAGGCGAAGTTGCCCAGCATCTCGAAGAAGGTGTGGTGACGGGCGGTGCGGCCGACGTTCTCGATGTCGTTGGTGCGCACGCACTTCTGGCAGGTCACGGCGTGGGGGTACTCCGGGGTGCGAATGCCGAGGTAGTAGGCCTTGAAGGGCACCATGCCCGCGATGGTGAAGAGCAGGGAGGGATCGTCGGGCAGGAGCGGGAAGCTGGGGTAGTGGTGGCTGCCCTTCTCCTGCCAGAACCTGATGAAAGCTTCACGTATCTCTTGCCCGCTTCGGTACTGCATCTTCTGGATCCTCTCCCCTTCGAAAGACGGCCGCCCTCGGCCGGTAAGCCGGACGGACACGAAAAATAAAAACAAACCCTCCGGACGGCCGCCCGACCGTCCGGAGACACCCCTCTCCTATATGCCCAGATATTATACCGAAATCAGGTCCGCCAGGGTGAACTCCAGGGCCTTGCGCAGCTCCTCCAGAGGTATCCTGAGCTGGTGGCCGATTCGGCCCGCACTGACGACGATCGTGCCGAGCCGCTCCGCGGAGGCGTCGATGACGGTGGGGAAGACCTTCTTCATTCCGACGGGGGAGCAGCCGCCGTGCACGTAGCCCGTCAGCGGCAGGAGCTCCCTGGAGTGCACCATCTCGACGGACTTCTCCCCGACGGCCCGGGCGGCCTTCCTCAGGTCCAGAGCGCCCGTCGCGGGCACGACGAAGACGTAGTGGTTCCGCGTCCTGCCGACCGTGACGAGGGTCTTGAAGAGCCCCTCGGGCTCCAGTCCGAGCAGGTGCGCCGCCTCGAGCGCGCTCACGGCCTCGGAGGCGGGGAAGGAGAGGGCCTCGTAGGCCGCGCCCCTGGCGTCCAGAATGCGCATCGCGTTGGTCCTGTCGCCTCCCCTGCTCATGGCGGGCCCCCTTTTTCTCTCTCCGGCACGGGGTCAGCGCCACGACCGGGCGCGTTCCAGCATCCGGTCCCGGTCGAGCGGCCGGACGGCGTCGACGATCCACGTGCGCATCGCCGCGCCCTCCGGCGTGTCCTGGGAGGCGGAGAGAAACTCCAGCTCCACGCCCAGGGCCGCCGCCACGTCGTGGGCCAGGACGGGCCAGACCCTGCCGATGTCGCCGATGACCGGGACACTGCCCTCGTGGCGGGCGAAGGCGGACATCTCCATGCGGAAGGGGATGCGCGCCACCTTCGTCTTGGGCAGCCCCTTGTCGATGGCGTTCTGGACGGTGTCGTTCAGCTCGACGGCGCGCCTGAGGTTCTCGTCCAGATCGATGCGCACCAGCGTCTTGTCCCGGAGGCTGTAGGTGAACTGCCGGGCCCAGGAGGCCCAGATGCCGTGGCCCGTATAGCACTCGAAGGGGCCGTCGTGGATCTCCTGCGTCAGGGCGACGGCGGACTCGATGATGACGTCGCAGTCCGCGAGCATCCGTGCCAGGCGCATGGAGCGCGCGGAGACGGGGATGCTGTCGCCGATGGCCATCCCGATGGCGCCCCCGCCGACGAGCTGCGGGATCGTCACCAGCACGGGGACGCCGCGCGCGTCCGCCGCGCCCAGCATGGTGCGGGGGTCGCACCCCCAGCCGGCCACGGCCTCGAAGGGAAGGCCGTAAAGCTGCGCCAGGGTCAGGATCTCGCCCGCCAGGCGCTCGCCCCTCAGCCCCATCGGATAGGCCATGTTCCCGGCCGCCTTGACGATCTCGCCCTGCACGGGGAGCCTCCGCCCCCGCTCCAGGAGCTCGTCGTCCAGGGGCATCTCCCGCCTCAGGGCTGCCCACTCCGCGTCCCCCATCCGCGTGAACTCGAACAGGTTGCCCCGCGGCATCTTCTCCAGGTCCATCCCGAGGGCCGCGGCGTCCACGCGCCACACCCGGTCGAGCGCGCCGCCCATCTCGTGGGAGACGACGGCGGAGCTCGTGGAGACGGCATCGACCAGCCCGACGCGGATCAGCTCCGCAATGAGGGTCGTGACCCCCTCGTGGATGTTGGGGCCGCTCCCGGTGACGACCATCACCCTTCCCCCCCGCTCCTTGACCTCGACGATGCGCCGGACCGCCGCGGCCAGGGCGGCGCGCGAGCGCTCGTCCAGCGACGCGCGGAACGTCTCGATCAGGGGAGCGCCGAACAACGTGTCTGTCCTCATGAATCGCTGTGCCTCCAAAACTGCGGGATCAAACTGCAGGATCACTTTACGTAAGTTTTAATCACGGACCATGTCCGCTCCGCCGCGCCCCCGAGCGTCTCGAAGAACTCCCGGCAGGCCCTGCGGACGCGCTCCCTCTCGGCCGGAGCCAGGGCGCGTTCCCAGACGGCGGCGAGCTCGTGGGCGCTCCCGACGCACCGCGCGGCCCCCATGCGGTCCATGCGCCCCGTGTCCGGAAAGTCGGCCATGTCCGGTCCGTGTGCCGTGGGGACCTCCAGCAGCGCGGGCTCCAGAGGGTTCTGGCCGCCCTTGTGCACGAGGCTGCCCCCGACGAACGCCGCGTCGGCCGCCGCGTAGAGGTCGAAGAGCAGTCCGATGCGGTCGGCCACGGCGACGTCCCAGTCGTCGGGGAGCCGGGATAGCAGGTCCGCGCGGAGCTCCGGATAGGGCAGTGCCGCGGCGACGGCGAACAGGGCTCGCTCGGGGTGGCGCGGCACGATCACCAGGCGGGCGCCGGGGTGGCTGCTCCGGAGCCTGCGGAAGGCGGCGATCACGATGTCGTCCTCGCCCTTGTGCGTACTGCCGGCCACGAACAGGGGCGCGTCCCCCCGCCGCAGGTGCGTCCAGCGGGACGCGTCGGCCTCGGACCTCCGGCTCATCAGGGCATCCACCTTGCAGTCGCCCGTCACGACGATCCTCTCCGCAGGGACGCCCAGGGCCAGGAAGTGCTCGCGGTCCTCGTCGAAGCGCACGAGGATGCGCTCGAAGCAGGAGAGGACGCCGCGCCAGAACGGGGCCTGCCTCCTGAGCTTCCGGAAGCTCTTCTCCGAGAGCCTGCCGTTTGCCAGGAACGCGGGGACGCCCCGTGCCTTCAGCTCGGAGAGCATCTCGGGCCAGCGCTCCGTCTCCATTGCGACGTAGGCTTTGGGGCGTGCGGCGTCGAGGGCCGAACGAACGAACCTGGGGACGTCCCAGGGGCTGTAGACCATCCTGTCCGCCGCACCGCCGATCAGCTGAACGGCCATCTCCCGGCCCGTCCGCGTGACGGTGGAGAGCAGACAGGGCAAAGGGGGCTCGCCGGATGAGGGAGCGTCGCGCTTCATCGCCCGGATCAGGGGACTGGCGGACTGCACCTCGCCGACCGAAACGGCGTGGACCCACACGCCCCCCTGAGGGACGCCCTCGAAGCGTCCCATCCGCTCGTCCAGTCCGACATCGTACTTCCGGCGCAGCCACCGCAGGCCGCCGGCCGCAAAAAAGGCGTTGATCCCCAGACGGTAGGCGGACATCCCGGTCCGCCACGCCCAAGTCTCCCGCTTCGATTCCTCCACGGCGCACACCTCCGTCACAATAAGAAAGGGCACACGAAACGTGCGAAGCATACGAAAAAACGAGGAAAGCCGGCTGCTCCGACGGACTCCCTCCCCGTACGAAAGCCGGAGTACGAGGGCCGTCCGGGACCTGCGTGCCCGCACGTATTATCACACGAACGGGCAGTCCGAGGGGACGGCGGCCCCTTCCCCACGTCTTTTCCTCTCGTGAAAATGTATAATGGAAGCGCAAAGCGTCCGTTTCCATTATACTGGAGGTTCCCGATGAAGTTCACGGAGAAGGTCTACGCGCTCGTCGCCCGGATTCCGCGGGGGCGGGTCGTCTCCTACGCGCAGGTCGCCGCGTGGTGCGGATCGCCCCGTGCGGCCCGTGCGGTGGGGTGCGCGATGGCCTCCGTGCCGCGGGAGCTGCGCCTGCCCTGCCATCGGGTCGTCCGCTCGGACGGATCGGTGACGGAGGCCTTCGGGCCCGGCGGGCAGAGGCGCCTTCTCGAGCGCGAGGGGGTCCTCTTCACGCCCGACGGGCGGGCGGATATGGGGCGCTTTCACTGGGACCGCGGCGGGGCCGCCGAGCTTTCGGGGACGGGCCGGAAGAGGAGTCGCGAGAAAGAACCGGAATGAGAACAGGAGGCGGTGACCGCCATGAGGACCGTATTGCACGAGGCGGCGGAGTTGGGACAGAGCGTCTGGCTGGACACGATCAGCCGGGACCTCATCCTCTCGGGAGGACTGGAGCGCTGGATCGAGCAGGGCGTCGTCGGGGTGACGACGAACCCCTCGATCTTCGAGCAGGCCATCGCGAACACGAAGGATTACGACGGCGAGATCGCGGCGATGGCCCGCGAGGGCAGGGAGGCGGCGGAGATCTATGAGGTCCTGACGCTGCGCGAGGTCGGATCGGCGGCCGATATACTCAGGCCCGTCCATGAACGCACCCGGGGGCTGGACGGCTACGTCAGCCTGGAGGTCAACCCTCTGCTGGCGTCCGACCGGGAAAGCACCGTCTCGGAGGCGAAGCGCCTCTTCGCCGCCCTGGACCGCCCGAACGTCATGATCAAGATCCCGGCGACCCCCGAGGGGGTCGAGGCGCTCGAGGACTGCATCGCGGCGGGAGTCAACGTCAATTCCACGCTGATCTTCTCCGAGGCGCAGTACGCGTCGGTTGCGGAGGGATACATCCGGGGCCTGGAGGCCCGGGCCCTTCAGCGCCTGCCCCTGGCGGTCGCGTCCGTCGCGTCGGTCTTCGTCAGCCGCGTGGACACGGCGGTGGACAAGCTCCTGGCGGCCAGGGGCGAGACGGCGCTTCTGGGGAAGACGGCCATCGACGGCATTCGGGCGACGTACCGGCGCTTCCGCGACATCTTCTCCGGGCCGAGGTGGGATGTCCTGGCCGGCCCGGCCCGGGGGGCCCGGGTCCAGCGCCCGCTCTGGGCCAGCACGGGGACGAAGAACCCCGCGTACTCGGACGTGCTGTATCTGGAGACGCTGATCGGGCCGGATACGGTGAACACCGTTCCGCCCAAGACCCTGACTGCGTTCCTGGATCACGGCCGTGCGGAGCGGACGCTCGACGCCGCCCCGGACGGGACATTGGCGAAGCGGCTCGCGGAGCTGGGGATCGACCTCGACGCGGTCTGTTCCACGCTGCTCTCGGACGGGCTCTCGGCCTTCGAGTCCTCGTTCCGGTCGCTCCTCCTGGCCATCGAGGAGAAGATGAGACCCTAAACTTCGGTTGGGGCTTTTGCCGCGAGGCCGAATCCCCCGTCCTGCGGGATTGGACAGGACGGGATGTTGAGTTATTATGTTTGCATCCCTAAACGGGCGGAGGTCCGCCCCAGCTTTGGAGGAATGGATATGATTGTCGCGAACGTGTCGGTATTGGAGGAACTGCGGGCCCTGAAGCGGGAACTGCAGGACAGCCTTTGACCTGCCTGCGCTGAGGGAACGGGCGAAAGAGCTGGAGCGGGCGACCGCGGCCCCGGACTTCTGGTCCCGCGAGGGGAACCAGGACGTCCTGAAGGAGCTCTCGTCGGTCAACGGGCGTCTCTCGGAGTGGGAGAAGGTCGCGTCCGAGCTGGATGACCTGGAGGTCCTGGAGGAGATGCTGCGGGAGGGCGACGACGCCGAGCTCCAGAGGGAGTTCGAGCGGCGCGCGGAGGAGCTGCGCCGCTCGCTGGACCGTCACAAGCTCCTGATCCTGCTGGACGAGGACTACGATACGTCCAACGCTATCCTGACGGTGCACGCCGGGTCCGGAGGGCTGGACTCCCAGGACTGGGCGGAGATGCTGCTCAGGATGTACCTGCGCTACGCGGAGCGCGAGGGGTTGAAGGCCACGGTGCTGGAGGCCGCGTCCGACGAGGAGGCGGGGATCAAGAGCGCCACGGTGATGATGGAGGGCGACAACGCCTACGGGTTCCTGAAGGCGGAGCGGGGGGTGCATCGTCTGGTGCGCATCTCGCCGTTCGACTCCGCCCACCGCCGGCACACGAGCTTCGCGTCGGTCCTCGTCACGCCGGAGTTCTCGGACGACGTGGACGTCGACATCCGCCCGGAGGACCTGAAGGTGGACACCTACCGGGCCAGCGGCGCGGGGGGGCAGTACGTCAACCGGACGGACTCCGCCGTCCGCATCACCCATATTCCGACGGGGATCGTGGTCAGCTGCCAGAACGAGCGGTCCCAGCACATGAACCGCCAGGTGGCGATGCACGTGCTGCGGAGCAAGCTCTACGAGCTGGCGCTGCAGGAGCGTCAGGACGAGCTGGCCTCCGTGGTCGGGGACAAGAAGGAGAGCACGTGGGGCAGCCAGATCCGTTCCTACGTGCTGCATCCCTATACCCTGGCCAAGGACCACCGCACCGGGGTCGAGAAGGGCAACGTCCAGGCCGTCCTGGACGGGGACCTGAACGATTTCATCATGGGCTACCTGCGCTGGCACGCGCGGGGCGAAAGGGACGCGTAGCCGTTCGGGGGCCGGCACGGCCGGCGATCCCCGTCGTTCGTTTATCTGAATTGGGATGGAGTTGTTGTCGCTTGAATGGTCTTTCGATACGGCGCCTTGCCGCCGTCCTGCTCTGCGCCTGTGCCTGCTCGTGGGCCTGGAGCCCGGCATTTGGGGAGGCCCCACGGACCGCGCCCGTTGAAATCCCCAAGCCCCTCGTCCCCTTCGTCCCCGAGCAGCCGATCGTCTCCGCGGGAGCGCTGAGGGCCGGGATGAGGGGCTATCTGCTCACGGTCCTCAGGGGGACGCGCCCGGAGCGCCTGCCCTTGGAGGTCGTGGACGTCATCCCCCAGAAGGGGGAGGTGAGCCGTTCCATCCTGGTCCGGCTCCTGCCGTCGGCGAACAACCGGGCGGGGGGCGTGGCCCAGGGCATGAGCGGGTCCCCGGTCTACATCGGGGGCAGGCTGGCCGGGGCCGTGGGGAGCGGATGGAGCTTCAGCGACCACAATCTGGCGCTGGTCACGCCCATCGAGGACATGTGCGCGGTCTTCTCCCGTCCCGACAGGCCCGCGCATCCATTGGGCAGGGGGCCCTCGCCGCGCGGGTCGGGCTCCGTCGCGCCGCTCTCGGTGGCGGGGCTCGATGGGAGGTCCGCGGAGCGCCTGGCCCATATCCTGGGCGTTGCCGTGGAGCCCACCCCCGCCGGCGCCTCGAAGGCCCTGGAGGTCGTGCCGGGCAGGCTCTCGCCCGGGGAGGCCGTGGCGGCCCTCCTGGTCTGGGGGGACGTCGAGGTCGGCGCGACGGGAACCGTCACGGCGACCGCCAGGGACGGGCGTTTTCTGGCCTTCGGGCATCCCTTCCTGGAGCGCGGGGCCGTGAACTTTCCCGCGGCCCGGGCCCGCATCCACGAGACGATCCCCAGCCAGGCCTTTCCGTTCAAGCTCGCGAGCCCCGTCTCGCTCGTCGGCACGGTGACGCAGGACCGGGCCGCGGGCATCGGCGGCAGGACGGATTTCTTCACCCCATCGGTCTCCGCCGCCCTGGCCTTCACGGACGCCGATCAGGGAGGGCTGCGGACGGTCCGGAACTTCCGCGTCGTCCCGGACGCCTTCTTGGGGGGACGACTGCTGCAGGGGGTTTTCTCCGGCCTGATGGACGACATCTGGCGGCGCAGGGGGCAGGGCACCATGACCGTGAACCTGCGCATCGACGGCCGGGGGGTGGACAGGGGATGGGCCCGGAAGAACGTATTCTTCTCCGAGGACGACGTCTCCGCGGCGGCGCTCCGCGAGGCCGCGAGGATATGGGACCTCTTCCTGCTCCAGCCCTTCGCGGACGGGATGCCCATCGGGTTCCGCCTCGAGGTCGAGGCCACGGAGGAGCCCAGGGTCCTGTTCATCGAGGACGTGAACGTCTCCTCCGACGCGCAGCCCGGCGACACCCTGAACGTCGGGGTGACGCTGCGCCCCTGGCGCAAACGGCCCGTGCACAAGAGCTTCACCCTCACCGTGCCGAAGGAGGCGTCCGGGACGTGCGAGCTCCTGGTCCGCGGCGGCGGGATCAACTCCCTGCCCCAGCTGGCGCTGGAGGGGGGCTGGAAGTCCATCGACAGCCTGGACCGGATGCTGACGGAGGTCGGGGCCATGGACGCCAACAACGAGCTGGTCCTGGAGCTGCTCTGCGACCCCAACGTCATCAAGGCCGCCAAGGATGGCCCCCGCAGCGATGACCGCCGCGGTGGTTCCTCCGACCTGCTGCCCGAGGAACGGGAGTTCCTGAGCGAGACGAAGGCCCGGAGGATCCGGGAGGGGACCCTGAGGATATCGCGCTCGGACTACTTCGTCGACGGGATGATGAAGCGCCTGATTACGGTGAAGGGGGAGGACGAGGGGGAACAATGAGGGGCCGCGGGCTCTGCGTCACGCGCGGGCTCTTTATCACGATAGAGGGGCTTGACGGCTGCGGAAAGAGCACGCAGGCCGCCCGCCTGGCCGACTGGCTCGAGGCGCGGACGGGGCGCGGGGTGCTGCGCACGTTCGAGCCCGGGGGCTGGGGCGGCGGAGCGCTGCGCTCCCTGATCCTGGCCGGGGACGTCCCGGACAACCGCACGGAGCTGCTGCTCTTCCTGGCGGACCGCAGTGGGCACCTGGCCTCCGTCGTGCTGCCCGCGCTCTCCGAGGGGCGGATCGTCCTGTGCGAGCGCTACTCGGACTCCACCCTGGCCTATCAGGTCTGGGGCCGGGGCCTGCCCGAGGCGTTCGTCGCCTCGCTGATCGCGTCCTGCGGTTTTCTCGCGCCCGACCTGACGGTGCTGCTGGATATCGACGCCGGGACGGCGGAGCGCCGCCTGGGGGCTCGGGGCGGCGCCGACCGCATCGAGTCCGCGGGGAGCGCGTTCATGGCGCGTGTCGCCGAGGGGTACCGGGAGCTGGCCCGGCGCAGCCCGGAGCGGATCGTCGCCGTGGATGCCGCCGGCACGGAGGACGAGGTCGGGGCCCGGATCGAATCGGCCCTCCTGAAACCATTGGAGGAACGGCTCCGTGCGGGTTAAGAGGAGCGGGGAGGGGACGAAGGGCAGGGTGGAGTACGGCGCCGGGGGCGGCGGACGCCATCCTGCGGTGCCGGGGACGGTCTCCGCCGGGCCGTCCTTCGCCCTGGCCATGGAGGAGACGGAGGTCCGCGCGCTCCTGGACCGCCTCGACGCCGTTGCGGCCAGGCTCTCGGTCTTTCCGGCCGAGCGCCTGATCTCGGAGTACCGGTCGATCCTGACGGAACTGCTCCGGCGGGCCATGAAGGGCTTCAGCCTCAGGCGCGACCTCCGCTGGCGCAAGACCGACCGCACGATGTTCGTCACCCTGGAACGGGCCGAGTCCGCCATGGAGGAGCTCGAGGACGCCTTCCGCAGGGAGGGGGACCGGAGCCGGGCGATAGCCCTGCTGGAGGAGATCAAGGGATGCCTGGTGTCGCTTCTCCTGTGACGCCCGCCCCCTTCTCGGGGCTTCCGTCCTGGCGTGCCCTGGTGAGGGAGTTCGAGGCGGGGGACGTGCCGCACTGCCGGGCGGTCTCCGCGCCGGCCGCGTGGCATGGAGCGCTCCTGGAGGCCCTGGCCGGGCTTTATCTCTCCGGCAGGCCCGACGGAGGACCGGTCGGGGAGGGGCATCCGGACCTGCTCGTCGCGGGGGAGGCCGGGAAGGCTCCCAATATCGAGGCCTGCCGGTCGCTGATTCAGGACCTGGCCCTCAAGCCGGTTCTCGCCGTGCGGCGCCTCGGCGTCGTGATGGCGGCCGACCGGCTGCTCCTGCCCGCGGCGAACAGCCTGCTGAAGCTGGCCGAGGAGCCCCCGGCCCACGCCTGCATCCTCTTCCTTCTGGAGGGGAGCGCCCTGCTGCCCACGCTGCGCAGCCGGGCCCGTTTCACGGTGCTGGCCGGCCCGATGGAGGTCCCGGCCGTGCCTCCGCCCCGGGACGGGGCGGCGTGGCTGAGCTGGGTGGAGGGGGCGAAGGATGCGGCGGGGATCGCCGCGGACCTGGCGTCGTGGGCGGCCCACGCGTTCCGCTCGGGGGATATGGAGCGCGCCGCACGGCTCGATCGGCTCAGGGTGATCGCCGAGGC
>ERZ773009.1458-NODE-1458-length-16167-cov-2.420494_pt1 | contig 16167 bp, 12 predicted proteins | sample MGYA00580663_ERZ773009 | MGnify/ENA primary metagenome ERZ773009 (study PRJEB29015, sample SAMEA2737969) | human oral metagenome | biome: human oral; feature: human-associated habitat; material: dental | place: China | collected 2026 ... | reverse complement strand
TTTTCGCGCTCGACCGAGATCATTTGTGGCACATGAATGATTTGACCGATGACTGGTAGATCGGCGATCTCTTTTTTGGCGATCCAGCAGAGATTTTTAGGATAGACTTCCTCTAAAACGACGATATCTAGCATGCTTTGGTGGTTCATAATGATCATATTCGCGCACTCGTCAAATTTGCCGACGACTTCGAGCGAATAAAAGCCAAAAAGCCGCTGGCTCCTACCCCAAATTTTCCTCACACCGTGAATATGCTTTTTAAAAAGCCACATGAAAAACACGACCAAAAGTATGCTGATTAGAAACTCGACCGCGAAATACGAGGCCTTTATCCTAGAAAATATCATCTTTTTTCACCCAGCCTATCTTGCCGTCGTCTAGCAAAATTTTGACGTAGTCCTCGCGTTCGCCGAGGATCTCGATCTTTTCCTCCGCTTTTGAGGTATAAAATACGCTCGAGTTTTGCGTAGGCAAAATTTTTACGTTTATGTTTTGCCTTAGCGTCGCGCCGCCAAACGGGTTGTAGCTATAAAGGATATAGGCTCCAAGGCCGACCACGACGACGAGAAATATTGCGTCGCGCTTAAACAAAAACGTGATCAAGAAAATACCGAAAAGCGCGTAAACTCCGATATTTTTGTAAATTTCAAATTTGCTTTGCTTTGGATTTAGTCCGATTTGCGTGCTGATCTCGTCGTCTTCCACGACTACCGGGAGCGAAAAGCTCACGAAATCTTTTTTGGCCAGGCTAAAGTAGTTAAAATCTATCGAGGTTTTTTCAGGCGAAAATATCGCGAAATAATATCCGCTTTGCGCGTCAAATTCGCCGCTCGTGGAGTCCACGCCTTGTTTGATGATGTCCTTGTCCTCGATGAAAAAGTCCGCGATATTGCCTTTTTGCGCATTTACTTCGACGATCATGATGAGATTTTTATCGTCGAATTTATTGGTTTTATATTTTTTGACTTCGAGATTTTGAGCAACGACGTGGTTGTATTTCTCGCCGCTTTTTAGCGCTACGATTTTTGGCAGCGAAAGCGTCAAATTTGCCGTCTGGAAAAACTCGCCGTTACGCTTTAAATTTACAGTGATTTTTGGATTTTTCACGGCCTCGGCGGAGGCCTCGGCGTAAATTTGAGCCTTGTAAACCCCTTTGCCGTCGTTATCCCAGCGCAAATTTGAGCTTAGCCATTTTAGGTTTTCGGTTTCTGGCAAGATAGTTTGCAGATCAACGGCGATGTTATCCTGGATATCGACCGAGAGCGTAAAGCTAAAAATTTGCCCGACGTAGACTTGCTTTGGCGCGTTTAAAGCCTTGATGATGATGTCGTTTGGCTGCACGCGCTCGTAGAGCTGGCTGTCTTTTAAATTTAGCTCTGGCTCGTTGGTGGGTGCGATATTTTGCGGGATAGGTTGACGTAGATGCGTACCGCCTTGGTCGCTTGAGGCTTGGCTTTGCGCTACGGAAGCTCTATTTTGCGTAGCCGTACTTTGCGTCTGGCTTGGAGTTCTATTTTGTGCGCTCGGCGCTCTGTTTTGTAAATTTGGCTTTTGCGCGGGCGTTTGTGGAGCGGGCTTGATTACTTTTTGGCTTTGCTCGTCGCCCATCATGTCAAACACACTAGGCTCGGTCGCCGTGCAAGCTAAAACAAATATAGTAAAAAAGGCTAAAAAGGGCTTTAGCAAACTAGCCCTTTTAGCATCTTTAGTCCATCATCCGTGCCCAAAAACTTCTCGCAGGCGCGCTCTGGGTGAGGCATGAGGCCGAATATCTTTTTGTTCTTATCGCAAATTCCAGCTACCTCGTCGACTGAGCCGTTTGGATTTAGCTCTGCGCCGTTTGCGTCGCAGTATTTTAGCAGTACCTGATCGTTGTCGTAGAGGCCTTTTAGCGTCGCCTCGTCGGCGTAAAAGTTACCCTCGCCGTGAGCGATCGGGATGTTTACGAGCTCGCCGATGCTCAAATTTGATAGAAATTTATTTGTATTTGAGATCACTTTTAGGTGGTGATATTTTGAGATGAAGCTTAAATTTTCGTTTCGTCTCATCGCGCCTGCAAGCAGTTTTAGCTCGCATAGCATCTGAAATCCGTTGCAAATACCAAGCACGTATCCGCCTTTTTGGGCGTGCTTTACGACCGCGTTCATCGCAGGGCTAAATTTAGCGATAGCTGCCGTGCGTAGGTAGTCGCCGTAGCTAAATCCACCCGGAAGGACGATTAGATCGGCATTTATCTCGCTTTCTTTGTGCCAGATTATCTGCGTCTGGCAACCCAAAAGCTCAAAAGCGTACTTTGTATCTTGCTCGCAGTTCGTGCCTGGAAACAAAACGATGGCGACTTTCATTTTGCGCTCTCGCATTTATCGTTCAAATTTATCTCGTAGTCCTCAATGACGGTGTTTGCGAGCAGTTCTTCGCACATTTTGGTGAGCTCCTTGCGCGCTTCGTCTTTGCTTGCGGCACTTATATCCAGCACGATTTGTTTGCCTATTCGCACGCCGCTTACGTTATTAAATCCAAGCGAGCCGAGCGCGTGCTCGACTGCCTTTCCTTGCGGGTCTAAAACGCCATTTTTTAGGGATACGTTGATGATAGCTTTCATTTTAAACCTTAGATAAAATTCTTTTTAAAACTTCTTCGTAGGCGACTTTTACGTTGCCAAGATCCTGACGGAATCTATCTTTATCGAGTTTTTCGTTCGTAGTCGCGTCCCAAAAGCGGCAGCTATCCGGACTGATCTCGTCTGCTAGCAGGATATTTCCGTCTTTATCGACGCCAAATTCGACTTTAAAATCGACTAATTTTAAGTTTCTGTCTGCGAAAAATTTAAACAAGATAGCGTTTATCTCGCGACCCATATGTTTTAGCCTATCAAGGTCGTTTTCGCTCTTAACCAAGCCCATGATTAGACAGTGTTCGTCATTTACGAGCGGATCGTGTAGGTCATCGTTTTTGTAGTAAAACTCTACCAATGGAAACGACAAAACCGTGCCTTCTTTTATCGCAAGGCGCTTTGTTAGCGAACCGGTTGCGATATTTCTCACGACCACTTCAAGCGGGATGATTTCACATTTTTTCACGAGCTGTTCGGTGTCGCTTAGGGTTTCGACCAGGTGGGTCGGGATACCTTTTTCTTTTAAAAGATGAAAAAGCTGCGTCGAAATTTTATTATTTAACGCGCCTTTGCCCGCTTCATTGCCTCTTTTTTGCGCATCAAAGGCGGTTAAGTCGTCTTTAAATTCCGCTATTAGCAAGTTCGCATCGTCCGTTGCGAACATCTTTTTTCCCTTGCCCTCGTAGATCAGCTCTTTTTTTTGCATTTTTGCACTCCTTATTTTAGCTGTAAAATTTTGATCGCGTCAATCGCCGATTTTAGTTGTATATCGTCGTTTACGTTAGCCTCGGTTATTATGGTTTTATTATCTGTGATTTTCGTAGTATTTTTGTCGCTATTTGCGTCTATTTTACTCAGTTCGTTGGTTAGGTGTTTTTTTAGTTCGCTCTCTTTTATAGAAAAGGCATTTTCGTCATGCTGAGGCACTTTGCCCGGAAATACGACGATATCAGGCTCCACGCCCGTTGCTTGTATAGTGCGGCCGCTAGGTAGGTAGTAGCGCGCTATCGTTAGGCGGATGGCCTCTTTGTCGTCTACGGGTAGGATGATCTGCACGCTGCCTTTACCGAACGTCTTTTCGCCGATAACGACGGCTCGTTTGTGATCTTGTAGCGATCCGCTCACGATCTCGCTCGCGCTCGCGCTTCCGCCGTTAACTAGCACCGCAAGCGGTAAATTTGTGATTTTATTTGCTCTTGCGGCTTTAAATTCGCTATTTTCGCTCTCGTTTCTACCCTTTTGAGATACGATCACGCCGCTATCTATAAACAAATTCGTCAGTCCGACCGCTTGGTTTAAAAGTCCGCCCGGGTTGTTTCGAAGGTCAAGGATGATGCCTTCCGCTTTTGGATACTTTTTGATAAATTCCTCGGCCTTTTCGGTTACGTGCTTGTCAAAATTTGTCACGCGAAGATATAGGATGTTGTCTTTTTCGATCATCTTTGCGTAAACGGACTCGACCGAGATAATGTCGCGCACGAGCTTGACGTCAAACGGCTTTTGCTCGCCTTTTCGCACGATAGTTATCGTGATAGGCGTCTTTGGTTTGCCGCGCATTTTATTAACAGCTTCGTCTATAGTAGTGCCTAGAGTCGCGTTTCCGTCGATGCGAAGGATGATGTCGCCGCTTTTTATGCCGGCTTTATCGGCAGGCGTATTTTCGATAGGCGAGATGACCGTTAGCGCGCCGTCTTTCATACCGACAGTGATGCCTAGGCCGCCAAATTCGCCGTTTGTCTGTACCTGCATATCTTTAAACGCCTTTTCGTTTAAAAATCCAGAATGCGCGTCAAGGTTGTTTAAAAGCCCCTCTATGGCTTTATCCACGATCTCTTTAAACTGTAAATCATCAACATAATATTTTTCGATAGTAGAAATGGTTTTTGTAAGTTTTGAGAGCGATTGTAGTTTAGAATTTGAGCCGTCCTCGGTGGCTTTAGCATTTAAATTTGCGCTAAAAACCGCTCCGAAAATCATCGCACCCGCAACGCTCGAAAACAAAAACATCTTTTTTTTATTCAAAGTTAATCTCCTGCCTTTTTAAGTGGGGATATTTTAGTTAAATTTGCCTAAAAATAGGATAAAAGATTTAATAAAATTTAATTTTATTTCGTAAGTGTTTATATTAAATAACTTAGATAACTTGACAATAATCGACTAAAGTTATATAATACGCTCATTATAAACTAAAGGAGAAAAAATGGCGAATTTAGGCGAAAATTTAACCGCACAAATGCAAGAGCTGGTAGAAAAGGGAGTCGCGTTAGCGATACACGCGAAAAATCCGCAAACGTTTCCGCTTCACTTGCTTTGGGCTCAGGTCGCAGATAGCGGCTCGCTACTCAACCAAGTCTTTAACAAAATGAACGTCAGCAAGGACGCGGTGGAACTTGAAGTAAAAAGCAAAGCCGCACATCTACCGACAAGCTCAAACGTCAGCAAGGAAAACGTGCAAATTTCAAAAGAGCTCATAAACTCTCTTGAAAGCGCAAAAGCTCTGATGGTGAGCCTAGGAGATAGCTATATCGCGGTAGATACGTGGATTATCTCGGCGCTTGAGCTGCCTGAGATCAAGCAAATTTTGGGCAAATTTACCGACGTTTTAGAAATCCGTAAAAATTTAGAAAGCATCAGAGCAGGGCGCAAGATAGATAGCCAAACCAGCGACGAGACGCTAGATAGTCTGGAAAAATACGGCATCGATCTAACCGCAAAGGCGCTAAATAAGGAGCTTGATCCGGTTATCGGGCGCGACGAAGAGATCACGCGCATGATGCAAATTTTAATAAGAAAAAGCAAGAATAATCCTATTTTATTAGGCGAGCCTGGCGTGGGTAAAACCGCTATCGTCGAGGGCCTAGCGCAAAAAATCGTGGCAAAAGACGTGCCTACGAGTCTAGCAAACAAACGCGTAGTAGCACTCGATATGAGCGCTTTGATCGCAGGCGCAAAGTACCGCGGCGAATTTGAAGACAGGCTAAAAGCCGTCATAAACGAGGTAAAAAGCGCGGGAAATATCATTCTTTTTATCGACGAGATCCACACTATCGTGGGCGCGGGAGCTAGCGAAGGCAGCATGGACGCGGCAAATATCCTAAAACCCGCGCTTGCTAGAGGCGAGCTGCACGCCGTGGGCGCAACGACGCTAAAAGAGTACCGCAAGTATTTCGAAAAGGACGCTGCGTTGCAACGCCGCTTTCAGCCTATCGACGTAAAAGAGCCTAGCGTAAACGAAGCGCTTCAAATTTTACGCGGTATAAAAGAGCGCCTCGAGGTGCACCACGGCGTGACGATCACCGATAGCGCGCTGGTTGCGGCGGCAAAGCTAAGCGACCGCTATATCTCAAACCGCTTTTTGCCAGATAAAGCCATCGATCTCATCGACGAGGCCGCAGCTGAGCTCAAAATGCAGATAGAAAGCGAACCCTACGAGCTAGCCCGCATAAAACGCGAGATCGTAACGTTGCAGGTCGAAAAAGAGGCGCTAAAAATGGAAGACGAGGCTAAAAATGCGGCGCGCCTAAGCGAAATAGAAAAAGAAATCGCCGATCTAAACGAGCAAAAGCACGCCCTTGACGGCAGATTTGAAAACGAAAAGGCGGTTTTCGGCGGTATCTCAAAAGCAAAAAAAGAGATAGATAGTCTAAAAAGCGAGGCTGAGATAGCGCGTAGAAACGGCGATTTGCAGCGCGCGGCCGAGATCGAATACGGCAAAATTTTAGAAGCGGCCAGTCGCCAAAAAGAGCTCGAAAAAAAATGGGACGAGATGAAAAAGGGCGGCGTGCTACTAAAAAATCAGGTTGATGAGGAGCTGGTGGCCGAAATACTAAGCAAATGGACGGGAATTTCAGTCAGCAAAATGCTAACTAGCGAAAAGCAAAAATATCTGATGATCGAGGAGCATTTGCGTGAAAGCGTCGTCGGTCAGGATGCCGCGCTGCACGCTCTAGCAAGAGCCATCAAGCGAAACAAAGCGGGCCTAAACGAGGGCGCGCGTCCGATCGGATCGTTTTTGTTTCTGGGGCCTACGGGCGTGGGTAAAACGCAGTCGGCGAAGGCTTTGGCTAAATTTTTATTTGACGACGAGCGCGCGCTCATACGCTTTGACATGAGCGAATACATGGAAAAGCACAGCGTCTCTCGCCTGCTCGGAGCGCCTCCGGGATACGTGGGTTACGACGAGGGCGGACAGCTAACCGAAGCCGTGCGCAGACGTCCGTATAGCGTCATACTTTTTGACGAGATAGAAAAGGCTCACAAGGACGTGTTTAACGTGCTTTTAGGCATCCTAGACGACGGAAGGGCGACTGATAATAAGGGCGTGACGGTCGATTTTAAAAACACGATCATCATCCTCACGTCTAACATCGCGTCAAATTTCATCATGGATCTAAAAGGCGAGGAGCGCGAGCAAGCGGTCAAAAACGAGCTTAAAAACTACTTTAAACCCGAGTTTTTAAACCGCCTCGACGACATGATAATCTTTAATCCACTTGATGAAGACGGGCTAATAAAAATCGTAGATATAATGTTTAAAGAGCTTGAAAAAACGCTGCAAAATCGCGGTATCAAGGCGAGCCTAAGCGAAGAGGCGAAGAAATTTATCGCGGGTGCGGGCTTTGACATAGTTTACGGCGCTAGACCTTTGCGCCGCGCACTCTATGAGCTAGTCGAAGATCCGCTAGCCGATATGATCCTGCGCGACGAGCTTGAAAGCGGCGACGAGATCGTAATCGGTAGCGACAAAGAAAAAATAACGATCTCTAAAATTTAAACCAAATTTACGGTCGCGCTCACTGGTGCGACCGTTTTTGTTCTCGCATCAAATTCTCTAAATTTAACCGCGCAATTATCTTATATTATATAGACTGCTCAAATTTGAAAACAGCATATTGACTCGCAAATTTAGCTAAATTTCAAATTTAGCAAGCTCGCGTGCCGTTAGCCGCCCGGGTCAAATTTACCAAAATCGTTCAAATTTGGCGGCTATTCTCCGCTTAGCTCCTCGGCTACCTGCGCGGCGAGCTTTAGCTTTTCGCTATCAAAATGCGTGTAAATTCGCGAAGTATTTAGGCTCGCGTGCCCAAGCGCTTCTTGCACTAAAACCAGGTCTTTTTGCTTTTTGTAAAGCATCGTGGCAAAGGTATGGCGCAGCATGTGAGCACCGTTTTTTTCCTTGCGGATGCCTGCTTTAAAGAGTATCTGCTCGACGATGCGGCTCACGTAGGCCTGCGTTAAGCGCGTGCCTTTTTTATTGATAAAAAGATAGCCTTCTTTATTTATATAGTTTATCGCGATCGCGTCCAGATGGGCTTCGATAAGGCGACGCTTGATCATGACGACGCGGTATTTGTTGCCTTTGCCGCGGATTCTTATGACGTAGAGTTCGCCGTCCTCGGCTATGTCTTTGCGTTTTAGATTTAGTGCCTCGCTCACGCGAATACCCGTGAAAATGATAATTTTGATGATGAGCTTGTTGCGGTTGGCGTTGCTTTTAAACTCCGCATTTTCGATCGCCTCCAAAAATCTCTTGACCTCATCTTCGCTCATAAACTCAGGCAGCTTTTGCCCGCGCGCTCCGCCCACGCCGCCCCAGTTTTTTAGCTCGATGTCAAAGACGTGCGCCTTGCCGTCCTCTTCGTTTTGCTTATCCAAAAATGCGAAAAAATTTATCGCGCTTATACGGTAGTTTTTCTTGCTCGCGTCGCTTAGTCCGCCCGTGACGCTAGCTAGCACCTCGCTTAGTAGCTCCTCGTCAATCTGTTTTAGGCTCTCTAGCTCGTAAAATTTGAGCGTTTCGAATATCTTTTTAAGCGGATTAAAGTATGTATTTATACCCGTTAGCCCAGCGTTTCTAGCCGATTTTACGAGGCCGTCGAGCTGGTCGATGTTTTTTATCTCGCGGCTAAGGGCGAAATTTACGCTTGCTAGCGCCTTTGGGTCGCGAAGCTCTTTGTTTGAGAGCGAGCTAAGCTTAAATTTAACGTATCTCGTGAGCCAAAATATAAACGAGTTTTCAAAACTATCCTTGCAATCAAGCGCGTATTTCAAGATATTTTCCTTAATTTTATAAAAATTTGAAAAGCATTATAACCAAACGCTTCTAAAAAATAAATTTTGGGGTAATCTGAAAAACACTTTTAATCAAAATATTAATATTATCATTTAAGTTAAGTTATGATAAAGTTACGAAACCATTTTGATTCAAAGGAGAAAAAATGCAATCAACGCTAGGTTCGCGTCGTAGCTTTATCGCTGCGGCGGGTGTTTTTATCGCGGCGACCGCGCTTAGGGCCGCTCCGAATACTTTTGAAAAAACCAAAGGTCCGCGCTACGGCATGGTCATCGACCTCACGCGCTGCGTGGGCTGTCAGTCTTGCACGATGAACTGCGCTATGGAAAACAACGTCCAAGCAGGCGCCTTTAGGACGATCGTTTCGGAGTACGAAGCTAGCGACAAAGACGGCAACCGCGCCGTTATCGCATCGCTACCGCGCCTTTGTAATCACTGCGAAAATCCCGCCTGTATCGACGTTTGTCCGACGGGCGCTAGCTACCAAAGAAGCAACGGCATCGTCAAAGTAAATAGTGCCGAGTGCATCGGCTGCGCTCTATGCGCCGAGGCCTGTCCGTATCACGCCAGATACCTAAGCATGCAGACCTATAAGGTCGATAAATGCACCTTTTGCGATCACAGACTGCGCGAGGGATTGCTACCTGCGTGCGTGGAGACCTGCGTCGGCGGAAGCCGCATAATAGGCGATCTAAACGACGAAAACTCAAATATCAGAAAATTTTTAGCCGCTCACGAGACGATGGTGCTAGATAGTCCGAAAAACACGCATCCGCAGGTTTTTTACTATGGCGTGAGCGAAATTTTGGCTAAGAACGACAAGGAACTGGCGGCTAAAAAAGGCTACAAACAAGCGATCAGCTGGAGCGAAGAGATCGCGCTGTAAGGAGAAAATAATGCAAAGACGAGAATTTCTAAAAAACGCGGCGATGATCTCGGCCGTAGGCGCGACCGCTGCGGTAGCGGACGACGCGGGAAAAATAAAAGACGACTATAAACCGCAGGGCAGCTCGCTACAGCCCGAATTTAGCGTAAAAGACGGCAAAATTTCGATGAACGACGGCCATAGCGTGGTATTTTCTATGTGTCACGGCTGCGTGGCAAAGTGCGGACTGCGGCTACACGTGGACGAAAAAGCAGACCGCGTACTAAGATGCACGGGCAACCCATACCATCCGCTATCAAACGTGCACTGGGCGAGCTTTGACACCTCGATAAACGACGCGTTGTTAGCGACTACGGCTAGCGGCGAGGACGATCGGCGCGCCACGGTATGCGCTAGAGGCGCGGCGCTGCCTGAGATGATAGCTTCGCCTATTAGGATTTTGTCGCCGCTAAAGCGAGTGGGCAAAAGAGGCGAAGGCAAGTGGAAAAAGATCAGTTTCGAACAGCTCATCGAGGAGGTCGTCGAGGGCGGGGATCTTTTCGGCGAGGGGCACGTGGATGGACTTAGGGCCATACTCTCAGACGAGCTCATCGACGAGGCAAATCCCGAATACGGCACCAAGCGCAACCAGCTTTTGAGCTTTTATCTCTACGACGGACGCTCGGATATCGTCGATCGCTTTATCAAAAAATCATTCGGCACCATAAATCACTACTCGCACGGCGGTATCTGCGGCGGCGGCTTTAGAGTCGGCGGCAAGATCGCGCACAACGCAAAGGGCTTTGCTCATACTAAGCCCGACTACGAAAACTCCAAATTTACCATCTACTGGGGCACCTCGCCGGCAAACGGCGGAAATCCGTTCCAAAAGCAAGCCAAAATGGTCGCCCACGCAAGAAGTACAAACGATGACTTCAGCTATGCGGTGGTAGATCCGACGCTAACAAACGCCGTCAAATTCGCCTCCTCCGATAAAGGCCGCTGGATCGGTATAAAACCGGGCACCGACACTGCGCTTGCTATGGCGATGATACGCTGGATCATCGAAAACGAAAAATACGCCGCAAACTACCTCATGCAGCCAAATTTAGAGCAAGCAAAGCTAGCCGGCGAGATACACTGGTGCAACGCCACCCACCTAGTCATAACGCAAAAAGGCCACGCAGATTACGGTAAATTTGCGCTTGTTGGCGACGAGTGGCAGGTCTGTTCTCAAAGCGGCAAAATCCAAAGCTACAAGATAAACGAGCCGGCTAAGCTCTACTATAAGGGCAAAATTTTACTTAACGGCAAAAAAGTCGAGGTCAAAAGCTCGATGCAGCTACTAAAAGAGTCCGCCTACAAACACAGCCTCAAAGAGTACTCTAAAATTTGCGGCGTGAGCGTGGAGGATATCCTCTGGCTATGCGAAAATTTCACCAAAAACGGCAGGCAGGTCAGCACCAACGTCCACGGCGGCATGATGCACACGCAAGCGGCGATGAGCACGTACGCGATATTTTGCCTAAACACGCTTATGGGCACATACGGCTACAAGGGCGGCAACGTAAACGCAAGCGCGGGCACGCACGAGTTTTTAAAAGGCAGATACGATCTGGAAAGCTTCGAGGGCGCATACAAGCCAAACGGGTTAAATTTATCCCGCTCGGGCAAGTATTACGAAATGAGCTCGGAGTTTAAGCGCAAAGTCGCAGCCGGGGGCAGCGGCTATCCTGCGCAGCAGCCGTGGTATCCTATCTCGATGCCGTTAGTAAACGAAACGCTCACTAGCCACGCCGCAGGCTATCCGTACAAGGTAAAAGCGTTTATAAACTACATGACAAACGTCGTCTACGGACAGGCGGGACTCGAGGTCGCGGTGCTTGACGTGCTAAAAGATAGCAAAAATTTACCGCTTTTCATCGGTATCGACGCCTTTATGAACGAAACTAACGCCTACGCCGACTACATCGTACCAGACGGGGTAAATCTCGAAAACTGGGCGCTTCCAAACTCGCTTTGGGGTACGATAGCTAAAACCTCGGTCGTGCGCTACCCGGCCGTCGCCGCCAAGCAAGACCGCGCCGCAGACGGCACGGTGATCGACGTAGAGGCCTTTTATATCGCGGTGGCAAAGAGGCTCGGGCTCAAAGGATTTGGCAAGGGCGCCTTTAAGGACAAAGACGGAAAGCCGATGGATCTGGATACTAAAGAGCAGTATTACGCCGCGGCGCTGGCAAATTTGGCCTTTGACGGAGAGGGCATAAAAGATATCAGCAAAGAGGACTTAAAACTCAGCAAAATTTCAAAAACCATGAAAAAGCTAGAGCCGTTTTTAAAAGACGAGGAAAAAGCAAAAGTCGCGCACGTGCTGGCAAAGGGCGGTAGATTTGACGATTACGAGAGCGCTTATGCGGGCAATAAAATGACGGTAAAAGTACCCGCCGCCACGCCTGCTGCGATCTACTACGAGCCGCTTGGCGGACATAGGCACTCTATCACGGGCGAGTATATGCCGGGCACGCCGACTCTAGCCCTTGCGGTCGCTAGCGACGGCACTCCGCTGGAAAAGTTTTTCCCAAAATCAGAGTGGAAATACCTCGTAAGCTCGAGAAAATCAAACATCCAGCACTACTACACGATCGTTAGTCCAAAGCTACGCGCCATACATCCAAAAAATTTCGTAAGGATCGCCGAGGATATCGCAAGCGAGCAGGGTATCAAGACTGGCGACAAGGTCAAGATCACGACGCCGTACGGCTCGCAAACGGGCGAGGCCTTCGTAACAAACGGCGTAGCTAGCGGCGTCATCAGCCTCGAGCACGGTTTTGGGCACGATGAGTTTGGCGCTAGAGTGCATTTTATCGACGGCAAACCGGCCTTTTGGCTAGAAAGCGCAGAAAAAGGGGTAAATCACAACAAACTAGGCCTACTAGACCCGAAGCGAAAGGGCAAATTTAGCCTAAACGACTGGCTAGTGGGCACCTGCGCCAGGCAGGCGCTACCTGCAAATATCCGTAAAATCGGCTAAATTTAACGCGGCGGCCCTGGCTTAGCTGGGTCGCCGTCAAATTTGACGCTTGAGCGGTAAATTTAAAGTAGCGTAAATTTGTCGCGGACGGCGTCAAATTTGCAGCATTTTTAGGGTAGTCCGCTAAATTTACCTATAAATATCTAAGCTCAAATTTAGCTCGTCGATGACGCTAAGCATCTGCCTCACGTATCTTTGCTCGCGGCGAGCTTCGTTGATATCAAGCCTCTCAAAAAGCCGCCCCTCGAAAAAATTTCTCCTACTAAAGCAAAATAGATAAAATTTGTTATCCATAAAGGCCACGCTGGGCGATTTTAGCGTGTTTTTGTAGGCTTTTAGTATATTTAGCTTGCCCATAAACGCAGGCGTGAGCAGGTATCTCGCCTCTATCTTATCGGTCGTAAAAACTCTAAAATTTTCATTAAATTTGACGTCGTCGAGTAGCTCTTTTTCGCCTAAAAATTTAGTATTAAAATCCTTGCTAACGACGGTCGTTTTGCCGTTAAATTTCTTGTTAAACTCGCAAACCAGCACGCTACCTTTGAAGTCCGAATACTTGTCAAACGCGTATTTTAGCAGGATAAATATGGCAACGTATTTGTTATTTATCCGAGGGTATTCGCGCTCATGGCTGATCACCTCGCACAGGCTAAATTTGACGCCCTTGTATACGCCGCGCACGCTATCTTCGCTATAAAATGTGCTCGGTCTATAAATCCCCGCCGCGTTAAATTCGCTCTGCGAGATGCCGCCGTAAGCGCTATACGTAAAGCTCTCGTCGATATCTTTGATGAGCGCGAGGATAAAAACTTCTTTGTAAAATTCGTTGTATTCCTCTTTTGCTTTTTCTACTTTTTCGATGTAGTTAAGTATTTTAAAAAGATAACGAGAAAAAACAAGCAAAAACACCATCATAAAGCCAAATGACGAGAGCTGATCGCTATCGAATCTATTTCCGAAGATAAGAAACAGCGTTATGACGCCGACGCCCAAAATAACGTTTATCGGAGATACTGCGACTCTAGTTCGGCACTCTTTTTGTTTGTTTTTGGTTAATATAAATGCTTGCGAAAGGGTCATCTGCTCGCTTTTTATTAAAATTTACGTAAATTTTGACCGAGCGCAGCTTAAAATAAAGTAAATCCTGGCGAGTAAATTTGTGCGAGGATTTTTAAAATTCGGCGGATTTGGAGTCAAATTTAACTCGGCGTAAATTTGAAATTTGCCGCCGTTTTTGAGCGTAAATTTGAGATCAAATTTGACGAGCCCCAGAAGCGACTCGTCAAATTTGCAGGTCGCAAAGCTCGCTAAATCAAAGCAACCCGGTGAAAGCTTACTACCCCGCGCAGGCCACACAGACAAAAGCTCAAATTTGAGCGGTCAAATTTAGAGATTTTCTATCACCCTTTTTGTTTCTAGCGCGATTTCTAGCTCCTCGTTAGTAGGCACGACGAGAGTTTTTACCGCTGCGTCAGGGGCACTGAGATCTCGTATACCGCCGCTTGCGGCAAAATTTAGCTCGTGATCGATCTTTATACCCATGTGCGTGAGATCGTTGCAGATTTTCTCGCGACTATACGGAGCGTTTTCACCGATACCGCCGGTGAAAACAACCGCATCCACTCGGCCCAAAACCGCGTAATACGCGCCGATATATTTTTTTATACGGTAGCAAAACATCTCAAATGCTAGATGCGCGCGCTCGTCGCCTTCGTGCATTTTGGCGACCACTTCGCGCATGTCGTTTGAGCCGCAGATGCCTAGCAGTCCGCTTTTTTTGTTTAAAAACGCGTCTATGCCCTCAGCCGTGAGCTCGCCTAAATTTAAAAGATATGTAAGCACCGCTGGGTCCATATCGCCGCTTCTAGTGCCCATTATCAGGCCTTCTAGCGGGCTTAAGCCCATCGAGGTATCGACGCTTTTACCCCCTTGCACGGCACAGGCGGAGGCTCCGTTGCCAAGATGCAGCGAGATAGCGTTAAATTTCTCGTACGGCACGCCTAGATGCTCAGCGGCTTTTTTGGTAACGTAGTGGTGCGAGGTGCCGTGAAAGCCGTATCTGCGGATATGCAGCCTCTTGCAAAGATCAAATGGCAGAGCGTAGCGGTAGGCGTACTCGGGGATAGTTTGATGAAATACGGTATCAAAAACGACGACGTGAGGTACCTTTTTGCCACTCTCTTGCATCGCATTTCTTATGCCCGCTAGGTGGCCCGGGTTGTGAAGCGGCGCTAGGACGGAGTTTTGCTCGATTTTGGCGATGACGTCAGGGGTGACTAGAGCCGAGTCGCTAAAGCTCTCGCCGCCGTGCACGATGCGGTGTCCGATGCCGTCTAGTTCGCTAAAATCATGTAGGATATTTGAGCTAGCAAACAGCCGCCTCATCGCCTCAAGCCCCTCGTGGTGGTCTTTTAGCGGAGCGCACTCCTCGTAAATTTTATCCGCGCTAACGTCTTTTAGCTTGGCATAGGAGCTTGCTTCGCCGATCTTTTCGACTAGGCCGCTAGCGATGACGCGGTTGTCGCTCATATCGAAAAGCTGAAATTTAACCGACGAGCTACCTGAGTTTAAAACCAAAATTTTCACTATTTTTCTCCTTCGTTTGCGGCTTGTATCGCACTTATTAGGACCGTATTTACGACGTCGCCCACGCCGCATCCGCGACTTAGGTCGTTTACGGGTTTTTTTAGACCTTGCAAGATCGGTCCGACGGCGACGCAGTTTGCGCTTCGTTGCGCGATTTTATAGCCGATATTGCCCGCGTTTAAATTTGGAAATACAAAAACGTTCGCACGACCTGCTACGTCGCTATTTGGCAGCTTTTTGCGCGCTACAGCCGGGTCTATGGCCGCATCGTACTGCACGGGAGCTTCGATTTTTAGGGCGGGAGCTAGATCGTGCGCTATCTCGCCAGCGCTTCTAACCAGATCGATATCAGCGCCGCTGCCGCTATCTCCGCTAGAGTAGCTTAGCATCGCTACCAGCGGCTCCAGTCCAAAAGCACGCGCCGTATCCGCCGATGCTAGCGCGATTTGCGCTAGTTGCTGGGCATTCGGGTTTAGATTTATCGCGCAGTCGGCGTAGATCAGGATCTCCTCGTCAAAGCACATTATAAACGAGCTTGAAACCAGCGGGCTATTTGGGAGCGTTTTGATGATCTGAAGTGCTGGGCGGATGGTGTGCGCCGTGGTCGTGTTTGCGCCGCTCACCATGGCATCGGCTAGGCCTTCTTGTACTAGCATTGTGGCAAAGTACGTCCTATCTCGCACGAGTTCGCGGGCTTGCTCTAGGCTTACGCCCTTGCTTTTGCGAGCCTCAAAAAGCGCGGCGGTTAGGCGATCTGCGTACTCGTTTTTTTCTAAATTTATAAATCTCGCGCCGCTTAAATTTACGCCTAGTTTTTCCGCTTCAAATTTAACCTCGTTTTCGTCGCCCAAAAGGATCAAATTTACCGCGCCGCTTTTTAGTAAAATTTCGCTCGCTCTTAGTATCCGCTCGTCTTCGCTTTCTGGCAAAACGACGGTTTTTTTATCTTTTGCGGCGAGTTTAAATAGCGAATTTTCAAAGCGTAAAGGCGTGATGAT
>ERZ773009.1454-NODE-1454-length-16222-cov-5.069215_pt1 | contig 16222 bp, 16 predicted proteins | sample MGYA00580663_ERZ773009 | MGnify/ENA primary metagenome ERZ773009 (study PRJEB29015, sample SAMEA2737969) | human oral metagenome | biome: human oral; feature: human-associated habitat; material: dental | place: China | collected 2026 ... | reverse complement strand
CTCCTGAGTCCCCTGAGTCCCGGCCACCCGTCCAGGAGGCGGTCTCCCCGACCCCGGGCCCACAGGGCACCCCGGGCCCACAGGGGGGCGGAGCCGGGCCCGCCCCGGGCATCCCGGTGGCCTCACGCCGCCCCGGTGCCCCGGCTGGCCCGGCGTCGCCCCAGCCCGTCTCCGGTGTCAGGAGGTACTGGTCAATGCTCCTGGGCGGCGCCGTGGTCAGCTGCCTGACCACGCTCCTGATCGCCGGCGCCCTCCACCCGCTGTTCGTCTACGTCTGGGTGCACCGCGTCGGGCGAGTCCAGGTGCCCGCCCTCGCCCTGGTCCTGCTGCCCTCCTACATTGCGCACCGCCGCTACGGTCCGGGGCGCTCGGGGCTGACCACCGCCTCCTTCCGGTTCGTCTACTGGACCACGACCGTGCTCATGGGGACGGCGACCGGCATTATGGTCGCCCTCTCCCTGTCGCGAGGTTTCCTTGAAGCGCCTCCCGACTACTTCTGGCCAGCTGTGCTCTCCTGGGTGGCCATCGTCCTCCTGGTGCTCATGGCCGTGGACGGGATCGTGCGGGCCCTGGGCCGCCGGGGGGTGTTCCGCTGACAGGCCGGTGGCGGGCCCGCGGGGCGGGGCACGGCGCCCGGCAGTACGCACAGGGAAGTCACTGAGGACGCCACGGGCATCGTTGAGGACGCCGACTGCCCGGCAGCACGCACAGGGAAGTCACAGCACAGGCACGGGGCCTCCTAAGAGCTACCTCCTTATGGTTGTCGTCACAAGCGAGCCCCGTCTGAAGCTGAGGGATTATGACCGTCTCACGTCGCACCGTCCTCCAGGCCGTCCCGGTCACCGCCCTGCTGGGTGGACTGGCTGCCTGCTCCGGGGGCTCCCGTCCCACGGGCTCCGCCACGCCCGGTGCCACCGCCTCCCTGGCCCTGGACACCACCGCCTGGCGCTATGACGCCACCGGCGACGTCTACTACCAGACCGGCCTGACCTACGTGTCCTCCCCGCAGGCCCCCGACTACGAGACCCTCGGCGTGTTCGTGCCCGGCGCCTACATGGACGGCACCGACAACGGGGACGGCACCTACACCGCCACCGTCCGGGCCTCCGGGACGGTGGGCTCCTTCACCGCGGCCACCGCACCCGTCGTCTACCCCGTCAACACCCCCGGCTACTCCGCCCAGAGACCGCTCACCGGGTACTCCTACACCTCCGTCCAGGCCTACATGGAGGCCGGTTTCGTCTACGTGCACGCCGGGCTGCGGGGGAAGGACTCGGTGGGGGACTCCTACTCCGGCAACGCCCCCTGGGGGGTGACCGACCTCAAGGCGGCCGTGCGCTACCTGCGATACAACGCCGACGTGCTGCCCGGCGACAGCACCAAGGTCTACGTGTTCGGCCACTCCGGCGGGGGAGCCCAGAGCGCCGTGGCCGGGGCCTCCGGCGACTCCGCGCTCTTCACCCCCTACCTGACCGCCCTGGGCGCGGCCATGACCAACGCCGCGGGCGCCACCCTGTCCGACGCCGTGGCCGGGGCCATGTGCTGGTGCCCCATCACCTCCCTGGGCAGCGCCGACGCCGCCTACGAGTGGAACATGGGGCAGTTCGCCACCACCTCCACCCGTGCCGAGGGCACCTGGACCAGGGCCTACTCCACGGACCTGGCCGCCGCCTACCCCGCCTACCTTAACACCCTGGGCCTGAAGGACGCCGACGGCACCGCCCTGACCCTCCAGGCCTCGGCCAGCGGCACCTACCTGGCGGGCACCTACTACGACCACCTCGTCGGCGTCATCCAGGACTCCCTCAACGAGTTCCTGGCCGTGACCACCTTCCCCTACACGCCGTCGAGCACCCACATGGCGGGCATGGGCGGCGGGGCGGCACCCAGTGGCGGGCCCGGAGCCGGGGCGGCACCCAGTGGCGGGAGCGCGGGCCCCGGCCTGCCTACGGGCCCCGGAACGGACTCCGACACGCCCCCCGGCGGCGGGAGGATCCCCGAGACCGCCGAGCCCGCTGCCAGGACCACCGACGGGGGAGCCGGCACCAGCTCAACCACCTACGCCACCGTAGAGGACTACATTGCCTCCCTCAACGCCACCACCACCTGGGTCACCTACGACGCGGCCACGAACACCGCCACCATTACGGGCCTGGCCGACTTCGTGGCCAGCCAGAAGCCTCCCAGCAAGGACGTGGGCGCCTTTGATGGCGTCGGACGCGGCCAGACCGAGAACGTGGTCATGGGCCGGGGCACGAGCGGGCTGCACTTTTCCGCCGTGTGCCGCGACGTCGTCGCCGCCGGGGAGCACGCCTACGCCGCCCTGGGCGGCTGGAGCCCGGACTACGGGTCGTCCGCCTACGACACCGACCTGGCCGCTACCGACCCGGTAGGCACCACCACGGCCACGCGGGTGGACATGTACGACCCCCTGTCCTACCTCACGGCCTCCTCGCAGTACGCGGGCACCTCCACCGTGGCGCCCGCCTGGCGCATCCGCACCGGCCTGACGCAGGGCGACACCGCCTCCACCGTGGAGGTCAACCTCGCCCTCGCCCTGGGGGGCGGCGGGCGCGGGCTCGGATTCGGAGGAGTCCGCCACCGTCCGGGGCCGTGCCGCGGGTGCCGCCGGGTCCGGTGGCCCTGCTCACCTTCTTCCCGGGGGTCCACGGCACCGCGGGCGAGTCCACCGGGTCCGGTGAGACCAACTTCATTGCCTGGGTCACCCGGCAGGCGGCGGGCTGAGGACGCGCCCCGCTCCTGCCCCGCTCCTGGGCGCCGGGCCCGGGGTGGCGGGCCCGCGCGGCCGGGTGCGTCCTGTGCTGCCCGACGCGGCCGTGCGCGCCATTGACCGCCTCCGGGGGCGGCGGCGTGTATGGTCCTTGCGATCCACCGTCGTGGAGCAGCAGCCGGATGGTGCCGGAAAGGAGAGGTACGTGCTTGCCCTGGGAATGGTCCTCGCGGTCCTGGCCGCCATCGTCCACGTGGTCATCTTCTACATGGAGTCCATTGACTGGGAGGGGCCGCTGGCCCGAAGGACCTTCGGCGGGAGCCCCACCCAGGCCAGGCCCCACACCTTCTACGCCTACAACCTGGGCTTCTACAACCTCTTCCTGGCCGTGCAGACCTTCTGCGGGGTCATCGCCCTGAGCACGGGCTTCACCGCCACGGGGGGCGCGCTCACCCTGGCGGGGACGGGGTCCATGCTGGCTGCGGCGGCCGTGCTCTACCTGGCCGCCCCCGAGTACCGCACCGCCGCCGTCAAGCAGGGGACCTTCCCCCTGGCGGCCGTGGTCCTGGTGTCCCTGGGCCTCATCTTCTAGCCCTCTCCCGGGCCCGACGTCCGGCCCGCGGGCGGTCTGGCCACGATACGAGGTCTATGCGCGGTCCTGGTGGGGACGGGGCCCGCCAGTGCCCCGATGTGGCCACTGTCCTCATGGTGAGCCGAGGTCGGTGACGGCGCGCTCGGCCCCGCGCCGGGAGACACGACAGAAACCCTGGACGGCCCGTTCTCACGGGAAATAAGTACCGTTCTCGCGAGCAATAAGTACCGTTCTCGCGGGCAATAAGTACCGTTCTTGTGTTGTCTCATGACTTCTGGCAGAGGTTTGTCTCATGACTTCTGGCAGTGGTCGGTGAGGTTGGTGTAGGGGGTGGGGGGCGGCCAGGTGATGGTGGTGAGGTGGCGTTTGGTGGTCGAGTGGGTCAGGGTGAGTCGGCCGGGGGCGTGGGTCAGTCGGATGGGTTCGCCGGCCCACTGGGTGCCGAGGTAGAGGGTGTGGCCCTGGTAGGACAGTACGCCGCGCGAGCGGACCGTGCGAGTGGTGTGCTCGGGGGCGGCGAGCAGATCGTCGGGGTCGATGGGGGCGGTGGGTTCGGGCGCCCGGCTCATCCTCGCCCAGGCCGCGGCCGGGGTGCATACGGGGCTGAACGCCTGGTGGGGGCGGTGATTGTTGTAGACGTCGCGGAACTCGTTCAGGGCGGCCTCCAGATCGGCGGGGGCGGCGACGGGGTGCGCCGCGAGCCATTTGCGGGCGGGGTGGTGGGAGCGTTCGGTCTTGCCCTGGGTCTGGGGGTGTCCGGCGCGCCCGGAGATGGGCGCCACTCCCAAAGACGCCAGGTAGAGCTCGGTGCTGGACAGCAGGCCCCGGCGGTGGGTGTTGAAGGCCGCCCCGTTGTCGGTCAGGACCGCTACGGGCCGCCCGTGAGCGGCGATGGCCCGGGCCAGGACGTCAATGGCGTCGGCGGGGTTCTCCGCCCGCGTCCGGGCGGTCAGGGCGATGCACAACCGGGAGGCGTCGTCGATGATCTGGTAGACGGTGGCCCTGTCCCCGCCGGTCAGGGCCACTTCGAAGGCGTCGGGCTGCCACAGTTCGCAGGTCCGGGATCGGGCGAAGCGGGTTGTGGGACGAGCGGGGACGCTTGGCCCGTTGGACGCGGGAGGGGCCGTTGCGGGCCAGGATCCGGTTGATGGTGGCGACGCTGGGCAGGGGGTCCATCCCCTGCTGTTGGAGGTGGAAGCGGATGGTGATGCCGCCCGCATCCAGGCCCCGGCCGGTCAGTTCGGCGTGCAGGGCCGCCACGGCCGCCTCCACGTCGGGCCCGTAGCGGCGGCGGGGGCGCCGGGGCGCGCGTGAGGCCGGGTGGAGCGAGGACGTCCCCGATCCCGACCACCGGGAGCGGATGCGGTAGAAACTGCGCAGCGAGACGCCCATGCGCCGGCAGAACGCCCGTGTACTCCCGGGGCCCGAGGGGACGAACTCCACGATCTTCAACCGCTTGGAAAGACTGATCTCACGCGCCATACCCCAGGATCGCCCGAGACGTATCACAACATCTGGCACTGCCAGAAGTCATGAGACATGACAATAAGTACCGTTCTCGCGGTGCTCTTACTCGCACACGCTGACCGCCACCCCGGCGGCACGCAGCTCGGCCAGGGACTCCTCCGGGGCGTCGGAGGTGACCAGGATGTCGTCCACGTCCTCCAGGGACCCGAACCGGTAGGTCGAGGCGCGGGTCAGCTTGCGCGTGGTGGTGGGCAGCAGGACCCGGCTGGCCGAGGCGATAATCGCACGCTTGACCACGGCGTCCTCGGGCTGGTACGTGCACAGCCCGGAGGCGGGGGAGGCGGCGCAGGCGCCCAGGACCGCCGTGTCGGCCCGGAAGTCCCGCAGCGCGTCCACGGTCATGACGGTGAGCAGGGACAGGGTCTCGGTCTCCACCGGGCCGCCGGGGATAGTGACGCGCGCCCCGGGGACCTCGGCCAGCGTGGCCGCTGTACGCAGCGACAGGGCCATGACGGTCAGGTCCCGTCCGGCCAGGTGGTGGGCGATCAGCTCGCAGGTGGTGCCGTTGTCCAGGATGAGGCTCTCGCCGTCCTCAATGCGCGCGGCGGTGGCGCGGGCCAGGACCCGCTTGGCCTCCATGTCCTCGCTGGCGCGCACCGCGTAGGTGGGGCGGGCCCCGCGCCTGGTGGGCAGCAGGGCGCCGCCGTGGACGCGCCGTATCAGGTCACGGGAGGCCAGGTCGGACAGGTCACGGCGGATGGTCACAACGGAGACGCCGGTCAGGCGCGCCAGGGCGTCAACGCTCACGGGATCGACCCGGTTGAGGGACCGCAGGATAGTGCGCTGGCGTTCGGCGGGGGTGGTGGTAGGTGTCATAGTTAACGCCTATGGTAGGCGCATTGGCCGCCAGACGCCCGTGACACCGGGCAGGCACGTGCGCGGGCCGACGTATCAAGGAGGCGGCCAACTTGTCGGGGGACCACCAGGCGGGCAGGCGCGCGGGGCAGCGGCACCGGTAGCCGTCCGGGTGACGTGCACCTCCCGGTACCACGGCGGCACCTGGCCTAGGGTGGGCGCACCGCCCGCTACCGGCACGAACAGGGAGGAGGCGGGGCCATGATCGAGTTCGACGGCGTCACCAAGCAGTACGGGCGTGACGCACCTGCCGTGGACGCCTTCACGGCCACGTTCCGCGACAAGGCGGTCACGGTGCTCCTGGGCTCCTCGGGCAGCGGCAAGACCACGCTCCTGCGCATGGTCAACCGCATGGTCGAGCCCACCAGCGGCCGGATCCTGCTGGATGGCGCGGACGTGGCCGACGCCGACGCCGACCCCGTGGCCCTGCGCCGCTCCATCGGTTACGTCATGCAGAACGGCGGCCTCCTGCCCCACCGCACCGTGGTGGACAATATCGCCACCGTGCCGCGCCTGAACGGCGTCCCCCGCGCCACCGCCCGCCGTCGGGCCCGCGACCTGCTGGCACAGGTCGGCCTGGACGACTCCCTCGCCTCCCGCTACCCCCACCAGCTCTCCGGCGGGCAGGCCCAGCGCGTAGGCGTGGCCCGGGCGCTGGCCGCCGAGCCCTCCGTGCTGCTCATGGACGAGCCCTTCGGGGCCGTGGACCCCCTGGTGCGCCGCGAGCTCCAGGACGAGCTCCTGCGTCTCCAGGCCGACATGGCCAAGACCATCGTCTTCGTCACCCACGACGTCGAGGAGGCCCTCACCCTGGGCGACGACATTATCCTGCTGAGCGCGGGCGCCCACATTGCCGCCCGGGGCAGCGGCCCGGAGCTCCTGGCCGGCAGCACCGACCCCTTCGTCACCCGGTTCCTCGGCCTGGGCGGGGACGGGCGGCGCCTGTCCCTGGGCGGGGACGGGACGGTGGTCACCGACAAGTACGGACGGGCAGTCGGGATCCTGGACAACGGGGCCCCGGGCACGGTGGCCCCCACCACGGGAGTCCGTGCCGCCAGGGACGGGGCAGCCAGGGGCGGGGCTGCGAGCGCCCCCGCAGGGCGGGCGGTGGCCGGTGCGGGGGATGCCACGCAGGACCCTGGCGCGGGGGATGCCGCGCCCGCCGCCGGGCCAGGGGCCCGCGGTACCACGACCCCGGGGAGCCGCCCGTGACCTGGGTGCTGCGCAACCTCGACCTCGTCGTCTCCCTGCTGTACGCCCACCTGGCCCTGGTCCTGCCCGCGCTCGCGGCCACGACGCTCCTGTCCCTGCCCCTGGCGCGCCTGGCCGTGGGGGTCAGGCCCCTGCGGGCGCTGCTGGTGGGGGCCGCCTCCCTGCTGTACGCCGTCCCCTCCCTGGCGCTGTTCGTCATCCTGCCCTCACTCATCGGCACCACGATCCGCAGCGACCTGAACGTGGTGGTGGCCCTGAGCCTGTACGGCCTGGCCCTCCTGGTGCCCGCCGCCACGGAGGCCTTTGCCGCCGTGGACCGCCAGGTGCTCGACGCCGCACGGGCCCAGGGTATGACCGGCCCCCAGCGCTTCCTCGGCGTGGAGCTGCCCCTGGCTGGCCCCGCCCTCCTGGCCGCCCTGCGCGTGGTCACCGTCTCCACCGTCTCCCTGGTCACCGTGGGCGGGGTGCTGGGGGTGCGCAGCCTGGGGCTGCTCCTGACCGACGGCTTCCAGAAGGAGGGGGCCGTGGCCGAGGTGGCCACCGGGGTGGTGGTCACCATGCTGGTGGCCCTGGTCCTGGACCAGGTGCTGCTGGTCCTGGGCAGGATCCTCATGCCCTGGACCAGGGGCCGGCACCCCGGTGCGCGCTCCGGCGGTACGCGCCGCTGGCTCCGGATGGGGCGGCCGCTCCGGTTGGGGCACCGGCTCCGGCTGGGGCGGCGCGCCGAGAGGAGGGGGGCGTGAGGTACCTCCTGGAGACCCTGGCCTGGCTGGGGCAGGGCGCTCACTGGCGCGGCAGCACGGGGATCGGGCTGCTGGTGGCCCAGCACCTGGGCTACTCCCTCCTGGCACTGGTCCTCGCCTCCCTGACCGCCGTCCCCCTGGGCTGGTGGATGGGGGCCACGGGTCGCGGGCGGGCCCTGGTGGTCGCCCTGGGCGGGGCGGCACGGGCCCTGCCGACCCTGGGCGTGGTGACCCTGACGGCGCTGTGGCTGGGGATCGGGCTGGCCGGCCCCCTGGTGGCCCTGGTGGTGCTGGCCTTCCCCAGCGTCCTGGCGGGGGCCTGCACCGGGGTCGAGGCCGCGCCCCACGAGGCCGTGGACGGGGCGCGCGCCTGCGGCATGACCCCGTTACAGGTCTTGGCCCGGGTCCAGGTGCCCCTGGGCGCCCCCCAGCTCCTCGGGGGGCTGCGCTCGGCCAGCCTCCAGGTGATCGCCACCGCCACCCTGGCCGCCTACACCGGTGCCGGGGGCCTGGGGCGCCTCATGTTCCTGGGGCTCAAGACCCAGGACTACCCCATGATGCTGGCCTCGGCGCTCCTGGTGGTGGTCCTGGCGCTGGCCTCGGAGACGTTCTTCGCCCTGGTGCAGCGGGCGGTCAGGCCGCCCGGGCGCCGTGACTCCAAGGAGAAGGTATGAGCCACGTGCCCCGCGGCCCCCGCCGTCGGACCGCCTCGGCCCCCGCTGGCAGGGGGGTGGGCCGATCCTGCCCCCGGTCGGCACCCGCCCATCCAGGAGGCGCCGGTGCTCACGTCCCCTCCAGGGTGGGGGGAGCCGGCGGACCTGGGGCGGGCCGGCCCCGGCGTGACGGTGCACCGGGCGGGAGCGCGCCGAGTGCGGGTGCACCGGGCGGGGACGGGGCCGCGCGCCTGGGACGGCGTCGGCTCCTGGCAGCCTCCGGGGTCCTGGGCGCGGCCTGGGTCCTGGGTGCCTGCGCCTCGGACGACCCCCTGGGGACCAGGCGGGAGCGCCAGGGCGAGGGGGTCATCGTGGGCAGCCAGCAGTACTACTCCAACGAGGTCATTGCCGAGCTCTACGCCCAGGCCATGGAGGCCGTCGGCCTGACGGTCAGCCGCCAGTACCAGATCGGCCAGCGCGAGGTCTACGTCCCCGAGCTGCGCGCCGGGAACATCGACGTCATCCCCGAGTACGGGGGCAACCTCCTGAGCTTCCTGGACAAGGGGGCCACCGCCCGCGACGCCGAGGGGATCCAGGCCGCGCTGCTGGAGGCCCTCCCGGCGAACCTGACCGTCCTGGAACCGGCCCAGGCTACCGACCAGGACTCCTACGTGGTCACCCGGGCCACCGCCGAGAGGTACCAGCTGACCTCCATCGCCGACCTGAGGGCGCTGGGACGCGCCGTCACCATCGCCGCCAACAGCGAGCTCGCCACCCGCCCCTACGGGCCCACGGGCCTGGAAAGCGTCTACGGGGTCAGGGCCGTGGTGGAACCCGTGGAGGACTCCGGCGGGCCGCTCACCCTCAAGGCCCTGACCGACGGCGACGTGGACGTGGCCGACATCTACACGGCCAGCCCCGCGGCTACCGGCTCCGACCTGGTGGTCCTGACCGACCCGCAGGGCCTGATCGTCCCCCAGCGGGTCACGCCGCTGGTGTCGGCCACCCTGGCCCCTGAGGCGCGTGAGGCGATCGGTGCCGTCAACGCCCGGCTGAGCGCGCAGGAGCTGCCCCGGCTCAACCGGGCCAGCGCCGTGGACCACCTGCCCACCGCGGACATCGCCTCCCAGTGGCTGGCCAGCCAGGGGATCGTCTGACCCCGGGCACCCCACGGCCACCCGGGCACCCCACCGGCCGCAGGCGGGCCCAGCGGGCAGACGTGGTCGGCCGCGGGCGGCAGGGAGCGGCTCGGGCTCCTCAGCCCCGGGCCTGCCCACCGGGACGCCGGTAGGGCCCGGGCCCGCCTCGGTCAGTGGCAGGTGGCGGCGGGCCCCGGGCCGGGAGGCAGGGAGGTGATCATTTTAGTTAGATATGATCATTGGCAGCGATCATGTGGGCTCTTATCGTTCATGGTGTCAGCCGGACGGGGCACGAGCCCCACCCCGGAACCAATACGAAAGGTCTCCACCATGAACACCACCGTCACCCGCCTGGCCGCCTCGGTCACCAGGATCTTCAACGCCTGGTTCAGCCGCACCACCGCCGAGGTCTACGGCACCACCGCCAAGAGCCACTACCTCCACGACGTCCTCCTGGGCGGTGACCAGGACGACTACCAGCCCCTTGCCTGAGCAGGTGGGCGGCCCCCTGGACCTTCTGGGAGGTGGGCCAGGCGCGACCAGGGCGGGCAGGGAGAACGCGGCCAGGACCTGGACCTTCTGGGAGGTGGACCAGGTACCAGCCCCTTGCCTGAGCGGGCGGCTCGGCGGGGCCGCGACGGGCGGGCCTGTCGGGCCGGGGCGGGCGCGGCGTCGCCCCACGACCCCGCCCACGCAGGTAATATGTGCTTCTCATCACCTATGCTGCTGTACGGAGGCACCATGACCCGCATTGACCACGCCGCCGTCTGGGTGGCCGACCTGGAGGCCGCCCGCGACTTCTACACCACCTGGTTCGGGGGAGTTGCAGGTGAGCTCTACCACAACCCCCGCACGGGCCTGTCCACCTACATCCTCACCTTCGGGACCGGCGCCCGCCTGGAGCTCATGACCCGCCCGGACGTGACGGCCCCGGGAACGGGGGACCGCCTGGGGTGGGCGCACATCTCCTTCGCCCTGGCGGACCCGCCCGCCGTGGACGCCCTGGCCCGGCGGGCGCGTGAGGCGGGGGTCCAGGTGGTGGACGGCCCCCGGCGCACCGGGGACGGCTACTACGAGGTCGCGCTGCTCGACCCCGAGGGCAACCGGGTCGAGGTCGTGGCCGGGGACTACGCGCCGGCCTCCTGAACGGCGTCCGGGGCGGCCGGGACGCAGACCCGGGGCGGCCGGGGGCGAGCGGAGGCGCCCTCAGGGCGGCGCAGCGAGCGTGCCACAGGAGGGCGCGTGACACAGGGGTTCCCGTGGTGATCTGGCGGGAGGCCTGAAAACCGGGGCCGGGCGCAGGTCCCCGTGGTGGTCCGGTCGCCCTGCGGCTGCCGAGCGGCCCGGCTGGTGACCCGGCTGGTCCGGGAAGATCCTTAAGCCCGACGGCGCCAGACGTCCACCCGCCAGCCCGCGTCGCCTGAGCGGGGGCGCCAGGTACCGAGGACGTCGCTGTCCTCCTCGTCACGCTCCCACTGGGCGAGGTCAATGTCTGGGGCGCGCACGAGCACGGGTGCCACCGCCCCCTCCGGCCCGGCCAGCCCACCTGGCACGCCCGGCCCGGCCGTACCGGAACCGGTGTTCCCGCTGGCCGCAGCGCACGTCACCCCGCCCGCTCCGGCTCTAACGCGCCCGGCACCCAGGCTGGCGGCCACATCCAGGTCAATGGTGGTCACCACCAGCAGGTTCGCGACCCCGGCCTCCATGGCCTGGCGGTAGACGCTGCCCCCGCCCATTACCCAGGTGCGCGGCCAGGAGGCGGCCCGGCCCGTTCGCGGGTCCGCCCCCAGCTCCTCCTCTAGGCCGTTCGCGGCCAGTGCCAGGGCCTGCTCCAGGCTGCTGGCGCGGTGGGCCCCCGGGGCGGTCCAGTCCTCAGAGCGCGTCATGACCACGTTCCGGCGTCCCACCAGCGCCCCCTTGAGCGAGTCCCAGGTGGTGCGGCCCATGACCAGGCCGCCGCCCAGGGTCACGGCCCTGAAGTGGCGGAAGTCCGCGGGAACCCGCCACAGCATGCCCTCCGCCGACCCCAGGACCCCACCGTGGTCCTGGGCCCAGACCATGCCCACCGGGGGCAGGCCCCCGGGATCCGGGGCAGCGGGCGGGAGCACCGGCACCTGCCCCGTGCCCCCGGGACGGGGCGCGCCCGGCCTCGGGCCCCCGGGAGCCGGGGGGCGGGATGGGCCGGGGGGCGGAGGCTGCGGGACGGGCCCGGCGTCGGACTGCTCCACGGCTCACACCGCCACGGGGGCGGGGATGGCGGGGTGGTGGCGGTAGCCCTCCGAGGCGTCAATGTCGTCCATGGTGTAGGCATCGATGGACGGCGCCGCCCCCAGGCGCAGGCGGGGGAAGGGGTAGGCCCGGGGCACGCGCGAGAGCTGGGTGCGGACCTGCTCGACGTGGTTGTCATAGACGTGGCAGTCCCCGCCGGTCCAGATGAGCTCCCCCACATCCAGCCCCGACTGCTGGGCCAGCATGTGAGTCAGCAGCGCATAGGAGGCGATATTGAAGGGCACACCCAGGAAGAGGTCCGCGCTGCGCTGGTAGACCTGCAGGCTCAGGCGCCCGCGGACCACGTAGCACTGGAAGAGGACGTGGCAGGGGGCCAGCGCCATACGGTCCAGGTCGGAGACGTTCCAGGCGCTGACCAGCATGCGCCGGGAGTCGGGGTCGGTGCGCAGGGTGTTGATGAGCCCGGCTATCTGGTCGATGGCGCCCCCCTCACGGCTGGGCCAGGACCGCCACTGGACGCCGTAGACCGGCCCGAGCTCGCCGTCGTCCGCCCACTCGTCCCAGATGGTGATCCCCTGCCCGGCCAGCCAGCGCGTGCTGCCCGTCCCCTGGAGGAACCACAGCAGCTCGCCCTTGACGGCCTTCATGGCCACGAACTTGGTGGTGACGCGGGGGAAACCGCGGGTCAGGTCGTAGCGCAGCTGGCGGGCGAACACCGAGCGGGTGCCGGTGCCGGTGCGGTCGCCCTTGGGGGCGCCGTGGGCCAGGACCTCCGCCAGGAGGTTCTCGTAGGCCACGTCCACCCCCGCCGGAGGGGTCAGGCCCGCCTCGGCCAGGGCCGGGTAGGTGCTCGACGGCGTCGCCTCGGTCATGGGCGGTGGCCTCCTTAGGGTGGGGCGGGTGGTGTACGAAGGCGGCGCCTAGCCGCCGCTGGTAGCGGGCACCGCGGCGGTGGCCTACGGGGCCGTGGGCGCCGGGATGACCTATGGGGCGGTGGGCACCAGGGCCTGCGGGTCCGCGGTGGCCGGGAGGGCGTCCGTGGGCCCCAGCGCCGCCTGGGCCCCCTCAATGACCTGGCTGGCCAGGGCCCGGCCGCCGGTGTAGCCGATGAACGCGCCGATCCCGAAGGGGATGAGCCGTCCCAGGGCCAGCGCCCCACCCCGGGCCGCAACGCGGCCGGTCAGGCGCCTGGTCAGCTCGACGTTGACGGAGCGGACCGTGGGGATGGGCATCTGGGTGAGCAGCTGCGCCGCCCAGAACAGGGTGGACAGGCCCAGCTCCCCCTGGACCGCGCGGCTGCCCTCCTCACCCAGGAGGGCGGACAGGACCAGGGCCCGACGTCGCTCGGCGTCGGCCACGTGCAGGCCCTGGAGCTCGGCGACGGTCAGGACGTAGGTGACGGCGGAGGCCATAAAGACCGCGGTCTGCCCCACCGTCAGGGCCACGGACGTGCCCGTGCCCACCACGGGCAGGGCCGCCGAGGCCCCCACCGCGCCGGAGGTCAGGCCCGACTCGTGGCGGAAGCGGTTACCGGCCAGGACGACGAGCTCACTGACATCGGCGCCGGGACGGTCCCTGCGCATGCGGGCCACCCGCTCCTCGACCCGTGAGGCGGGTAGCGTAATAGCGGCGTCGAGCGCCTGCTCCAAGTGCCTGGAATCCATAGGGCCTCCGTTTCGTGCGGGCTGCCCGCGGGGCGCGGTCAGAATTAAGAGTACGGGCCAGGGGACGGCCTGCCACCGGACCCGGCACTGCCGCCGTGGCCCGTGCGCGGCGGCTCCCGGCGTCGGTCAGCGGCCCGCCACCGCCCGGCCTGCCGCCGGACCCGGCACTGCCGTCGTGGCCCGTGCGGGTGGCCCTACTCGGAGGCCGAGTCGTCCAGGAGGTGGAGGCTGGTGCGCGCGCCCCTGTCGATCGTGTGCCCCACGGTGCAGGAGCGGTCAACGGCGGCGTCGACCCGCTGACGCAGGGTGTCCAGCTGCTCGGGGGTCAGGTGTGAGAGATCGGCCACCAGCTGGACGTCAAAGGCGTCATAACGCTCCTCCGCCTCGTTCTTGGTGGTGGCCGCAATGACATTGGCCTCGAAGTCCTCCCCGAGCGCCTTGGCCAGACGGTGGTCCGCGGACAGGGAGTTGCAGGTGGCCAGGGCCATCTTGATCAGCTCGCCGGGGGTGAACTCGCCGGGGCCGGTGCCAATGTGTACCTCGGCGCCGCGGGCGTTGTGCCCCAGGTACTGGCGGGTCCCGGTGCGCTCGGCCCACACGGAGTTCTGGGGGGTCGGGACAATGCGCTGCTCGGTGCTCATGGGCCCATGGTGGCACGACTGCCTGGGTACCACCTCCATCGGCGTTGGCGCGGGCCGCGGAAGACGGGCAGGCTGGGACGGTTCACGCAGGCGCCTCTGTGGGCGTCCGGGCGGGCGGCGCTCATGGCGGCCTTGTGCCTGGGCCGGGGCGTGACCGACGGGGCGTGCCCGACAGGGCGGCTAGATTAGCGCCTGGGCCCTGGCCGCCGCCCACTGGGGGCAGGTGGGCCGGGGCGCTGAGAGAAGGGTGGCATGGTGCCTAACGACCAGTCAGAGCGTCCGCACCCCGGCGCGGCCTTCGGGATCCCCTCCGGGGCGAGCGGGGAGGAGGTCGTGGACGCCGTCTTCGGTGACGGCGTGGACCGCGGGGGCCTGGAGAGGCTGCATACGCAGGACCGGGGCGAGGAGTCCGACGCGGGCATCGACCCCGACCTCCTGCCCTACCTCCAGGCCGCCGACGCACCCGAGGGCGTGTCCCTCGCCGACGTCCGTGAGGCCGACCGGGCCCGGGAGCAGGCCGCCGCCGACGCGCAGGCCGAGAACCTGGCCGCCCTGCGCGCGCTCGTCGCCGCGAGCCTGCTGTCCGGCGGCGACCCGGAACACCTTGACGCCCTCCTGGCGGAGGTCGACGAGGAGGCCGGGGACGAGGACGACTGGGAGCCCATCCTACCCGACACGCCCCCCGGCGCCCCCGGCGCGGGGCCGCGAGACACCCTCGACGCCTCCCCCGAGGCCCACGCCGCCGCCCTGCGCGCGGCCGCCGCCCAGGTGGAGGTCTCCGCCCGTATGCGCGCCGTCGAGGCCGAGATCCTCTCCCGCGCCCCCGAGCACAGGGTCCAGCCGAGCCTGGAGCGCGTCGAGGCGGTCCTGGACCTCATTGGCCACCCCGAACGCTCCTATAAAGTGGTGCATATCACAGGAACGAACGGCAAGACCTCGACCGCCCGCATGACCGAGCGGCTCCTGGCCGCCACCGGCCTGCGCACCGGACGCTTCACCTCCCCGCACCTGGCCACCGTCCGCGAGCGCATCGCCCTGGACGGGGAGCCGGTGAGCGAGGAGGGCTTTATCGCCGCCTGGGAGGACGTGCGCCCCTACGTGGAGATGGTCGATGAGCGCTCCGCCGCCACCGGGGGGGTGCGGATGAGCTTCTTCGAGGTCCTGACCGTCATGGCCCTGGCCGCCTTCGCCGACTACCCGGTGGACGTGGCCGTGGTCGAGGTCGGCATGGGCGGGCAGTGGGACGCCACCAACGTGGTGCGCTCCCAGGTGGAGGTCATCACCCCCATCGGCCTGGACCACAAGGCCTGGCTGGGCGACACCATTGAGGAGATCGCCACCACCAAGGCCGGTATCGTCAAGGACGGGGCCACCCTGGTCACCTCCCTCCAGCCCCGGGCCGCCCAGGAGGCCATTGCCCGCGCCGCCGCCGCCCACGACGTCGTCTGGCGCCGAGAGCTCGACCCGGAGTCGGAGTACGCCGGACAGCCCGGTGCCGGGGAGCTGTCCGTGGTCAGCCGCCAGCTGGCGGTGGGCGGCCAGCTGGTGACCCTGGCCACGGCCGCGGCCGTCTACGAGGACGTCTTCATCCCCCTGCACGGGAGCTACCAGGCCCACAACGCGCTCCTGGCGCTGGCGGCCGCCGAGGCCGTCATGGGGGGCAGGGCCCTGCCGGCCGCGGTCGTCCAGGACGGCCTCGCCTCGGCCACCAGCCCCGGGCGCCTGGAGGTGCTGCGCTCCTCGCCCACCGTCCTGGTGGACGCCGCGCACAACCCCCACGGCGTGGCCGCCCTGGTGGAGGCGGTGGAGGAGGTCTTCGGCCTGCGCCACCTGGTGGCCGTGACGGCCGTCATGGCGGACAAGGACGTCGAGGGCGTCCTGGCTGAGCTGGAGCCCGCCTGCGACGCCGTGGTCTGCGTGCCCATGGACTCCCCGCGCGCCCTGGACGTGGAGGACCTGGCGGCCGTGGCCCGGGAGGTCTTCGGGCCCGAGCGGGTGCGTACCGCCCAGACCCTGGCCCAGGGCGTGGAGCAGGCGGTGACCCTCTCGGAGGGCCACGACGCCCCCCTGACCGCCTCCGGGGTGCTCATTGTGGGCTCCGTGGTCCTGGCCGCCCAGGCCCGTGAGCTCCTGGGACGCCCCTAAGACCCGCTTCCCCGGCCCCCGGGCCCTCGGCGCTGCCGGGGCCGTCGGGCGCGGCCGGGGCCAGCGAGCTGTGGCTGGCGCTCGCGGCCGG
>ERZ773009.1448-NODE-1448-length-16321-cov-4.123263_pt1 | contig 16321 bp, 14 predicted proteins | sample MGYA00580663_ERZ773009 | MGnify/ENA primary metagenome ERZ773009 (study PRJEB29015, sample SAMEA2737969) | human oral metagenome | biome: human oral; feature: human-associated habitat; material: dental | place: China | collected 2026 ... | reverse complement strand
AGTGAAGCAGGAAGCCCATAGGCTTTAGACTATGGGTAGTTCACTAGGGGAGATGAAGTCTTGTTTTAAGTCATATAAAAACAAAAGAATCGATTAGATGTCGTATTAGTAGTAATTAATGTATGAGAGGGGTGTTATAAAATAATCAAAACAGACGGTTTTATAACACCCCTTATTTTTATATAGAAAGCTGCTGCCTTATATTAAAAAGATTAAGCCGTAAACTAATTTGCATCAACTATAGCTTGAGCCAATTTTTCTATTTCAGGCATCTGTTCAGCCTTAAGTGATGACTTTATACTTACCGTTTCTTCAAGTATAGTCATATTTTTCATGCCTGATATAAGCTCCTTCATCTTCTTGTTGGCAGTTGTTGCCCAGGTACCGTTTTCCATAAGTGCCACTATACGATTTTGCAAACCGTGTGCAATCAAATCATCTATAAGTATTTCCATCTTAGGGAAGATATCAAGGTTATAGGTTGAAGCCGCAAATACTAATTTTTTAGCACGAAATGCCTCGGCAAGCATGTAAGAGGGATCAATAGTTGAAACATCATACATTTTAATATTTTTAGCACCTCTTTTTGCAAGCTCAGCAGCCAAATGGTTGGAGGCATCTTCCGTACCTCCGTATATGGAGCCGTAGAAGATAACCACATCATCACTCTCAGGTATATAACCTGCCCAATGAGAGTACTTGTCTATAATCCAGGAAATACCTTCTTTTTCTCTCCATATAGGGCCATGTAAAGGACAGATATAATCTATATCAAGATTGGCAGCCTTTTTAAGAAGTGCCAAAGTCTGAGGACCGTACTTTCCTACTATATTTGAATAATATCTTCTTGCCTCTGCAGGCCACTCGGTCTTATAGTCATACTCGTCAGCAAAAATATTGCCGCTTAAGGCACCGAAAGTACCGAAGGCATCGGCAGAGAAAAGCATTTTATGCTCATGCTCATAGGTAACCATAACCTCAGGCCAATGCACCATAGGTGCCATATAGAAAGAAAATGTGTGCTGTCCGGAAGAAAGAGTAGCTCCTTCCTTTACCTCTAAGGTCTTATTAGTTATATCAAAGGTGAAAAATTGCTTTATGAATGTAAAAGTTTTTGCATTGCCTACAATTGTAACTTCAGGATACCTGTATACAAGTTCTTCTAAAGTTGCGGTATGATCCGGTTCCATATGATTAATTACGACATAGTCAAGTTTTTTATCACCAAGTGCGTGTTCAAGATTTTCAAAAAAAGCTTTGCTTACAGATTTATCTACCATATCCAGTAAGACTGCTTTTTCATCTACCACAAGGTAGGAATTATAAGATACACCGTTTGGAACGGGAAAAGCATTTTCAAAAAGATTAAGTCTTCTGTCGCTTGAGCCTAAATAAAATACATTATCTAAAACATTTCGCTGTTGATACATACTTCGCTTCCTCCAAAATAAGATTTAATATATCCTGTAATTATAACCTATTTCTATGATAAGTGGAAGAAATATTGCATTTTTATATAAAAATAATTATAATTACTTTCATATATTCTGAAATAAGGGCAGATAGTTAGGAGAGGAAATATGGCAACAAGTGGTAACGTTATATCTATGAGAAATTTTGATGATATAGTTATAGATAAGCCTGAGGATTTTGTTTCTAAGGAGTATCTGTATGATGAATTAATAAAAGCCATAAGAAGATATCACCCCTCTGATGATATCAGCATGGTTGAAAAAGCCTATGAAATAGCGGATAAAGCACATAAAGATCAAAAGAGAAAGTCGGGTGAACCCTATATTATTCACCCTCTTTGTGTTGCAAAAATATTGGCGGATCTGGAGCTTGATAAGGAGAGTATAGTTGCCGGAATATTACATGATGTGGTTGAGGATACGGTGCTCACAGACGCCGAGCTTAGAAGTATGTTCGGAGATGAAGTGGCTAACCTGGTAGACGGAGTTACAAAACTGACACAGCTTTCATGGGATAAGGATAAGATTGAGTTGCAGGCGGAAAATCTAAGGAAGATGTTTCTTGCTATGGCAAAGGATATAAGGGTTATACTTATAAAACTTGCCGACAGACTGCATAATATGAGAACCTTAAAATACATGAAGCCTGAAAAGCAGAAAGAAAAAGCAAGAGAAACACTTGATATATACTCACCGATAGCTCAAAGATTGGGTATTTCAAAAATAAAGGTTGAACTGGATGATCTTGCCCTAAAGTATCTTAAACCCGAGGTATATGAAGATTTGCTTGAGAAAATTACCCTTAAAAAAGAGCAAAGAGAGGAGTTTGTGCGTGACATAGTCGTGCATGTACAAAAGCACCTTAAAGAAGCCGGTATAGAGGCACAAATCAGCGGAAGAGTAAAACACTTTTTTTCCATATATAAAAAGATGGTTAATCAAAATAAAAACCTTGAGCAGATATACGATCTTTTTGCTGTAAGAATTATAGTGGACACCTTGATAGACTGTTATGCGGCTCTCGGTGTGATTCATGAGCTGTATAAACCTATACCGGGAAGATTTAAGGACTATATCGCTATGCCTAAGCCCAATATGTACCAGTCCTTGCATACAACTCTTATAGCTGACAACGGTCAACCTTTTGAGATACAGATAAGGACCAAGGAGATGCACAAAACTGCCGAATTCGGTATAGCCGCACATTGGAAGTATAAGGAAAGCGGAAGCGGTAAGGTTGCGGCAGGAGCGGAAGATGCCAAAATGAACTGGTTAAGGCAGATCTTAGAGTGGCAAAAAGATACTGCAGATAATAAAGAGTTTCTTAACTTTATAAAAAGCGACCTGGATCTGTTTACCGATAATGTGTATTGCTTTACGCCTAAGGGAGATGTAAAGAACCTGCCAAGAGGCTCGGTTACTATAGACTTTGCCTATGCCATACACTCTGCTGTAGGTAATAAAATGATAGGAGCCAGAGTAAACGGAAAACTTGTCAACAAAGACTATGTTCTTCACAACGGAGACAGAGTTGATATTATTACTTCTCAAAACTCAAAGGGACCGAGCAGAGATTGGCTTAATATCGTAAAAAGTACGCAGGCGAAGAACAAAATCAACCAATGGTTCAAAACAGAGCTTAAAGAAGATAATATATTAAAGGGTAAAGAACTCCTGGAAAAATATTGTAAGGCAAAGGGCATCAATATGCCTGATATCAATAAGCCGGAACTTCAGGAAAAGGTTATGAAAAGGTATGCCTTCAGAGACTGGGACGCAGTGCTTGCAAGTGTAGGACATGGAGGCATAAAAGAAGGTCAAATCATTAATAAAATGGTTGAAGAAAAGGCTAAATTTGCCAAGAAACATGTAACTGATGCAGATATAATAGAAGGAATAGCAGAGGAAAGCTATAAGGCAAATGAAACTGTTGACAAGAACAAGTCAAAAAGCGGAATTGTTGTAAGAGGCGTGCATGATTTGGCAGTAAGGTTTTCAAGGTGCTGTTCACCGGTTCCGGGCGATGAGATAGTAGGTTTTGTAACAAGAGGAAGAGGAGTTTCTATTCATAGAACAGATTGTATAAATATAATCTCACTTCCCGAAGAAGAAAGGGTAAGACTTATACCTGCAGAGTGGCAAAGCACTGAAGAAGACGGTGCTGTAGGCAAGTATCAGGTTGAGATAAAGATTTATGCCAATAACCGTATAGGTATGTTCGTGGACATATCAAAGGTTTTTACAGAAAAGGCTATAGATATAAAGTCGGTTAATACAAGGGTAAATAAACAGGGCTTAGCTACAGTAGTTATGCAATTTGAGACTAAGGGAACCAGAGAACTGCATACCCTCTGTGAAAAGATAAGGCAGATACCCGGAGTGATTGACATAGAAAGAACCTCAAGTTAGACCGGAAATTAAAGTAAAAGGAGGAATTTTATGAAGAATTTAGATTATATTAAACTTGTGCTTGGTTCTGTAAGTACCAATACTTATATACTTTACAATAAAGAAACAAAGGAGTGCATAATCATAGATCCTGCTGCCGAGGCTCAAAAAATCATAGAAAGCATAGAAGAAAATGCTCTAAAACCTCAGGCTATACTGCTTACACATGGGCATTTTGATCATATTTTAGCAGCTGATGATGTAAAAAAACATTATAATATAAAGGTTTACGGCTATGAAAAAGAGAGGGAACTTTTTGAGGATTCCTCTAAAAACACTTCAGAAAGATTTTTAAGGAAAAAAGTAAAAGTAGATATAGATGAGTATTTTAATGATGACAGCAACTTGGAATTTCTTGGAGAGAAGTTTGAAGTTATACATACTCCGGGGCATACAAAAGGATCGGTATGTTTTTACTTAAAGAACGAGGACTTACTTATAGCCGGAGACACTCTGTTTTACCATACCTATGGAAGATGTGATTTATACAGCGGCAACCATGATGATATGATAGCCTCACTTGCAAAACTTTTCTTATTGGATGATAATATACTGGTACTGCCGGGACATGAAAGAGAAACCAATATAGGCGATGAAAAGAAATATAATTACATACTTAGATATTTTCCTAAGGCAGAGGGCAAATGATAGCTATATTGTTGGAAGAATTTCCCTATGAACAAGATATAAGAGAGCTATGTATGGCTTTCTATCCGGGTATATCATTCATATATACAGCCGGAGAGGAAGTCATATTTTCATGTACTGTAAAAAAAGAAAAAGATTTCTATCTTGCAAAGGTAGAGTACCCGGATAAAGTACATAAGTTTACTATAGATGCTTCACTTAGCAGATATGAGGTGAAAAACATATTAAAAAGAAATCTTTATGAAATCTTTTTTGAGCACACAGCCACAAAACTTCCATGGGGTACCCTGACCGGTATAAGACCGACTAAGATAGTACTTAATATGCTTGAGGATAACTTAGACAAAGAAAGCATATATAAAAACTTAAAAGCAACCTATTTTATGTCCGATGAAAAGATAGAATTAAGCTACAAAGTGGCAGCAAAAGAAAAGAGTATACTTGATAAAATAGATTATAAGGATAACTATAGCCTGTATATAGGCATACCCTACTGTCCCAGTATATGTTCTTACTGTTCATTTTCAGCCTATCCCGTAAAAGCATGGCAGCACGGTAAAAAAGACTATGTAAAGGCACTGTGTAAGGAACTTAAAGCAGTTGCGAAAGCAAATGCACACAGAAAACTTTTGAGCATATATATGGGTGGCGGTACACCTACCTCTCTTGAAGCGGATGAACTTAAAGAGATACTTAGCTGCGTAAGAGATGAATTTGACATGAGAAATGTTCTTGAAATATCGGTAGAAGCCGGAAGGCCCGACAGTATAAGTACGGATAAATTAAAGGTTTTAAAAATGATGGAAGTGGGCAGAATATCAATAAACCCGCAGTCAATGAATCAAAGTACCTTGGATAAAATAGGCAGATTTCACACTGTAGATATGATAGCGGAAAGTTTTAATATGGCAAGAGGCTTAGGGTTTGATAATGTAAATATGGATATTATATTAGGGCTTCCGGGTGAGGGAGTAGAAGAGGTTAAAAACACCCTCGAGAAAATAAAAAAACTTAATCCGGAGTCTTTAACCATACATTCTTTGGCTGTAAAAAGAGCGGCAAGGCTTAATAATGCCGATGAAAAGTACAGGCATATTGCAGACCGTATTATGAGCGAAAGTTTTAAGTTAAGCTATGAGTTTTGTGAAAATATGGGACTTGAGCCGTATTATTTATACAGACAAAAAAACATGGCAGGAAACTATGAAAATATAGGTTTCAGTAAGCCCGGCAGGGAATGTGTATACAATATACTTATAATGGAAGAAAAACAGGATATTATAGCCTGCGGAGCAGGTGCAAGCTCTAAACTGACCGGCATTACAGAGGGGAAGGCTAAGAGACTTGAGAATGTAAAAGATCCCAAACTGTATATAGAAAGAATAGACGATATAATTAAAAATAAAGAAATGATATGTTAGTGCAATGTATCGTTGATATTTAATTAATATAGACAGTAGTAGAGCAGCTTTCAAATTTTATGTAACAATCTATTGACAAAGTAGTAATAAAGCCGGATATCAATGATACACTACACTAAATTATTTGCACAAAGGCAACATTTCTGCACTTTACATTTATTAGTACAGTATGTTGTAATTATAAATGTTAAGACACAGCTTAGTGCCGATAAAGTTATATAAAAAGGCTATAATATTTAATGTTTAGATAAGGAGACTACAATGGCATTTGTTAAAAAAAGTATGACGGGTATGAAGGATATCCTGCCTAAGGAAATGGAACTTAGGGAGTATCTTTTGGGAATAATACAAAGTTCTTATAAAAGTTATGGATTTAACAGAATAGAGACACCGGCACTGGAAGACATTTCAAACCTTACCGGAGGTCAGGGCGGAGATAATGAAAAGCTTATATTTAAAATCTTAAAAAGAGGCGAGAAATTAAACTTGGAGACGGCACAAAAAGAAAATGACCTGGTTGATGCCGGACTTAGGTATGACCTTACCGTACCCTTGGCAAGGTATTATGCCAATAACAGCGATAAACTTATAAGTCCTTTTAAATCTCTCCAAATAGGCTCCGTATGGAGGGCTGAAAGACCGCAAAAGGGGAGATTCAGGCAGTTTACACAATGTGATATAGACATACTCGGAGATGCTACGAATGCTGCAGAAATAGAACTTATACTTGCAACTACGGGAGTGCTTTCAAAACTTTGCCCTAAAAATAAATTCACCCTTAGAATCAATGACAGAAATATACTAAGTGCCTTGGTAAGGGCAAGCGGTATAGAAGAAAAGGACATGAGCGCAGTATTTATTATACTTGATAAGCTTGATAAGATAGGTATAGAGGGCGTGAAAAAAGAACTTACGGATCTTGGCATAGATAAAGAAAAGGTTGAAAATTATATAGCTATAATAAATAAACTTGAAAGCAGTACGGATAACAAGTTTAAGCTTGAGCTTATAAGAGAAAATACTAAGGAATTTTTACCGGATGATTGTATAGACGGGCTTTTAAGCATAATTGCTGTGGTTGAAAGTTGTAAAACTGCGGATTTTAATATAATTTTTGATGCAAGCCTTGTAAGAGGCATGGGCTACTACACCGGCACTATCTTTGAGGTAAGTATGGAAGGTTTTTCGGGTTCGGTAGCCGGCGGCGGAAGATATGATAAGGTAATAGGTAAGTTCAGCTCTAAAGAAGTGCCTGCCTGCGGATTTTCCATAGGCTTTGAGCGTATAGTAACCATACTTATGGAAGAAAATTTTGAACCTGAAAAAGAACCGGTTAAGAAAGCCTATTTGTATGAAAAAGGCTTGAATGACAGTGCCTTTATTGATATACTGCACAAAGCAAAAGAGGACAGAAAAAAAGGTTTGATCGTACTTGTAACTGCAATGAATAAAAATAAAAAATTCCAAAAAGAGCAGTTGAGTTTACAAGGATATACTGAATTTACAGAAGTTTATAAAGAAGAATTAAAAAAATAACTGTATAAAGGAAAGTAATATGGCTAAATGTTATGGAATAGGTGTAGGACCGGGAGATCCTGAGCTTCTTACACTAAAAGCACTTAAACTTTTAAGAGTCTGTCCGGTAGTTGCGGCTCCTGATAATGCGACAGCCTTTGATATAGCAAGGGGAGTCTATGAGGATATAGAAAGTAAGGAGTATATGCCTCTTAAGCTTGTTATGACCAAGGATGTCGAAAAAAGAGAAAAGGCTTACAGACAGGCGGTTAAAGAAATAGAAAATAAGCTTGATGAGGGCAAGGATGTTGCCTGTCTTACACTTGGAGATGTCAGCGTATACTCAACATTTATGTATATGTATAAGCTTTTGACAGAAGATGGTTATGAGGCTGAAATAGTTCCGGGGATAACTTCTTTTTGTGCTTCGGCAGCCCGAATGGGTATAAGTCTCGGAGAAAGAGAAGAGAGTATACATATAATTGCATCTTCTTATGACTTGGAAAAAGAGCTTGATTACAGCGGTACTAAAATATATATGAAGGCGGGTAAGCAGATATCAAAGCTTAGAGAGCTTTTGCAAAAAAAAGAAAAAAAAGCCTATGCCATATCAAATTGCGGTATGCCCGGAGAAAAAGTATATGAGAGCTTGGACGAGCTTGGAGATGATGCAAGTTACTATAGTTTAATCATTGTTAAAGATTAAAAGACTTATTTTTAAGTCTGAGAATTAAAAAGGAGGCGACAAGATTTAGATGTCGAATAAGATATATGTAGTAGGTTTCGGTCCCGGAGCCTATGAGCAAATGACGATAGAAGCTGTAAATGTGCTTAAAGCAGTTGATGTAATAACCGGTTATACGGTTTATACAGATATAATTAAGGAGTATTTTCCCGATAAAGAGTACATAAATACTCCTATGAGGCAGGAAGTGGACAGATGTAAGCTTACGCTGGATATTGCAAAGGGCGGTAAGAGTGTTGCCCTGGTTTGCTCCGGAGATGCCGGAGTATACGGACTTGCCGGACTTATGTATGAAATAGCCGGTGATGAGGATGTGGAAATAGAGGTTATTGCCGGAGTTTCGGCAGTACTTTCGGGAGCGAGCATACTTGGAGCACCTCTTATACATGATTTTACAGTTATAAGCCTAAGTGATCTGCTCACCCCATGGGAGAAGATAGAAACAAGACTGGAGTGTGCGGCAAAGGGGGATTTTGTAATTTGCTTATATAATCCTTCAAGTAAAAAAAGGTCTGATTACTTAAGTAAGGCTTGTAATATACTTATGAAATACAAGGATAAGAATACGGTTTGCGGTTTGGTTGAGAATATAGGAAGAGAGGGGCAAAGACAGGAAGTGCTTAGCCTTGAAAAACTTGAAAAAACAAGTGTAAATATGTTTACTACAGTATTTATAGGTAATTCTCAGACCATGGAGCTTGGTAAAAAGATGGTTACACCAAGAGGTTACAGATATGAGTAATATATTTATATTCGGAGGTACTACAGAGGGAAGAAAGCTCGCACTTGGCTGCGAGCTTCTTAAGATACCTGCATATGTTTCGGTAGCAAGCGAGTATGGAAGTGATGTACTTGGAGAGCTTGAGGTCGTAAAAGTGCTGGAAGGCAGAATGAATATTGATGAGATGAGCAAGAAGTTCAGCGAGCTTAATATTTCTGTCGTATATGATGCCACCCATCCTTTTGCTACCGTAGTAAAGGAGAATATTAAAACAGCCTGTGAGCAAAACGGTATAGAATATATAAGAGTACTTAGAAATATTACGGATATAGGCACTGAGGATTATAAACTGGTATCAAGTGTTGATGAAGCTGTAGACTACCTTGCTGCTTGTGAGGGCAATGTTTTTGTAGCTACCGGAAGCAAGGAAATTGCCAAGTATAAAAAACTTGATTTAAGCAGGGTATACGCAAGGGTGCTTTCAGCGGTTGAGTCAATTAATGCCTGCAAGGAAATAGGACTCGAAGGTTCTCATATTATTGCAATGCAGGGACCTTTCAGTGAAAGACTTAATATTGCCCTGATGCAAGAGTATAATTGCAAGTATATGGTAAGCAAGCAAACCGGCAATAACGGTGGTTTTGATGAAAAGATAGAAGCTTGTAAGCAGGCAGGGGTTTATCCGATAATAGTTGCCCTTCCGCAAAATGACAAGGGTATAAGCGAAGATGAAGCCATAGAGCGTATTGCAAAAAGTCAAAACATTATAAACTATAAGGAGTTATTGAACAAACATTCAGATAATTCTTTAGAAGCCGAGGCTATAAAAACTGATACAGCCTATAAAATAAATATAGTAGGCATAGGTCCGGGAAGTTTGGAATATGTCAATTCCAAGGCAAGAAAGCTTATAGCAGGGGGGGATATTTTAGTTGCAGGGTCTGAGAGAATGTTTGAACTGGGTGATGAGCTTAGAAAAGAAGTTGGAGTTAAAAAGGAATATGCAGCATTTAAGTCCTATAAGACTATAGATATTATAAACTTTATTAAAGAAAAGTTTGAAGCTGCAAAAGCACTTTCTAAAAATGTAAGTGCGGTGGTTTTAATGAGCGGCGATACCGGATTTTACAGCGGAACACAGAGTCTTTACAAGCATATAGAGGCTATGGCCAATGACAGTGAAAATATACTTCATAAGGTTGATATGCAGATAGTTCCAAGCATATCCTCAATATCATACTTAGCTTCAAGATATAATATCTCATGGCATGATATGAAGATCGTAAGTTTACATGGAAGAAGCGGACATCTTGCTTACGAGCTTAGAACCAATAAAAAAGTTTTTGTAATAAGCTCAGGAGGCTTGGAAACTTCCGATATCATTAAAAATCTTATTGATGAAGGTTTTGCGGATTGTGATATATATATAGGTGAAAATATGTCCTATCCTGAAGAAGTGTTAAGTCATGGAAAAGTAGCCGACTTTAAAGAGCATAAGTTTTTGGAGCTTTGCAGCATGATTATAATAAATCATAATGCAAGCCCTATGCATATGAGACTGGGTATAGAAGATGAAGAATTTATCAGAGACAAGGTACCTATGACCAAGTCGGAAATAAGAGCTTTATCTGTTGCAAAGCTTGGACTTTCCAATGAGGATATATGCTATGATGTAGGTGCGGGAACCGGCTCGGTAAGTATAGAAATGGCAGTGAATGTTCCAAAGGGCAAGGTCTATGCCATAGAAAAGAAAACTATAGCTGCTGAGCTTATTTATAAAAATATAGAAAAATTCGGACTTGATAATATCGAGGTGGTAAAGGGCGAGGCAAGTGTTTCAATGGAAGAGCTTGAAGCACCTGATGCGGTATTTATAGGTGGAACCACAGGTAAACTTAAGGAAATACTTAAGACAGTATTTGAAAAAAATGCCAAGGCAAGGGTGGTAATTACTGCCGTTTCTTTGGAAAGTGTAGCAGAGATCAATGAGGCTTGTAAGTATTATGAAACACAGGGCTGTAATACTGATATAGTCTTTGTTTCAGTATCAAATACAAAAAGAGTTGCGAATTATACTATGTTTGATGCTAAGAATCCGGTACTGATTGCAAGTATAAAAGGTTAAATAAATGTATAATAATATAATGATAAGTGCTATGGATTCACATAGCGGAAAGACTGCAATATGCAGCAGTCTTATAACAGCTTTAAAAAAAAGGAACTTAAATGTAGCAGCTTTTAAAACCGGACCGGACTATATAGATCCTATGTATCACAGTATAGCGGCAGAAAGAGTATGTATAAATTTGGAACCGTATTTTCTAGAAACGGACTTTAAGAAGGATGAATTAAAAAAACAATTTGCACATTATTCAAAAGGAGCGGATATAGCTGTTATAGAAGCTGCTATGGGATATTTTTCAGGAATTTATAAAGAAGAGCCCAGAGCAAGTGCTTATTCTGTTGCAAAAGAGCTTAATTCCTATGTTGTAATGGTAGTGTCTAAAGATAATTATACAAAGATATCGGATTACCTTGCCGAGCATGGTGATAAGTTTGTAAAAGCCATTATTGTAAATAAGGTAAATAAAGAAGAATATCTTGATATAAAAAAATATATAGAGACTAATGCAGGGCTTTTAGTACTTGGTTACTTAGAAGAAAATAAAGCTTTCTTGGTTGAGAGCAGACACCTTGGACTTTATACTCCGGATGATGTTAATGCAACTTTAGAAACACTGGAAAAAAGAGCTAAAATACTTGAGACTACGGTAGATATAGATTTGCTGCTTTCACAAGTGGAAGAGATTAAGACAGATGATTTTGCAGATTTTAGTTATGAGGAGTCTGAAAAAACAGAAAGTTTTAGTGTGGCTGTAGCTAAGGATGAGGCTTTTTCCTTTATATACGAAGATAATTTGGAGTTATTAAAAAGTTTGGGAGCAAAGATAGTATTTTTCAGTCCGATACATGATAAAAAGTTACCCGATAACATATCAGGACTATGGCTACCCGGAGGCTATCCGGAAAGATACGGCAAGGAACTTTCTCAAAATACCTCAATGTGTGAATCAATAAAAAATGCTGTAGAAAGCGGACTTCCAACTGTTGCCGAGTGCGGAGGGTATATGTACCTGCACGAAGAAATGAAGGACAAAGAAGAAAATACTTACAAGCTTGTCGGAGTAATAAAAGGACTTACCTATCCGACAGGTAAGCTTCAAAGATTTGGTTATATAGAGGTTAGTGCTTACGAAGAAAATATGCTGCTTAAGAAGGGTGAAAGTTTCAGAGCACATGAATTCCACTATTGGGACAGTGAGAATAACGGTCAGTCCTGCCATGCGGTGAAGGCAAATAAATCAAAAGAGTGGGATTGTATACACGCAAAAGATAATCTTTTTGCCGGCTATCCTCATATATATTTGAGGACTAATGTAAATATGGCAAAAAGATTTGCAGATAGGTGCAGGGCTTATAACAGACTATAAATTGTTAGGAGAGAAATGTTTAAACTAAGTTCTAAATATCTCGATATGAGAAAGATTGCCGACAGCGGTCAGATATTCAGATTTAATAAAATAGCTGATGAGGGGTATGACCTTATAGCCGCTGATAAGCATTTGCGAATTAAAAAGCTTATTGAAAATGAAGAGGCAAATACCTACGAGCTTGATTGCAGTGAAAAAGAGTATAATGAGATATGGAAAGAGTATTTTGATATGGATACGGATTACGGCATCTATACAAAAAATCTTGATCCGGAAGATGAGTATTTGCTAAAGGCCTGTGAGTATTCTAAAGGTATAAGAATATTAAGACAGGATAAATGGGAAATGCTTATATCCTTTATAATTTCACAAAGGAAAAGTATCCCTGCCATTAAATCATCAATAGAAAAGCTGGCTAAAAACTTCGGTACAGAAATAGAAAAGGACATATATGCTTTTCCTAAGCCGGAGGCTATACTTAATGCCGATGAAACGCTGCTTGAGGCTTGCGGGCTCGGTTACAGACTGCCTTATATTCGTGCTGCGGCAAGAGCCGTGCTTGAAGAGGGAGTTGATTTATATAACTTGGATAATTTATCTGACGAGGAATTGGTTGATAAATTAAAAGAATTTAAAGGCGTCGGAGTTAAGGTCGCCAACTGTGTTTTACTGTTTGCCTACCACAGAATAGGAGCCTTTCCTATAGATGTGTGGGTGGAAAAAATATTAAATAATCATTATAACAAAAGCTTCCCTATGGACAGATATAAAGGATATGCCGGAGTATTGCAGCAGTATATGTTCTTTTATGAAAGAGAAATGTCCAATGTAAAGTTGAAGTAGTGTGCTGTGAATTAAGAGGGGCTAAATTCCGATTTGTCGAGAATAACTTATACAATAATAAGTTGTTGATAATAGTTTGTCTGAAAATAGCTTTTTTCGGAAACCGCTTGCGCTTAAGTCCTCGTGTAGCGGTACTAACTTTTCTGCTGCACTGACGTTTGCATAAAAGAAGTACCGACACTGCGGATGTTTCCTACAGAAGTTATTTTCAGACTGCCCAACCCTCAACTGTAGACCTTATAAAAAAACAGTTATTCTCGACACAAGGGTGAGAGGGGAGAAAGTCTGAGTGTATATTGCCGGATATTCCACTATCTAAGGAAGAAGTCTTTGTTTCTATTATCGGGATTAAAGAAAGTGAATCCCTGACCTATAACCTGATAAGTATCCATAATCGATATAAAGGCATGAGGGTCGATTTTTAATATCTGCCTTTGTGCGGTCATTATTTGATAACTGTTTACAACAATATAAAGCACTTCCTTGTCAGCCTTTGTATAATAACCATAACCTTTAAGTACGGTAACACCACGGTTGATACCGGCGAGTATCATGTCTGAAATTTCCTTAGGCTTATCGGTTATTATAATCATAGATTTTTTGCGGTTAAGTCCTTCTGTTAAAAAGGCAATTACCTGAGTGGAAATAAAAAGCAAGATAGTGGTTACTATCATTTTTTCGATTCCTATTACAAAACTTGAGAAAATCATTACAAGAGCATCACAAATCATTACACCTGCGGCAAAACCTATTCCGAGATACTTTTTCATAATCATGGCAATAATATCGGAACCGGCAGTAGTACCGTTGCCTATTATGATAATACCCATGCCTGTGCCGGTAAGTATACCACTGGCTGCAGCCGCTATAAGTATATTATCGGAAATAAAAGGAGTGGGGTGTATGATATTTAAGAATACGCTTATAACTACAAGAGTATATGCGGTAAATATAAGTGTGCGTTTTTCCAAAAAATGCCAACCGATTACCAGAAGTATTGCGTTAAGCACAAAGTTGGAATTTCCTGTAGGGATTTGTGTAAGATAATTGATAATTATAGATACACCTGCTATGCCGCCTGTTGCAAACTTATTAGGTATAATAAAAGCATTTATACCGCAGGAGTAAATAGCACAGCCTATTGTTATTAAAATAATAGAGTAAATAATTTCTTTAGTACTCATATTTAACATTTCTTTTATATTAAATTTACTTTTCATCAATAAACACCTTCTCTATTTAATTTCTACTTTATCAGGGTTCAGATAAGTCATTATCTTCGTTAAAATAGTACAAAACTTTTAGTACTAATTTATAAATGTACTGAAGATGAATGTCGTAATAAATCTGATAGATATGTATATAATATTCTGCTCGAAAGCAAGTTTTCATTCATGATATTGTATATGCATATCTTTTCCATACAAACAGCGACCTTTATTATAACATTTGTGCTTTAAAAAGCCTATACATTATATATAAAATTATAACAAAATCAAATTGGAAGTTATTAAGAAAATTGTTTAATAGTATTTAGATATATTAAATAGTGAAAATAAATAAGGTTAATATTAACAAATTCTGCCAAATAAAGTATAATTTTATAAAATATGTACTTCAATAAAACTAAGTTTAAGGAGGAAGTTTATGTATAATATTCCGAAGAAAATAAAATTGGCAGATCTACCTACCAAAGTAGAGTATCTGGAAAAAAGTTCAAAGCTTTTAGCTAAGGAAATTTACATTAAAAGGGATGATAAGACAGGTATTGAATTATCGGGAAATAAGGTAAGAAAACTTGAGTATGCAGTAGCGGAAGGTATTAACAGCGGTGCGGATACCTTAATCACTTGCGGAGCTTTGCAATCCAATCATTGCAGGGCGGTAGCTGCCGTTGCGGCAAAGCTCGGAATGAAAGCTATACTTGTATTGGTTGACGGAGCAAAAAATCCTCCTAACGGGAATTATCTTTTGGATCTTATGCTTGGAGCCGATATAAGACTTATAGAGGCTTCTGAATATAAGAATGTAATAGCTATAATGGAAGATATAAAACTTGAGTGTGAAAAAAACAATCACAAGGCTTATATTATGCCTACCGGTGCATCCAATGCTATAGGAATGTTCGGATACATAGAGGCTGTTCAGGAAATCATGAAGCAGGAAAAAGAACTTGGACTTAAGTTTGATGTGGTGGTTGATACGGTAGGCTCTACAGGAACATTTGCGGGACTTGCACTTGGTAAGTTTATACATAAAGCCGATTTTGATGTATTGGGATTTAGTATTAATGAAAGCAGTGAGGATTTTAAGCAGGCAAGTTTTAATAATATAAAGGACTGTTGTAAATATTTATCAGGAAGCAAATATAGTCACACTCCGGAAAGTATAGGAATAAGTATAGAGGATCTTAATATTATAGACTCATATGTCGGAGGGGGCTATGCAATAAATTCTAAAGAAGATTTTGAATTTATAAGAGACTTTGCGAGAAGGGAAGGAATATTTGTAGATCCGGTATATACAGGAAAGGCTTTGAGGGGCTTATTTGAAGAGATCAGAAAATCAAAGCTTGATAAATATAAAAATATTCTCTTTATCCATACCGGTGGACTGTATGGATTATTCCCAAAGGGAGAGGAGTTTTCACCTTATCTTGGTTAAAAAGTAATTTGTTTTAAATAAGCATGCTTGCGGGGCAGCTTCAGCATAAACAATGCTCAGAAACACAAACAGTAGTTAGAAATGATTGCACGGCAACAATTAAACAGAAACACTCCCTATTTCAATCATATTCGCAGTCTGTACTAAGTTTGTCGAAACTTTTAGAAAGGGTTGCCGGTATGATTGAATTATAAGGAGCTTTTTTTGTAAGCATAATTGTTTATGTTGACAACTCCCCGACAAATTTTAATATCCCGACCAAATTTTGAGTGTGGAAAGTTTGAGTTGTTAAGGATTGGAGAGTCTTTATTATAGGGCTTTTTCTGGATTTTTTGAAAAAAATGTAAAAAACT
>ERZ773009.1446-NODE-1446-length-16333-cov-2.835299_pt1 | contig 16333 bp, 10 predicted proteins | sample MGYA00580663_ERZ773009 | MGnify/ENA primary metagenome ERZ773009 (study PRJEB29015, sample SAMEA2737969) | human oral metagenome | biome: human oral; feature: human-associated habitat; material: dental | place: China | collected 2026 ... | reverse complement strand
ATAGGCATTAAGCCTACATCCCTATTATAGTTTATTCCCCAAATCTATGCAAATACGAAAACTTATTTTTCTTGTTTTGATGAGAAATAGTTGTAGTATAAAAGGCCTGCTACAACGACTGCACATCCCATAATCTCCCACTGAGTTGGGAACTGTCCCAGAAATATAATGCTGAGGATTATTGCAAATACCGATTCACCCGACTCCCATGCCGAAACATAGAGCGAGTCCACATAGCCGAAGCAGAGGTTGAACACCGCATGTGCACCTATCTGGCAAACCAGCGTGAGTCCAAGTATCAAAGCGTAATCCTTGAGCGAATAGCCGAGTACCGGAGTTTTTGTTGCAATTATTCCGATGGCAAAGCAGAGCCAACAGGCTAAAAATACGAGAAATACGTAGACCTTTCCACTTACTTCTTTTCTAACCTCGTTTCCTATCGCAAAATAAAGTCCCATAAAAATTGCGGCCATAAAAGCCAAAATGTCGCCGATGAAATTACCCTGCGAAAGCTCCCTGTAATCAAAACCTGCAACCATGGTTCCGCCGAGCAAAGCGAGAACAATTCCGAGAATTTGGCGCACGCTCACCTTACGTTTAAAGACAAAGACGGTTAGAATTATAACTACGAGCGGATGAAGCGCTGCCAGAACAACTGCACTTCCTATATTAGTTAACTTAACTGCGTTGAACCAGCAAAAGAAATGCCCAAACAGAAATGCTCCTGAGAGAAATGTTACTATATGATTTTTCCTCGATACGGAAACAAGTTCCTTTCGGTCTTTTAGAAGTACCGGGATTGCAAAAAATGGAAGCCCCAGTGTCAAACGCCAAAATCCTATGGCCATCGAAGGTGCCTCTATGGCTCTGCCGAATATCCCCGATGATGAGCCTGCGATTACCGCCAGCACCACGATTATTTTGACGTATTTTTTTAGGAAGCTTTGGCTTTCGCTACTTGGCTTTGGTATGTTTTTCTCTGTCATTTCTTTTTTCTCTCCTATAGGTCTAAAACTATATAAATTCTTTCTCTTTGCAAGATTAAAATATTGATATATACTTTACTCATATAAAAATCTGAAAGTGAGGATATCCTATGAAATTTTTCATTGCTGACGCATTCAGCGATAAACTCTTTGGCGGCAATCCGGCAGGCGTAGTGCTTCTCCCAAATGATACCGATTTTCCGCCAGATGAGACTATGATAAAAACCGCAGCTGAGCTTCGTTATTCTGAAACCGCTTTCATTAAGCAGATTTCCGAAAACGAGTTCAATATTAGATATTTTACTCCTGTTGCCGAGGTTGACCTCTGTGGACACGCTACAATCGCAGCTTTCTACTGCCTGATGAGCGCAGGAGTTATCTCTGAGAATTGCAAATGCCTAAACCACACCAAGGCAGGCGACATCAATATAGAAATCAAGGACTCCTTCGTAATGATGGGAATGGCTGCACCTAAGTTCATGCACCTTATGGATAATCCGCTCGAGCTGGATAGAATCTACGAGATAATGGGTGCTGAGTACGATGCAAGTCTGGATCTTCGCCCTATGATTATCTCGACCGGACTTCCGGACATAATTCTGCCGTTTAAAACAAGAGGGGAGCTGGAGGCTCTTAAGCCTGATATGTTCCTTCTATCAAAGGTTTCCGAGGAGTACAAAGTTACAGGTGTTCACGCATTTACTCTCGATTCTGAGGGTGGCATCACCGCACACTGCAGAAACTTCGCTCCTCTATACGATATAGACGAGGAGGCTGCAACGGGAACATCCAGCGGTGCTTTGACATACTATCTCTACCTAAATAGAGTGATTGGCGCTAATGACTGCTGTAACTTAGTTCAAGGTGAGGCCATGGGTAGACCGTCGACAATACTCACCGAAATTGCTGCAGACTCAAAAGCTGACGGCTCCGTTGACTGCAATATCAAAGTCGGAGGCAAGGCCATTGTGCTCGCAAGCGGCGAAATCATGCTATAAAATCATATACAAAAGGCTTGTGCACTGCTTATGCGGCATCTTGCACAAGTTTTTTTTATGCCGTCAAAACGCTATGCTAAAGATTATCTATCATTACGTTCATCCATTTTTTGGATATATAGCGCTTAAATACGACAAAGAACTTCACAACTTCCTCCATTTTCACAAGAATCACGGCAAAATAAATCGGAAGTTGCCATAACATTGCAGCTGCAAAGGCAAGAGGAACAGCAACCAGCCAAACACAGCCGGACTCTGCGAGCATCGCAAAGCGTGTATCTCCTCCTGCGCGAAGAGTCCCTGTAATCTGAATCCCATTGTGAAGCGTGAGCGACATGAATACCCCTTGTATTATAAGTATCAGAAAAGTATAGTGCTTTCCGTTTTCCGAAAGATTAAACAGCTCACTGAAAGGCTTTGACAGAAGCATCATCACAAGACCTGTAAGCACACCAAGCAGCACTCCCACCTTAAGCACATATTTTGAAGTCCTCCAAGCCTCTTCTTTTTTACCCTCTCCGAGCCTCTGCCCTATCAAAGTCAGACTCGCATCCCCAACACTAAAAGCTGCAAAGAAGAATATGCTCGAAATGGAACCTGCCGCCTGAAAAGCGGCAAAAGCTGTTGTTCCTATGCGATTAAATGCGGCTGCATACATAGTCTGTCCGACACCCCAAAGCACCTCGTTTGCAGTTGTCGGAGTTGCATTTTTTATAATTCTTCTCACAAGCTCTTTATTGTAGTCAAAGTAATCGCGTATCGGTCCTTTGAACATATTGTTGCTTGAGAAGAGAAATCCTGTAACAATCAAGACCTGCATAAGCCTTGCAATCACAGTTCCAAGAGCCGCGCCCTGAACACCGAGCATAGGCATGCCGAACTTCCCATAGATGAAAAGGTAGTTCAGGAAAGTATTCGTCGTAAATACAACTACGCTGACCAGCATAGGAAGCTTCGTCTGTTGTGACGCTTGGAATCCCATCATTACCGGCACCGAGTAAGCTATAAATATAAACTGCAAACTATTTGTTCTCATGTAGACAACAGCAAGCTCGAGCACCTGTGTATCATTCGTATAAAACGATAGCAATTCCCTGGTAAACACCGTACCTATAATAAATATAAGAGTACTCACTGCAAGCATCGCAGTAACCGAAAATCCGATGCATCTTCGCATGTTCTTCTTATCGTTTGCACCGTAAAACTGTGCAACAAATGTAGATGTTCCGCTCGTCATTCCATATATAAGCATGTAGTGAATCAGGAAGATTTGATTTCCGACGCCAACGGCCGCAAGTTCGACTTCTCCGAGAAAACCAACCATCAAATCATCCACAAGACCTAAAGTCGTGGATACCACTCCCTGAATTGCAATCGGCACTGCGATTTTAATAAGCTGCATTCGCAGAGCCGCTTTCTCGCGCTTCTCCGCGCTGAGACATTCTGCCGTTTCCATATTGCCCCCACAAAACCTATACCAAAAATAGCGCTCACTTTAGACGAGGCGCTAATTTACTACTGTTATCATATGCACTATTTTGCAAAATCCAATACACTCACTTCCCTTAGCATACTCTATTTATCTTTTTCTATCACCTCTTCAGAAGTCTTTGATTCATTGTTCTTAAAACGCGCCTTCTTCTCCTCCTGAGCGATGTTGACCGCCTTAATCCGAGGCATCTTGTGGTTCGGATCGGTCAAAAATACATAGAGATAAGCTCCTGCAATCAAAGCAAGAACCACCGCATCCTTGTAAAGCTCACGGCTTATCAAAACAGCAGACATTCCCATAATCGCACTTATGCCATAGAGCATGATTACGGTACGCCTCTGCCCGTATCCGTATGCCATAAGTCTGTGATGAAGATGTTCCTTATCCGCCCCCATTATAGGCTTGCGATTCACCATTCTTCTCAAAATCGCAAAGGATGTATCGAAGATTGGAATTGCAAGAACTACAACAGGAACAACAACTGCGATTATAGTCGATCTCTTGAGAGGTCCTACGACCGATAGTATTGCAATCATAAAACCTAGGAACAGTGCTCCACCATCACCCATAAAGGTCTTTGCAGGAGAGAAATTAAAAGGCAAAAATCCTATGCAGCTTCCTGCTATAGTAACCATGGCAAGGCAGACGATCGGCATTCCGACAATAGAGCCATGAATGTACGCGATATACGCAATGCAAAGTGCTGCAATGGCTGATATTCCTGCAGCAAGTCCATCAAGTCCGTCTATAATATTTATTGTATTTGTGATACCTATTATCCAAAGAACCGTAACAACAAAGCATATAGCCGTGTTAAAATGCAGTCTTCCCTCACCAAGATAGTTTGCGATAAAAGATATCCTCATATTCATAGAAAACATCAAAATTGCGATTACTGTCTGACCTATGAGCTTGACTATAGCCGGTAAATTCTTGAGATCATCGACTACGCCAAGCAGGTACATCAAAGCCCCACCCAGCATAGCAACCCTAATCTTAGGCTCATCCCACTGAAAAATTGCCAGAGCCACCATTACTCCGGTAAAAATAGCTAGACCTCCAAAGCGAGGAATTGGACGGCGGTGCATCCTTCTCCAGTCCTTAGGTACATCTATTGCGCCTATTAGATGTGCAAGTTTGATGCTAATGGGAGTAAACGCAAAAGCAATTACAGCTGACAGACCAAAGGCCGCTAATATTTCATAAATATTTAAATCCACATTTAAATCCATATCTACTCCTGCCCAAATAAATCCTCAAAATAGATTTCTGCGAGGTAGAGTCCGCAGGGCGGTGCAGTGTGTCCCGCCTGTTTCCTATCAATACTTGAAACTATTGATTTCATATCGCTCGAAGACCTTTTGCCGATACCGATTTCGACTAGAGTTCCTGTGACAATTCTCACCATATTGTAGAGAAAACCGTCACCACATATCTCTATCTGCACCTCTGATGAATCTCCATTATCTCTATATATTCGGCTAACCTTTGCTGAGCTTATAGTCCTCACCGTGGTCCTGCGAGGACTAGCTCCGGACGACTGAAATGCAGCGAAGTCATGAGTCCCAACGATGTACTTACAAGCCTCGTTCATGGCTTGAACGTCAAGCTTCTCATCTACAAAGTAACAATAATTGCGTTCAAATACGCTTGCACCCTCATCACATAGTCTGTATATGTATTTCTTACCCTTGCAGTCAAAACGAGCATGAAAACCGGCCGGTTTTTCCTCAGCTGAAAGAACCCTGATTGCACTTAACTTACTGCCGGCTCCATATCTTCCGCCTGAAAGCATATTGTTTACGGCATGCGCTATCCTGTCCGTAGGAATATCAATATTCTCCTTGAAGTTACAACACTGTGCGAGTGCATGAACGCCCGCATCGGTTCTACTCGTGCCAAAGACCTTAATCGGTTTTAGGCACACCGAGCTGAGCGCCTCCTCAAGCGTCCCCTGAACGGTTATCTGACCCTCCTGCTCCTGCCAGCCGTGAAAAAGGCTGCCGTCATATTCCAATGTCAAAAGAATATTTTTTTCCATAGATATTATTATACCAAAATCAGCTCTATACAGCTATATAAATTATCATTTAAACTGAATGTCCCAGTAGAATATCAAATATATTGCGGTAATTATTGAAATATACGGTGCCATAGGCATATACTCCCTTAGCTTATACTCAGGTTTAACGACGGCATATACGAGAAGAAATATAGCATGAAGTGCAAGCAGCATATAGCTTCCTATCAGTATGAAAAAGCTGCCAAAGCTTCCGCAGATAAATCCAATTGCTGTAAACAGCTTGATATCTCCACCTCCCATGGTGTTGTTGCGATAGCTCAACTTCCCAATAAGCGCAATCGTAAAAATAATTACGAAGGCTATTATACCCCCGGCCAAAATCTCCCAAAATCCATCCTTATACGGAATGAATCCGATACTGCATACAGCGAGCAAAATTATCAGCTGATCAGGTAAAATGTTATATTTCACATCGGCTATAGAAAGTTCAAGCAAAAGCCAAAGCACCAAGCTTGTAGCTATTGCAAACTGCAGATCTTCCCTTATAAGTGTCATATTGATGACGATAAAGAGCATGCTAAAAAGGTATTTCCAAGGCATACTCTTAACACGCTGCACATCCCTGCTCTTAAGTTCCTCAGAAGGATCTTCGTCGTAGTCGCAAAGCCATTCCGCCGGCATTCTGTTGAATAAATAGACAGCCGCGTTACCCTGCAAAATCGAAAAGAAGATCGCACATCCGTATATGAAAATTTTAAAAATCAAGTCTATGTTCATCCAAATCTCCTAAGCAATATGTTATCATGTATCGACTTGAGATAAAAGTAAAACATAAATTTTCTCAAACACGTAAAAACCCGTATTCACTAAAGCGTGAGCACGGGTAAATCCATATTTTATTAAAAATCCTATTCTGTAAATAGTGGTGTCGAATAGTATCGGTCTCCACTGTCAGGAAGAAGTGCAACTATTGTCTTTCCTTTATTCTCCGGCAGTTTAGCAAGTCTGAGCGCCGCACTTAAAGCGGCCCCGGACGAAATTCCTACAAGAATGCCTTCCTTATGTGCTAGAAGTTTTGCGGCCTCAAAACTCTCCTCATCACTAACCTTAATAATCTCATCAAATCCCTCTTTATCAAGAGTGTCAGGAATAAATCCTGCACCGATGCCTTGAATCTTATGAGCGCCGGCTGACTCACCTGAAATTACAGCAGAGTTTTCCGGCTCCAGAGCTACAACCTTTATACCGGGATTCTTGCTCTTGAGATATCCTCCTGTTCCTGAAACCGTTCCGCCGGTACCTACACCTGATATGAAGATATCTACCTCTCCATCTGTATCACTCCAGATTTCAGGCCCTGTTGTCTCCCTGTGAGCATTTGGATTTGCCGGGTTCACAAACTGTCCGGGTACATAGCTTGCCTCTATCTCCTTTGACAGTTCCTCAGCCTTTGCTATAGCACCTTTCATTCCCTTTGATCCATCTGTCAAAACGAGCTCCGCTCCATAAGCCTTAAGTATATTCCTACGCTCAACGCTCATAGTCTCAGGCATGGTCAGAATGATTCTATATCCCTTTGATGCCGCCACAGAAGCGAGTCCAATTCCGGTATTCCCGGATGTCGGCTCAATGATGGTGCCACCTTCCTTGAGCAAACCCTTAGCCTCTGCATCCTCTATCATTGCTCTTGCGATTCTGTCCTTAACGCTGCCCGCAGGATTCAAGTATTCCAGCTTAACTAAAACTCTCGCTTCGAGATTTTCTACGTCCTCGATGTTCTTTACTTCAAGCAGTGGTGTTCCTCCTATAAGCTCTGTTACATCTTTGTATATCTTTGCCATGTCTCTCCCTCCCGAAACACAAAATATATGCCGTTAAATTATACCTAATATTTTTAAGTATTTAATACCTAATATTCCCTCTTAGTAAAAAATATTACCCTATATTTTTTCTATTCAATCATTCCATAAAGAAATATCTATATTTTATTTCACAGAAAGCTTGTATCTTTAAATTCTTAGTTTTATAATTATCTTGTTGAGTTAGGCATAGCTAACTAAGCAGCACTGTACATATATCAAAATCCCCTTTTGATGTTGAAAGCCAAGGGTTCACGTCAAAATCGGATTGTAACATAACACTAGGAGGATATTAATGTTTTTACAGATTAAAGAAATCAATAAATCCTACGGCTACGGCGATAGCTTGGCAAAGGTTTTAAACGGAATCAGTTTGGACATAGAACGCGGTGAGCTTTGCGTTTTGCTGGGCCCATCCGGTTCCGGAAAATCAACCCTTTTGAACATCATAGGCGGCATAGAAAACGCTGACTCCGGTTCGATAATAATAGATGGCACGGCCATAGAGGGTATGAATCAAAAAGAGCTTTCAAACTACAGACGAAATCATCTCGGCTATGTTTTTCAGTTCTATAACCTGATTCCCAACCTCACAGCTAGAGAGAACATCGAGGTCGGGGCATACCTTAGCAAACAGCCTCTTGACATCGATGATTTGATTGAAACTCTAGGGCTTACAGAACATCAGCATAAACTTCCCAACCAGCTCTCCGGAGGACAACAGCAGAGGGTTTCTATAGGTAGAGCCATAGTTAAAAACCCTGATTTGCTATTATGTGATGAGCCGACGGGTGCACTCGACTACAAGACATCAAAGGAAATACTCAACCTTATCAGTGAGGTCAACAAGAAGTATCAGAGTACGATAATCATCGTAACCCACAATGATGCAATCAAAAATATGGCAGACACTGTCATCACACTTCGCGACGGTGCTGTGAGAGATGCATACCATAACAATGTCAAGACCTCAGTAGCTGATCTGGATTGGTAGGTGTAGTATGAGAAACCCTTTAAACAAGCGCACTAAACGCGAACTAAGACAGGAGTGGGGAAGATATCTGGCTATATTCTTCTTTATTACTTTGATGATTGGCTTTACCTCAGGCATGCTCGCAACCGACCACAGCATGCAGGTCACATATAACGAGAGCTTCAAGAAATACAATATAGAGGATGGTCACTTTCGCCTATCCAATGCCCCTGACGCAAGCTTTATAAAAAGCATTGAGGACGAAAACGATGTCAAGCTCTACGACATATCATATAAGGAAATTAAAAACGGCAAAAACAAATACCGCATCTTCGTAAACCGTGAAAAAGTAAACAAAGCCAGCATTTTAGACGGCAGGCTTCCTAAGAAGAGCAACGAGCTCGGCATAGATAGACTCTTTGCGAAAAACAATTCCCTAAAAATTGGCGACACCATCAAATTAAAAGGTAAGAAATTTAAAATCGTCGGACTCATCGCCCTTTCAGATTACAGCGCTCTTTTCCCAAAGAACACTGATACAATATTTAATGCGCAGGATTTCACAGTAGCAACCGTTACCGGCAAGGGTTTTGCCCGCTTAAGTGATACTGCAAAGACTCATGTATTCGCATGGAAGAACAACAAAACCCTGAGCGATGCCAAGCAGAAGAGTCTCTATGATGACATGGCAAAGTATATAGCAGTTAACGGTGCCTACAGGCAAATTAGCCTTGACGAGTTCATTCCGGCTAAAGAAAACCAAGCGATAATATTCACAGGAAACGACATGGGCAGAGATCAATCTGTGATGATGGTTATGCTCGCTATAGTCATGGTTATCATGGCCTTTATCTTTGCAATTACAACACTAAGCATGATAGATAAAGAATCCAAGTCAGTAGGAACCTTGCTCGCATCAGGCTATACGCGTGCTGAACTGACAAGACATTACATGAGGATTCCTATTCTCATAACCATGCTTGCCGCGATTTTGGGAAATGTAATGGGATATACTTATTTTAAGGATCTGGTTGCGGGACTTTATTATAATTCATACTCTCTCCCACCGTATAAAATGACTTGGAGTTCATACGCTTTTTATGCGACAACAGTCTCGACGATAGTCATAGTTTTGCTCGTAAACATTTTGATTATAAGCTACTCGCTAAGACTATCTCCACTTAAATTTCTAAGACATGACCTTAAGAGGAAGAAATCAAAGAATGCTACGAAACTACCACCTTTTAGCTTCATGTCGAGATTTAGGCTAAGGGTAATACTGCAGAACAAGGGAAACTTTCTCGTTTTGTTCCTCGGAGTTGTTTTCGCCAGCACACTCATGATTTACAGCCTATGCATGCAGAATCTCTTCATTCACTATAAGGACACAGTAGCAGAGACTGCACCGGCAAAGTACCAGTACGTGCTAAAAACTCCTACAGAAACCGCAAATAAGGATGCTGAGAAGATATGTGTAAACACGTTGAAATACAAGCAGAAAGGCTTTGAGAATCCCGATGATATCTACGTTTTCGGTGTTCCTGATAAATCCGCCTACTATAAGAACATGCCAAAGCTGCCAAATGACGATAAATCCGTCATTGTAAGTGATGGATACCTTCAGAAATACGACCTCAAGATTGGTGATAAGATAAAACTCAAAACTGAATACAGCGATAAAAGCTATACTTATAGGATTGCGGGAAGTTACGAATACAAGCAGGGACTTTCGGTTTTCATGAGGCAGAGTCTTTTCAGAGAAGACTTTGACAAGGATGACTCCTGGTTTAATTCATATCTTACAAATAAGAAGCTCACGGATATCCCTGAGAGCAATATTCACAGCATAAATACTCCTGAGGATTACACCGCAATAGCTGAGCAAATGCTGAACTCCTTGTCCGGCATCTTCGAAATGATCGTGTTCGTATCGGCAATAATGAGCGTGATTTTAGCCTATCTCGTCACAAAGGTCATCCTCGATAACAACGTGGTTTCAATATCGCTGATAAAGATTCTCGGTTACAGAAGTACAGAGATAGCAAAGCTCTATGTAATTGCAAGCGCAGTTGTCTTCATGATAAGTCTGACCTTGAGCTTACCTATCGGCTACAAAATCATGGAGGTGTCTTACAAGGTGTCGGTAAGCTCTTTCTCCGGTTGGATAGATCTATACGTAGGTAAATCCGTATACGTCAAGACTTTGATAATCTCTATTGCAAGCTTTGTCGTATCTGCTGCTTTGCAGTTTAGACATATTAAAAGAATTCCAATTTCAGAGGCTCTGAAAAATAACGAATAAATGTAACCGATGTTACGTAATTATCTTTTGTGGATATGTATAATAGAGACATAAAGAATAAAAGATAGCCCACGGGCTCTTATTATGATAAGCAGTTATACGAGGAGGATTGATATGAAACCATTAGATTTAAGTCGTTCAGTATACGATTTGGTAAAAGAATACCCTGAGCTTCAGCAGATTATGTACGATTTAGGGTTTACAGAAATAAACAAGAAAGCAATGCTTCACTCGGTTGGAAAGATTATGACCATTCCAAAGGGTGCAAAGATGAAGGGAATTTCAATGCTGGACATTATCAGCACTCTTACATCAAAGGGATTTAAGATTGTTGGCGAAATGCCAAGCAACATAAATTCGGATAAGCAAGACGCCGAGGTAGCGTCTGCTTCTACAACCCCTGAATCAAAGGAAGAAAGAACTGCACTTCTCAAGGGCTACCTAAAAAGACTTGGAGAAGGCGAAGATCTAGAGTCTGTTAAAGCTGATTTCGTTGAGAGCAGTGTTGATGCTTCGGAGATTATGCAAGCCGAACAGGAGCTCATCGCAGAAGGAACACCTATTTCAGAGATTCAGCAGCTTTGTGACCTACACTCAGCACTTTTCCACGGTTCGACAAGGGAAGAAAAGATTGCTAACGCAGAAAAGGCCGCAATTGCTTCCATGAAAGCAAAGAAACAGGAAGAAATCAAGAAGACTCTAGCTACTAACAGCACGGGACCGATGAGCACAGCCGAAGAGAGAGAGAAGCTTCAGCAGGATAAGTTGCAGCTTGCGGCAAGCCTTATAGCTATACCCGGTCACCCACTTGAGACATTGACTCGTGAAAACGAAGTTCTTGCCGAAAGAATTAGCGACATGAGATCAGCTATTGAAAACAAGTCCGGCAAGGAAGATCTTCTAAGCAAATTCGAAGGTGTAAGGGAAATCGCTATCCACTACGCTGAGAAAGGTGACCTCATCTATCCTCATCTAAATGTAAAATATGGAATTTCAGGTCCATCAAATGTTATGTGGACCGTTGATGATGAGATTAGAGATGAGATGTCTGCACTGATAAAGAACTGTACTTTTGATGAAGCATGGTTTGACAAGGTTTCAGCGGTTTTGGTAAGAGCTGATGAGATGATCTACAAGGAGTCAAACATCCTCTTCCCTATCTGCGCACTAAACTTTACCACAGAAGAGTGGTATGGAATCTATCACGACTCAAAGGATTATGCTGACTGCATGGGCATAGTTGCAAATGTTTGGCCTGAGGCTGAGGAATATGAAAAAACAATGTTCGATAAGGCTGCGGAAGCCGAATCAGCTGAAAATACAATTTCATCGCCTAATAACGATGAAATTGTAATGCCGGGAGGACACGTCACGCTTGAACAGATGACAGCACTCTTGAATACGATTCCTTTAGAGATTACATTCGTGGATGATAACAACATCAATCGCTACTTCAACGAGGGGCCAAAGCTCTTTAAGAGACCGGCTATGGCCATAGATAGGGAAGTCTTTTCCTGCCATCCTCCTAAGATTGAACCGATGGTGAGAACAATCATCGAGGACTTCAGGAACGGCGTTAGAGATGAGTTCCCTGTATGGGTGGAGAAGCAAGGCAAGACAATGCTAGTTAAGTACATGGCAGTACGCGACAAGGACGGAAAGTACCTAGGTACAGCTGAGTTCGTCCAGGAGATGGATTTTGCCAAGGAACACTTCCAAAACGAAAATAAGTAAACAAATGGGGCTGTTACAAAAGTTCTATAATAAAAAGACGAGGAAAGCTAAAAAATCCTCGTCTTTTTTGATACGCAGAATAGAATCACCTATTCTGCAACATCACCTTTCGTTTAATATCAATTAAATGCTCCTGTTTTTGTCATTTGCTATCGAACTATATAATTTAGCAAATCGTCCGATATTAATCTCTTTCCTCCAAGCACTACTTGATCCTTTATTGCATTATCCTTTACATACTGCTTGGCAAAATCAAAGTTGTACTCATTAATCAAAAGCATTGCTGCACCACGTTTTTCAGCAAGTACCCCTCCACAAAGTCCATCAGGGAAGTTATCTCCATATCCTATAACCACACTCTTAGGATTCTTGAAGAAGTGCTTTGCTATTTCAAGGGATGTCATATATCGATCTTCTCCGTATACTCTGCTCACCGAGCCTAAACTGCTTAACCATCCTTCAATTGCTCTGTTTACAGATTTAAAGCCACCCGTTATTGTATACTTTCTGGTTTTTAGGCTCTTCAAGTATGCCATTTGACCACTTGTCATTTCATCACCTACAAGAAGTATAGGTCTTCCAGTTGCCGATGCGGCAAGGCTATCTGCAAATCCGTATCCGGAGGAAATAATTATCTCCTCATTGGTTACACCTGCCTCCTTTAGGATGGCTATATTAGTTGCAAACCTATCATCGCCGGAAAGCCTCTTTACAGTATAGCTATCCTCCAGCTTTGTTCTCATAAGTTCAGGCATTACAGCTCTGCCTCCCAGGAGGTAAACCTTGCTCGATTTTCCTGCTTTGACATTGTTTCTAATAAAATCTAGAGCACCTTGCATATTATGCTCGTTGATTAGAAGAAGCGGTGCATTGTTAACTTTTGCTAAATATGAACCTGACAGTGCATCTGCGTAGTTATCACCATATGCCACGACAGCTGCATCAAACTTATCGACATTCATCGTTTTCTTAAGCTCTTGCGCTACCTTGATTGATGTCTCGTATCTGTCAGAGCCTGCTAGTCTTACTGGCTCCTTTGGTGGGTCATCTTTATTCTTAAGCTTTATTGTCAGGTCTAGGAATGCAGTTGGTGGAGTATATGTGACATCAGTCTTTCCATCTTTATCCTGATACATTCTAGAGCCTGTTTTTAATCTAATTTCAAAGTCCTCATCATCCAAGGTAAGCGGACTCTTGTTGTAATCCAGATACTTTGTTATATCTCTGGTCTTACCGGTGCTATATACAGCTTCTACCTTAAGCCCGGTAGGATCAAAAGTATCTCCCACTGTGTACTCAGTCTTCTTTGGCTTGCTCGTAATCCTAATCTCCTTGATTGTAGGTCCTATCATGAACATATGTGATGAATCATTCTTGAAATAAATATTTCCGTACTCATCAGCTATAGGGCTACAAATTACATACTGCGCATGAGCACCTGACGGTGTGAAAAGCGTTGGCGCAACCGTATGTTCTTTCTGGTCGTTAGTTTTCTCGATTTCAACCTCAGAAGGCTCAGTCTGACCCGGCTTATCTTTAATAACTCTCATCTTTCCCGGTGTCAGGTTCTCAAAGAAGTATACATATACACTCTGATCATCCTTCTCGTAGGCTGTAGTCAGCAAGCTGCTAGCCTGTGGATATCCTCTAGTCTCAATCGAGTAGGCAATGGTGTTGCTCTTCAGATCGATTACCGAGATATTGTGTCCGCTATATGCTGAGAAATTGCCGCTTCCGGCGACTCCAATATATGCTCTTCCATTATGTATTACAGGTGTAGATGAGCTCATAGGTATGTATGATTTTGAGCTGCCCGATAGGTACTTTTGGTAGTTCTTTGGCAGGAGAGAGAGCGTTTTGATTGAACTTCTATCAAAGCTTCCGTCCTCGTTTAGTTTAACTGAGCAGAAATATCCGCCCTTTGTAACAAAGTAGTACCTGGCAGTATCCTTATCGAACATTATTGTGCTTCTGATATCACCAATAAAGGTATCCTTGATTGAATCGATTACCCTTCCGTTTATCGGATCAAGTGAAAGAAGCTCTCCGTAAGCTTTTCCCGTACTCTTGCCATCATCTGAACCTACAACTACATAGGTTCTGGCCTGCTTTGATGCAATCTCTATTTCGCCGGAATTACCGTTTCCTACATAGGCACCTGCCCAGTAGTAGCCGGTTCCCTCGTGAACCCATGAAGCCGACTTGACTTCGTCCTTTCTTGTCGGATCCTCGTCCGTAACAGATAGGCAAACAAAATCCGCTCTGCTTTCCTCACCAACCCAGAAGCCTGTATATATATAGCCGTCCTTGTATGTAATAGGGCAGTTTGGCTGTCCGCCGTGAGGCGCTTCATAGATCCACAGAGACTCCAGAGTCTCTGCATCAAAGGCCTGAATCGTTCCATCCTCCAATCCTACGAAAATCATACCCTCTGCATAAGTAGGCGAGTTTATAGCAAATGAAGACTTCTTCTTCATAGGTGCAGTTTTTACGATTTCTCCTGTAAAAGAATCGAATTTCAGGAGTGTTGTTCCCGAATAGTTATATATGTATCCATCTACCATGATTGGGCATCCGAGCGAGCCGTACATGTCAGCTGTTCCGAATTTTGTTGCCCAATATAAGGCTGTTTCTGAAGAATTTCTTGGAAGCGGATAGTTCAGCACGCCGTTGTTGTTTGTATCGTATCTGAAATTTGGCCACTCCGCCTTGAGATTCTTGTTTAGCTTCGTATTTACGGGAGCCTTAATCAAGGTAACATTTATCTCAGTCTGATCTTCCTGCTTAAATCTCTTTGACTGAGAGAGGTAATCAGCATGTGTAATGGTATATGTATAGGACGTTCCCTTTACGAGCAGGAAACTTCCATCAGCCTCAGGACTTACGGCCTTACCGCTCTTCTCGTTCTTTAGGCTTATGCGTGAATCCTTAGGATTGGTGTTAAATCTCACAGATACAGGCTGTCTCTTCGTAACCTTTACAGTGTACTTATTGCTAACATTTCCTGTCTCCGTGTTTACAACCTCGATTTCAACATCTTCCTCGGATTTGTTTTTGTCAAGCTCAAGCTTCACTTTGATGGCCTTACCGTCTTGCGTGCGGACATATTCCTTGCCGCGAATCTTCGCAACATACTTGCCGACAAGCTCTTCACTTTCGTCTTCTCCCGGGAAGGTAAAGCTTAGATCAATTGAGCTTACATCGCTAGCAACCTCGGTCTGATACTTGTTTACAGTATCGCTATAGCCTGTCTTTCCATTCGCATAAAGTTCTACAGCCTTTCCGAAGTTATCTGTGATATCAAGTGAATGAAGCGATGTACTTCTCGCTGTGCTAATCTTGTATTCCTGATAGTATGTTACATTGCCGGAGGTCTTTGATGCTGTCATATTCACGGAATTATTGAGTCCGCCGACATTAATAAACTTGCTGATTTTCTGCGTATTAACGCCACTTAGCCATTTCTCAGCCTTTATCTTTGTTCCATCGTAGGTAGTGTAGTCGCCTCTGGAAATTGTGACATCACTATCAGCTTTTTCAATCTTTACATCAAAGATGCTCGAGTAGTCCGGAACCACATACTTATAGCTGTGATCCTTCCAGTCAAAGTTCTTTCCGTTAGCTTCCTTATATGGGTTAGGTTTGCTTGCATTATAGTTTCTCGCTGTTGCAAGTGACTTTATCAAAGCTTCCTTGACCGGAGTCTTTGCCTCAAAGGTGTTGGTTTTACCGGCTTCAACTTTGATTAGCGCCTTTGCGTGATAGTCCTTATCTATGGTTGAAATCCACTCGTAGTCACCGGCTCCGACATTAAAGATCGCCTCCGTATCATTGACCTTATCAGCCTTGATTGAACCGCCCATGCGGTTTAAAAGCTTTACTTCGACACCCTTTGCCTTCTTTACCGTAACTTTGTGGCTAGGTACCCTCTGAATGCCAATCCTATATGTATTCTCGGTATATGTA
>ERZ773009.1445-NODE-1445-length-16340-cov-2.421492_pt1 | contig 16340 bp, 16 predicted proteins | sample MGYA00580663_ERZ773009 | MGnify/ENA primary metagenome ERZ773009 (study PRJEB29015, sample SAMEA2737969) | human oral metagenome | biome: human oral; feature: human-associated habitat; material: dental | place: China | collected 2026 ... | reverse complement strand
AGCATAGACGATATTAATCATGATGTTAATGAAGGTACTTTCGTAGTAGAAGTTGATCACTCCTGTTTGTACAAGTACGAAAAGAAGTGCGTACATTCCTAATGCGAACAATGTCCAACGAATATTCTTTTTATGAAATCTTTGCATCTTCTTCACCTACACTTTCTCTCTGACATTTTTACCAAACAATCCAGCTGGTAATACGATTAAAATAATAGGAAGTAAACCACTCCGTCACGGTATGGTGAGTACCCGAAGAAGCTTACCATTGTTTCTAATAGACCGATGAGATAACCACCGACCATCGCTCCAGGAATACTTCCGATACCTCCAAGTACAGCTGCAACGAAGGCTTTTAGTCCGACTGTAATTCCCATTGTTGTAGAAATGGTATTGTAGTAAACCCCAACAAGGACTCCTGCAATCCCAGCAAGTGCTGAACCTAGCGCGAATGTAAATGAGATTACTCCGTCTACGTCAATCCCCATCAGTTGAGCGGCTTGCTCATCAACGGCAACCGCACGCATGGCTTTCCCCATTTTTGTATAACGAACGATAAATTGTAATAACGCCATTAATAAAACTGTAATCCCGAAAATCAGGATTTGCTTTCCATTCACTGAAACATCTCCGAATAAGGTGAATGTTTCTGTTCCAAAGTCTGAAGGGAACGGACGAGACTCCGCTCCAAAGAAATAACTCATCGCATTTTCTAATAAATATGAAACCCCAATGGCTGTAATTAATGCAGCCACACGAGTCGATTTACGAAGCGGCTTATACGCCACACGTTCAATCACAACCCCTAAAATGGCACAAGCAACCATCGCTACCAGTAAAGCGAGGAATACATTCAATTTCAAGACCATTACCGCAAAATAGCCAATGAATGCCCCCATCATATACACATCACCATGTGCGAAGTTAATCAGTTTAATCGTCCCATAAACCATGGTATACCCGAGCGCTATTAAGGCGTAAATACTTCCGACTGCGAGCCCGTTTACCAATTGTTGAATTAACAACTCCATATATTTTCTCCTTTCATTTCTATCCTTTATCTAGTGGAAAAGAGAGGCGGAAGAAACTCTCCGTGCCTCTCTTCAAAATATGCTTATCCTAAAATTACTCAGCAGAGTACTCTTGAGCACTTACTTCTTGTCCATTTTGGAACTCGATTACAACCGCTGATTTCACTGGTGTGTGGTCAGCACCCATTGAGAATGTTCCTGTAACCCCGTCAAAGTCTGTTGTTTCTGCTAAAGCTTTTGTGATTGCTTGAGGATCTGTTGACCCTGCTTTTTCGATAGCTTTCATTAACAATTGAGTAGCATCATAACTTAAAGCCGCAAAAGTATCTGGATTTGCACCAAATTTTTCTTTATAGGCTTTTACGAACTCTTGAACATCACTATCTTTACTCAATGTTGAGAAGTGAGATGTGTAGTAAACGTTTGAAAGGTTTGAGCTGTTTCCATGGCCACCATGGCCAGCGGCTTGGCCACGCCCTTCCAGACCGTCACCACCAACGATTGGTTGAGTGATTCCCATTTCACGAGCTTGTTTGATGATTAGACCAACTTCTTCATAGTAACCAGGTACGTATAATACATCGAAGTCTTTAGATTTCAATGTTGTTAATACCGCTTGGAAGTCTGTATCTTTTGATTGATAGTATTCACGTGCTACAACTGAACCACCGATTTTGCTATCAGTATAAGTTTTTTCAAAGGCATCTGCTAACCCTTTAGAGTAGTCATTACCTGTATCTTGTAAGATGGCTACTTTAGCTTTTCCGAATTTCTTGTTAACGAAGTTTGCTCCTACAACCCCTTGGTAGCTGTCAGAGAAACATACACGGTAGATGTATTCATAGACTGAAGATGCATCTCCTGCATTTTTCAATGTTACACCGTCTCCTGTTGTTGCTGGGAATACTGTTGGGATTTTAGCTTGTTCGTTTACAGGGATTGATACTGCTGCATCCCCTGTTGTTGCTGGTCCAACTACACCGACTACTTTTTCAGAAGCTAATTTTTTCGCAACAGAAGCTACCTCTGTCTTGTCTGATTTGTTGTCATATGAAACGTATTTTAATTCCTTATCAAGTAACTTCCCTTTTTGTTCAACCGCTAATTGTGCTGCATTGTTCATTGAAGTTCCGTAAGTTGCTACATTCCCTGTTAATTCGAAGTTCCCTCCGATTTTGACTGTGTTGCTATCTGCTGCACTTCCGCAACCTGCTAAAATGGCTGCAACCACAGCTCCTAATGTGAATTGTTTTAATTTCATAAGATCCCTCTTTTCATACTTTAAATTTCTAAGATGAGAGTAGTATATAATATTCTGACAATTCTCGCAACTATTTTCTATTCATTTATAAAAAATTTTTCATAAAAATGAAAAAATGCTTTTGTTTACAAAAAAAGAGACCGCCCAACACGAGGCAGTCTCTGCTTAAATCTTTTATTTTACTTCTGTATATCCAATCGCTTCTAATTTTTGAGCAGCAGTTGCAAAATCGTCAAAATATTTATCCACTAGCTGAGCATCTTTCAATTCAATATTGCCTTCAGCATTCGTTACTAAGTTTGAAAGACCAATTGCAAGCGTACGTTTGCCAGCATATTTATACTCTACTCGAACAAGCATCACAAGGTTTCCGTTCCCTTCGATTAAACCATCGCCATATCCTCTTTCACCTACACCGCTGGATAATCCACGATAATAAGTTTTATCAAAAGTAACGGTCGCATCTGTGTACTTTTTGTTGATTTCTTCTTTTAATTTTTTTACAACTTCATCTTTGTTTTTTGCATCCTCAAATTTGTCAGCAACGGTTTTTAGACCTTTTACAGGAAGTGTGAAGCTTCCATCACCTTCTAAAATATAGCCATTTGATTCTAAAACTTTATCGAAGTTTCCGTCAATTTTAATTTTAGCATCTTTTCCGTTTTCTAATTGTCCATCATTTTCAACTACAAAACGCATAGAAGCCACACGAGGATCGTTTATGCGAACTTTCGCTTTCCCTTTTTTGTTGAAACCTGTTGCTTCTAATGTCACTAATTTTGCTAATTCTTCAGAATTTAGTTTCTTAACAGCAGTTAATCCAGTTACTTTCACTTTTTTCTCAGAAGGAATTGTCACAAATTTTTCTAGATTCTTTGTATTTGCGAACGTTAAAGTCACTTCTTCGTCATTTGATAAATTTTCAATCTTGCTTGGAGTTATTTTAACTTCAGCAACAGCCGCTCTTAATTCTGATTCAGTTTTGGCATCTGCTTTAGGATTCTCTACTAAGAAAGCGGTGATTAACTCCTCTGTATTGAATTGATAGGTGATACGTCCTTTTGTATCAAGGCCACTAAAAGCCGTTTTAAGGTAGTCTCCGGCATCTACTTTTTTAAATCCACAGGCAGCTAATACAACCGTTGCCATTAAGCATAAAAATGTTAATAACTTCTTTTTCATTTTAGTCCTCCTAAAGTATAAAAAAATCTTAAATATGTTTTTATTATATTAAATCGCCTTAATAAGTGTCAATCTTATTAAGATTCCGGATTTCAACTTGATAGAAGCTTTTGTTCATGCTATGTTGATAGAAAGAAATTTATTGGAGGCACCATGAAAACCAAGATTCCAGTCTGGAAAACGATTCGCTTTACCTTCAGCAATTTAACCAAGAATAGTTGGATGTATTTACGTAATTCCTTATTTTTACAGCTATTTATCTCCGTCTTTGGATTTGGTTTATTATCGCTTATTTTTAAAGGAATGCTCTTTTTCGCAGGTCAAGCCAATCTAACCTTTTCAAATTTTAAACATGTTTTATTAAACCCTTGGATGATTCCTTTCATCCTTATGTACTTACTCGCGTTTGCCTTTATTCTGTTTTTGGAGTTCTCGATTCTGATTTTTATGATCTATGGAACGATTCGAAAAACACATTTTTCTTGGCGAACCAGTGTTAAAAATGCCTTTATTGAATTAAAGCAACTCCTAAACGGAAATTTTATTGCGTTTTTACTCTATTTTATAACGCTTCTTCCGATTATCAATTTAGGAGATTTAACCTTTATTTCCAAAAACATTTATATTCCTAGTTTCATAACGGGAGAAATCACCAAAACTGGGAGTGGCGTCATAATTTACACGATTTTAATTGTATTGCTCCTTTATCTTCACGCTAGAAGTTCCTTTGCAATTCCACTACAAATACTGACAGATCAACCTTTTACTAAAAATATTCTACAAAGTTGGAAGATTACAAAAGGGAATACGTGGAGACTCCTCTTTATCGTTGGTGTCGTCGAAGCTGTACTATTCATCTTTGTTGTGGCTATTTCCTTTTTGAGTGTTGCTTTGGTATCTCTTATCAATCCCGAAGGAGACAATGTTTTTCTACTGAGCAGTGTCCTCACGATTGCTAAACTCATTCAAGAGTTCATTATCATTTATACAAAAATGGCTACCTTCATTGTGATGACAAAAGTGATTCACGAGCGAAAACTAGTTTCCCTTCATTTATACCAACATCTTCCTGAAGTGAAACATAAGAGAAAAATCGTCACAGCCGTTGCTCTCATTTTTGTGATTGGAAACGCGGCCTCTACAACGCTAGCAACCTATGCCAAAGACGCCATGCCTGACCAAGCAATTATCGGCCATCGTGGATATACTTCAAAGGCGGTTGAAAATTCCCTTGAAGGAATTAAAGCTGCAAAAGAGGCAGGAGCTACCATGGTAGAAATGGATATTCTCTTAACCAAAGATCATCAATTCGTGGTAATGCATGATTACAATCTAAAACGACTCGCTCGTCTGAATAAACGTGTTCAAAATATGACCTTAGATGAAGTAAGGGGATTACCGCTTTATCAATCGGAATTTGCTAGCCATATCCCCACCTTCGAGGAATTTTACCGAGAAGCTAAAGATTTGAATATTCCACTCATCATTGAATTAAAACCCCATGGGGGCGAACCTGAAAATTATGTAGACCTCTTTATCCAAAAATATAAAGAGTTAGGCATCGATTCTTCTAACAAAGTCATGTCCCTTGATTTGAAAGTGATGGAAGAACTAGAAGAAAAAGCTCCAGAAATTAATACGGGTTATGTTATTCCCTTCCAATTCGGAGGATTTGGCAATCCAAAAGTGGATTTCTTCGTCATAGAAGACTTTTCTTATCAAGAATTACTCGTTCTAAACGCGCAGCAACAAGGACATGAAGTCTATGTTTGGACCATCAATAGTGAAGATGTCATCCAAAAATATTTGAACAGTCCTGTGAATGGGATTATTACTGATGAAGTTCAACTAGTGAAAGATTTCCAAGACGATTATAAAAAGAACAATACATTAATGGATCAGTTTTTACGAGCACTCGGAATTACTTTAGTGTTCAGTAAGTAAATAACAAAAACAAGAGCCGCTGTGGGATATCCACAGCGGCTCTTTTCTATTTCATAGAGAGTTGATTATCCAATTTTTGTAACGCCACCCATGTATGGTACAAGCGCTTCTGGAATCGTCACACTACCGTCTTCATTTTGGTAGTTTTCAAGGATTGCTGCGACTGTACGTCCAACCGCAAGTCCTGAACCGTTTAAGGTATGCACTAATTCAATCTTGCCGCTATCTTCACGGCGGAAACGAATTTTCGCACGACGCGCTTGGAAATCCACGCAGTTTGAGCAAGAACTGATTTCACGGTACGTATCTTGAGCTGGAATCCATACTTCTACATCATATGTTTTCGCTGCTGAGAATCCCATGTCTCCTGTACATAATACAATCGTACGGAATGGTAATCCTAAGCCGCGCAGTACATCCTCTGCGTTGTCTGTCATTTTTTCTAATTCATCAAATGAATCTTCTGGTTTCGCGAATTTCACCATTTCTACTTTATTAAATTGGTGAAGACGAATTAAACCACGAGTGTCGCGTCCAGCACTACCCGCTTCAGAACGGAATGATGGGCTAAGCGCTGTGAAGTAGATTGGTAATTGCGCTTCGTCTAAAATTTCGTTTGCGTAGTAGTTTGTAAGTGGCACTTCCGCTGTTGGGATTAATGTTAAGTTGCGTTCGTCTGTTAATTGGAACACATCTTCTTTGAATTTAGGGAATTGACCAGTACCGTACATTGATTGTTCATTTACCATGTATGGTGTGATCATTTCTGTATAACCATGTTTTTCAACGTGTAAATCAAGCATATAGTTGTAGATGGCACGTTCTAATCGAGCTCCAAGGCCTTTGTAGTATAAGAAACGGCTTCCTGATACTTTAGCTCCACGTTCGAAGTCTAAGATATCTAGGGCTTCTGCTACTTCCCAGTGAGGTTTTGGTTCGAAGTTGAATACGCGTGGAGTTCCTTCACGACGAACTTCTACGTTTTCTGTTTCATCTGCTCCAACTGGTACGCCTTCTGCTGCAGTGTTTGGTAATCGAGATGCGATATATTCGACCTTTTCTTCGACTTCGGCTAACTCGGCATCGGTTGCTTTGATGTCTTCACCGACTTGTTTCATTTCAGCGATTTTAGCACTAGCATCTTCCTTATTTCGTTTAAGAAGAGAAATCTCTTCCGTCACTGTATTACGGTATTGTTTTAATTGTTCTGTTTTCGTGATGAGTACGCGACGTTCTTCATCCAAGTTGCGTAACTCTTCTACTGTTGCACGGTCTACACCGCGGTTTTCTAGAGCTGTTGCTACTTCTTCAAAATTCTCACGAATGCGTTTCATATCTAACATCTATTTTCCCTCCATTTTCTATATAAAAAAATACTCCGCCCCCGACTATTTCTAGTCTTAGGGACGAAGTAGAGTAATTGTCTTCGCGGTACCACCCGGTTTCAATGTTGCCATTGCGCTCATTTGTGAGATAACGGTTTTCTCCGGATAGCTTAATCAATGTTTTCGCTCTCGCACCGTATGTGGATTCGCTGGTCTCTCTTTGCTAGTTTTCACCAACCACTAGCTCTCTACTAAAGGATCGCAGGTACTATTCATACTGTATCATTTGTCTAAGATTGTACACGTCCTAAGCAAAAAGTGCAAGCCTTTTACTATATTTTATTTAGAGGCTGTTGGAGTAAATACGTTTTGAATTTCGCTCCATACATTTCCAAAGAAGTTTTGAACTTTTTGAACAACTTGTCCCACAAAACCTTTTGCTCCACGGACACTTTCTGTGACCACATTCGATTGCTCCACATCGTAAGCAGCTAATGCTTCTACCGTTCCGTGGTCTTTACCATCTACATATCCTAGATTTTCACCTGGCATTTCAAAGGTCAATGTTCCAACTGTTTGTCCTGCTTGAACAGGCGCTTTTACTTTTCCATCTTCTGTTTTCAACTCATCTAACGGAATAAAGCCTATTTTAATTTGGCTAAGAGCTGTCCCTTTTGGAACGGCTGCAACAAAAGGTTTCCCATAGTCAACGCTCAGTGTTTCTTCCGTTCCACCTTCTAGAGGAATTGGTGCTAAATTTTGTACGGATTTCCCAGGAGAACCGACAATAAGACCTTCGTACTTTTTGAACAGTTCATCCAAAAGATGTCTTGTGACTTTGAATCGGTTTAGTGGCTCTTTAGAACCCATGCTCACCACGATTACAGAAAATCCATTTCTTGTTGCTGTTGTCGTAATTGAAGCTCCACCGGATTCACTCGTTCCAGTCTTCAAACCTGTTACCCCTTCATACTCAAACAAGAGTCCTGGAAGTAAGTAATTGAAGTTATCCATTTTAGTTGTTCCCGATCCATTTGGACGGAAAGTTTGAGTTGAAATCGACGAAATCTTCAAAATCTCAGGAAAATCATTCACTAAATTTTTAGCAATAATCGCAACAGAACGGGCGGACATACTATTTTCATCTTCGTCTCCAAAACCTGGATTTTTTTCGCTGCCACCATATTTATTCGGTAATCCTGTTACATTAATAATTGTCGCGTCCTTAATGCCCCACTCGTTTAATTTTGCTTTCATCCGTTCAATCCAATTCGCTTCGGAACCACCAATGTATTCGGCAATTGCAAGAGTGGCTGCGTTGGCTGAATAGATTGAGATCGCATCAAAGAGTTCTTTGATTGTATATTTTTCATTTGGCCATAGTGGCACATTGGATAAATTATAATTGGCACTTAATTGATTTGCTCTGGGACTAATTGGGATTTTTGTTTCCCAAGTGATTTCTCCTTTTTTAATCGCTTCTAAAATTAAATATTGTGAAATCATTTTACTCATTGAAGCAATTCCACGAACTTCATCTTGATTGTTTTGCATCAAAATTTTTCCGCTCGTTTGCTCGATTGCAATGTAGCTTTGTACATCTTGAATCGCAGCTGCTTCTTCTTTTTCTTTTGCGGCATCTTGCGCATAAATAACTGGCGTGAAACTCGCAGCGCTCATAGCAAATACGCTAAGGGCACACACGAATTTTTTCATCCATTTACGAGGACCTTTCATGTTTTTATATCTCCTAAATCTCTCAAATCTGCTTACTCATGTTACCGAAAAAATAAAGGAAAAACAATGGTAATCTGATTAATCTTTTATTACAAAATTGCGCTTATTTTTAATCTCATATTCGCTTTCTGTTCGAGAAGAAAATATTATTGTATCCACATCAATAATGGATGCCCTTCCATCTTTTAACATGAAAAAACACAAAAAGAAATGCATTATTTTCTTTTTGTGTTTTTTTAAAATTCTTTATGACTTTTTAGAAATTGATCTTCTTCTAATGTCGATTTTCTTCCTAGAATTTGATTTCGATGGGGATATCTACCAAATTGTTCAATAATCGCACGATGAGCCAATTCATATTTTTTTCGACGTTCTAATCCCGGTTCGTCAAACCATTTTGCAGCCCAATCATGAATCCAAAGAGACTCTGAATGCATGAAAGGCATCACAAGAAATCCTTGCTCGTCCACCGTCAATTCCTTCCAATAAGGTAAAGCTTCCTGGGCAAGCACTAGTGCTAAAGAATCCGCAGCGAACGCTTTTGCATCCTCACGAAACATATTTCTTGAGAATTGATCCAGAACAATTATTTCGGCTAGACGACCTCGCGGAGTCTTGCGCCAGTGAACCGTTTTTCCCGAAATAATAGCCTCATAAGTGGGAAGAAATCTCGTTCGAATTTCTGTATCCAATTCCTCCGATTTTTTAAACCAATCCGAAGCTTCACATTCTTTAAACCAGAACTCTAATACTTCTTGGGGCGAAACAATCATTATCCAATCGCTTCTTTCTTCGTTTTTTCATCTAGCTGATCGTTCATTCTTCCGTATTTATATCCTTGTAAATCGACCGTTACAAATAAGAAGCCTAACTCTTGCATCATCTGATTAATTTCTTCGTGGTTTTTAACTAATTTTTCAATTTGGTCTGCTCCTACTTCAATACGAGCCAAATCTTGATGTACTCGAACACGCACAGGTTCAAATCCACGTTTTGCAAAATATTCTTCCGCCTTAAACACCGCTTCTACTTTTTCAGGAGTAATGCGAGTTCCATATGGAAAACGAGAAGCTAAACTGCAAGAAGGAGTCTTATTCCAGTTCGTCACTCCTGCACGTTTGGCTAATTCACGAATTTCTGATTTATATAATCCAGCTTCTTGCAAGAGGCTACGCACGCCTTCCTCATTACGCGCCTTCACACCGGGACGATAATCGTTGATGTCGTCCATAATTAATCCATCTGAAAGAACTGTAAAACCTTCTCCTTCCACATTCTTTTTGATGGTTTGATAGAGCATTTTCTTACTGTAATACCAACTATTCGGAGTGTTTGAAGCAATGTGCGGATCGGATAACTCTTCCATTTCAAGTCCTAATACACGAGCACCCATTTCTGTTCCTAAATCGATTGCTTCACTAAACTCTCGGTCAGAAAACAATTCCGAGTTCACGACTGCCGCAATCACATTGTCACGTCCTAGAGTATCCACTGCAATCTTCAATAAATAGCTACTATCGATTCCTCCAGAATAGGGAACTACAATTTTCCCCACTTCTTTTAACAATTCGCGTAATCGTGCTTCTTTTTCATACATTATTTGTTCCTTCTTTCTATCCTAAAAGCTTTCTCGACCTGTAAATTCTTCCAAGTATGCTTTATCTAAAATCAGTAATTTCTGATTATGAATTTCAACGACACCTTCTTCTTTTAAATCATGAATAATGCGGTTTACGCTATTACGAGTGGAGATTCCACAAAAGCCAGCAATATCTTCGTTCGTAACGTTAAAATCGATGAGAATTCCATCCTCTACTTCCACGCCAAATTGATTCATCAATTTATATAGGAAGGAACAGACCGCCCCTTTCTTCCCATTCATCGTCATATATTGCAATGATTCAATGGTTTCAGACAATTTATTCCGGTAATATTCCCGAATATAATCTTGTAAGTGTTTATCATCTCTTACATATTCCCAGAACTTAATGCGTGGAATACGGTAGAAAGTTGCCTCGTCACTCTCAATGCGTACGTTAAAAGGTGCTGATGTATAATTAGAAACCTCATCACGAACAAGCGAAACGATATCCACGGGCGTAACGTACTCTAAATTGAACTCTCGGCCATCTTTCATAATGATACTAGTCTTCACTACCCCATCAATCAGTACATAAGTATAGGCCTGCTCCAAACCACGGTATGCCAGGTACATGTGTTTTTTCTTCTTAATAATAGGGGTATTTTCTTTCTCTAAAAAATCGATTAAATATTTTTCACTGTTCAAATTGAACACTCCTCTAAGACAATTTCCTATACACACTATTATCATCTTACCACGAAAATTTACGTTAACAAATGTTACTAACCTTTGAGACTTCTGCTATGAGTTATTTGAGTATACTTATAATCGTCAAACAAATTAAAGGAGATGTTATCATGGTTGAAATTAAACTACCTTACGACAAAAAGACAATTACTGCTGTAATTCCTGACAAAAACTTTGCAGGATTACTTGAATCGAAAGCGGAAAACTACCACAATCCTCTTTCTGAACAAGAAACAGTGGAAAAATCAATGGATAACCCAATTGGTAGCCAAACATTAGAGGAATTAGCAAAAGGTAAAAAAGATATCGTATTAATCAGTTCTGACCATACACGTCCTGTTCCTTCACATATCATTACCCCTATCATTTTACGTCGTATCCGTAGCGTAAACCCAGACGCTCGTATCCGTATTTTAGTAGCGACTGGTTTCCACCGTCCTTCAACCCGAGAAGAGTTAATTAACAAATACGGTCAAGAAATCGTGGACAATGAAGAAATCGTAATGCACATTTCTACCAACGACGAAGACATGGTGAAAATCGGTCAACTTCCTTCAGGTGGTGACTGCATTATCAACCGCATCGCTGCTGAAGCAGACTTATTAATCGCTGAAGGATTTATCGAAAGCCACTTCTTCGCTGGATTCTCTGGCGGACGTAAATCTGTTCTTCCTGGGGTTGCTTCCTATAAAACCATTATGGCAAACCACAGTGGTGATTTTATTGATTCAGAAAAATCACGTACTGGTAACTTAGACCACAACCCAATCCACGAAGATATGTTATACGCAGCACGTACTGCAAACTTAGCCTTCATCGTAAACGTTGTATTAGACGGTGAAAAACATATCATCGGTTCATTTGCCGGAGATATGGTTGAAGCGCATAAAGTTGGTTGCGAATTCGTTCGTGAATTAGCACATGTAACTAAAATCCCTTGTGATATCGCCGTTTCAACAAATGGTGGTTTCCCATTAGACCAAAACATCTATCAAGCGGTTAAAGGGATGACTGCTGCTGAAGCTACAAACAAAGAAGGCGGCGTGATTATCATGGTTGCTGGTTGTCAAGATGGTCACGGTGGTGAAGGTTTCTACCGTAACTTAGCAGACGTTAAAGACCCTAAAGACTTCTTAGAACAAGCCATTAACACTCCAAGACTTGAAACAGTTCCAGACCAATGGACTTCTCAAATCTTAGCGCGTATCCTAGTGCACCACCATGTAATCTTCGTTTCTGATTTAGTCGAAGAATCATTAATTACAAATATGCATATGGAATTAGCGAAAACATTTGACGAAGCTCTTGCACGTGCCTTCGAACTTCAAGGAGCAGACGCAAAAGTAACAGTTATCCGCGATGGATTATCTGTCATCGTCGAAGATAAATAATATGAAACAAGAAGAAATCCTACAACAAGTTAAAGATGGACGCCTCTCAGTTGAAGAAGCGTCCACCCTTCTAAAAGGGATTGAAGACATTGGTTACGCGGCCATTGATCTTTCACGACAAAAACGCAATGGCTTTCCAGAAATCATCTATGGTGAAGGAAAAAACATTGAGCAATTAATTGGCATCATCCGTGCAATGAATGAACATAAAACAGCCATTCTTGCGACACGCGTGAACGCCGAAAAAGGTGAAGCTCTGGCACAGGCTTTCCCTGAAGGCGTCTATGAACCGCTCGGACGTACCTTTGTCCTTAACCCAATCGCACCAAAACATGACCACTACATCGCAGTCGTCACAGCTGGCACAAGCGACATTCCTGTTGCAGAAGAAGCAGCTGTCACTGCTGAGACATTTGGAAATCACGTCAAACGTATTTACGACGTCGGAGTTGCGGGGATTCACCGCCTCTTCAATCGTCTCGAAGACATCCAAGGCGCGAGCGTCGTGATTGTCATCGCCGGTATGGAAGGTGCTCTTGTGAGTGTTGTCGGTGGGTTAGTAGACGTTCCTGTAATTGCCGTTCCAACCAGCATCGGATACGGAACGAATCTTCAAGGCGTGACGACTTTACTCAGCATGCTGACTTCTTGCGCAAGCGGCGTTACTGTCGTAAATATCGACAACGGCTTTGGTGCAGCATACTCTGCTAGCATGATTAACAACATTCGAGGAGGCCTCGCATGAGCACATTATATTTAGAACCATTTTCTGGGCTGAGCGGTGATATGCTAAATGCTCTTCTACTCGATTTAGGAGCCGACCGCAAGCATCTTGAAGAAGCCCTAAAGACCATTTCCCTCGACGGTTACCATCTTCATGTAGACCGCATCGCTAAAAGTAGTATTTGGGGAACAGACTTCGATGTGCATATGGAACACGGTGAAAAAGACCATGGCATCGCTGGTGACTTTGATCATCACCATCACGAACATGACCATGACCACCACGAGCACGAACATACTCATGAACATGCTCATTCACATACGCACGAAGAACACACTCATTCGCATGAACATTCACACTCACACGATCATCATCATGAGCACGACCATACTCGCGACGGACATACTCATGAACATACACATAGTCATCATCACCATCACGGAGAAGTTCGTGGGTTGAAAGAAATCGAAACGATTATTCTTTCAAGTGGTGTCAGTGACTTTGTAAAAGAAAAAAGTTTGGAAGTATTCCGTGACATCGCACAAGCGGAAGCAAACGTACACCAAATGTCTGTCGAGGAAATTCACTTCCACGAGGTTGGCGCAACAGACTCTATCATCGACATCATGAGCTTCTTCATTTTGTGGGAAACACTGGACATCGATGCGGTATACAGCACTGCTGTCACTGAAGGTAGCGGTACGATTACCGTTGCACATGGAGTGATGCCTGTACCAGTACCTGCCGTAATGCAATTAAGACTACAAACTGCCATTCCATTCTCACAAGACTTCGAGATTCATACAGAGCTTGTGACACCAACCGGTCTTGCTCTCTTTAAGGCCATCCGCCCAGTATTTGCACAACCTTCAAACCTAACTGCTACTAAAGTGGGTTACGGTTTTGGAAAACGTGACACTGGTAAATTCAATGCGTTACGCGGAACACTCTTAGAGAGAACAACTTATTCTCATCAAGTCGTGACTTCCAATAACGATGAAATTATTCAAATCGATACAACCATCGATGACCAAAGCGGTGAAGAACTGGGCTACATCATGAACCTTTTATTAGAAGAAGGCGCGCTTGATGTGCATTACACTCCCGTTTACACAAAGAAAAACCGTCCGGCAACACATCTCACGCTTCTCATTCAAGAAGGAGACCTCGAACGGTTTACAGCCATTTTATTTAAGCAAACTTCAACCATTGGCTTTCGTTATCAAAACGTCCAACGTAAAGTCATGACCCGCACTTTCCAGACGCAACAAACGAGCCTCGGAGCGGTGAAGGTAAAGAAAAACCAATACGGTACTTTTACAAAATCAACATTAGAATATGAAGACTGCGCCAGAATCGCCCGCAAAACAGGATTATCGATTCAAGCCGTCTATCAACAATTAATAAAAGAATTACATTAAGGAGAATCACCCAATGGATCAAACATTTATGCATTTATTATTATCAGAATTTATGGGAACTGCCCTCATGATTATCTTCGGGGTTGGCGTACACTGTGATGACGTCTTGAAGAAAACAAAATACGCTGGATCAGGTCACTTATTCGCCATCACAACATGGGCATTCGGTATCACTGTTGCTTTATTTATCTTCGGTGGTGTAAGTATCAACCCTGCTATGGCGCTTGCTAAAGTGGTTTTAGGCGTACTTCCTGCTGAACAATTCATTCCAATCGCAATTGCTGAATTCTTAGGCGCATTTGTTGGTGCGGTAATCGTATGGTTCATGTACGCAGACCACTTCACAGCTTCTGAAGGACTTGTTGATGGCGTTGCAATCCGTAACATCTTCTCAACAAATCCTAACTGCCGTAACTTACCACGTAACTACTTCGTCGAAGCATTTGCAACTTTCATTTTCTTAACAGCTATCTTAGCAACTGAAAATGTAAACAAAGAATTATTACCAATCGTCGTTGGTTTAATCGTATGGGCTGTCGGTATGGGTCTTGGAGGTACAACTGGATTCGCAATGAACCAAGCTCGTGACTTAGGACCTCGTCTTGCTTACCAATTATTACCAATCAAAAACAAAGTCAATAACGACTGGCAATATGGTTTATTAGTACCTGGTACTGCTCCATTCGTTGGTGCTGTATGTGCTGCATTCTTCGTTCGTTACTACTTAGGTTACTTTATGTAATATTTAAAATAGAACTATTAAACCCGTGTGGATGTCTTCTACGTCATCCACACGGGTTTTTGATTGTTATCAATACTATTCTGTTTTTGTCTTCTCATCGGCTTTTTGCAACGTCGGTTCTATTTTAAATTCTGAGAAAACAAATGTATTAGTTTCCACTTTACCAGTGTAATAGCCTTCAGAGTCAATCTTATCAATTGTAATCTTAATATGAAGACCTTTCTTTCAAGTATCATACGCTAATGTTGGTGCTAAAAATACTCTTTTCCCATCTTTTTTCATCTGAATATAGAAATTCCCAATCTTATCTGTATCCTTAGAAATCGTAACAGCCCCCTTCGTACGTGACTGCCCTCCAATTAACGTGATAGAAACACGATCCGTTGCACCAGTACTATCAGAATCTCGAAATTCACCAATAATAATTTCCTCAATTTCCTTATCCGTGTTATTAATAATCTCATAGCTAAATTCCGCATTGGCATTCTCATTCGTGAAAAAGACACGAATGGCTAGCCATGAACAGACTGCCATTAGCAGAATGATTGCTGCGCTTGCGACCCATTTCCCCACAGACCATTGTTTTAGATTGTATGCCATTTTTTATCTTCCCTTCCAAATCAGGTGCTTTCAATTCGAATTATACCTCTCTTTTTTTTAAATACAATCCCCTTTTATTAATTTTTACAAATACAAAAACAGCCGACTATTTCTAGTCAGCTGTGTCTTGTTTACTTGCATCTATAATTTTCTTACGGTAATCCTTGTTCCGTCTTAATGTGAAATAGTCTGGAACAGGATCTTGGCCACCTCTTATAAATGGATGGCATCTGCAAATGCGTCCGCCTCCCATCAACAGGCCTTTTAGAGCGCCATGTTTTTCAACTGCCTGAATCGTATAACTCGAGCAGGTTGGTCTGTAGATACATGAAGGCGGGAATAATGGAGAAATCCACTTTTGATATCCACGCACGAGTGCAATCATGATTTTTTTCATTTCAATACTGCTTTCTTAATTAATGAATCTGAAGAAAGCTTCTACTCCTTCTGCTGCAATTACTGTATAAACGTATAATGTGACTGGTTTTGCGATTAAACAAATGGCCACAAATTTCTTAAAGGTCATATGACTGAGCCCTGCTACCATACATAGGAAATCATCTGGGAAGCCAGGAAGGACCATTGCGCCAAAGAAGAAGCGCTCGAAGTGTTTTCCTTTGTCCAAATAACCGATGTATTTATTGTACGTATCA
>ERZ773009.1441-NODE-1441-length-16356-cov-5.207779_pt1 | contig 16356 bp, 13 predicted proteins | sample MGYA00580663_ERZ773009 | MGnify/ENA primary metagenome ERZ773009 (study PRJEB29015, sample SAMEA2737969) | human oral metagenome | biome: human oral; feature: human-associated habitat; material: dental | place: China | collected 2026 ... | reverse complement strand
CATAAGTTTATTGGACACTCGTGTTACAAAAACACTTGACCACAACATTTCGGGTTATATATTCTACAAAATACAATTTCATTTACTTAAGTTTATATATCAGCTAAAAACACTGAGCTTATAGCTATTATTTTATCTTTATAATCACACAAGTTGTGCTTCAAGCTCGTTTCGAAAAAGTGTAACAGTATAATTATCCAAGCTTCTTATATATCAACCTGAAAAGGTTACTTATATAATTAATTATAAGTAAATACAGTACTATATATCCAATCTTTCCACGATCTCTCCATTTTTTTCTTTCAGTATGAGCTTTTTAATAATCTTTTCATCAAGGTACTTTGAAAATGAATTTAAGTCCTGTGATACTTCAAATACGACATTTCGTTTCACTTCATTTGTATCAAAATTAGAATCATATTTTCTCTTATCACTCCAATAATTCCAATTCACATCCGTTCTTTCATAGTAAACATAATTTTTCTTTTTAGTACTATAAATCCTTTTAGATTTCAATGTCTTTTTGTCTTCAGATGTAAAAATATCAGAGTATAGCTTTATTCCATAAAAAACTTTGTATTCGCTGATTTTATCATTTGAAACATTTAGTTTGATTTCTTCATACTCCATCTTAATGATTTCTCCATACATTTAAATATTTTTTAGGTAAAACTGCTACTTTTAAAGCTTTGTAGTTAATATGCTCAATATATATTTTTTCTTTTTGTTCTAATACCACAAGTGTATAATATTTACAACAAAAAGACAATATATTATGCACAAAACCATTATTTTATTAGCTCAAGTATTGATTTTTTTAATGTGCCGACCCAATTTTGAGCATTAGAAATTTGGATATTTTAATCTATTTTTCATGTAATTTTTTATACATAATAACATTATCTATTGAATACTATAAAAGAAAAGTCAAAAAATCACAAAAGAGTATTCATTGGATAATATACTTTTTTGGCAAAGTAATGTATCTTATAGATAAATATTATTTTAGGAGGGGTTATATCATGTTAAAAAATAAGATTTATATTTTGCTGATGTGTATAATTATGAGCTGTGTGGCAATTAGTGCCTGTAGTTTTTCTAAGCAACAAGAAACTGAGCAAAGCAGTGAAAAAAAATCTAAGAAAAAGAACAAAAAGAAAAAAGATAAAAAGAAGAAGGACAATATTTATGAAAGTGATATAGATGAAGAGGAGGAAGAGAGCACGGAAAAAGAAACTGAGTCTTCTAAAAAAACTTTATCCGACTATAGTGAATTAAAGCAACAGATAGCAGATGAGATTAATGACTTCTTGCAGCAGGATAAGGTTGTATTAACTATAACTTACGGTAAGGGGGCTGACAGTTGGAGTGCCGATGTAATAAGAGAAAGGCATGAAGGAGTGGATTATTATTATTTTCATCCTATAGACAAGCCGGATGATAATACACGTATACTGGTATTGGAAGATGATATTTACATAAGTACGGATTATAGCGCCAGCTGGACTAAGGTAGAGGAAGAAAACGATTATGGTTACACAGCTGTATCAAGTTATCTTGAATATGTAAATTATCTAAGTTTTATATATGCGGCAATTGACTCCGGAATAGAAGTGAAACTCAATGACGGCGGAGTAGATAAACATGTTATAACAATTAATGAAAAAGAGGCTGATAATCTTGATACTGATTTGGTTAAACTGGGAATAATCAATGATGCCGCTAAACTTAGAGAGACTGAGATGTATGGAGAAAATCAAAGAGTGCTCAAAGTATTCAATAAAGATAGCACAAAGGTATATGTGTTCGGACCAAGCGATACGGTATTTTCTGTGATGGAGTCAATAAGAGATGAAAACGGTATGGAAACCGGATATACTATAATATCACGAGTTCCTAATAAGCGTATAGATGAAGTTGAAATGATGCCGCTGAATGGTTTGTTACAGAGTATACAGTCTGCACAATAAACAAAAATACGCTATTATAATCGGAAAAGTTAACAATGAATATCGGTAGTAAAGTAATTATTAATGAAATATTCGATTTTAATATAAAGGAATTATTTTATAATTGAAGTTTCGCTTAAGCAATCCAAATCCTACTTGTATTAAATATACAAATAAACTCTTTTAATACACTTAGAAATATGATAAAATATATAAAACGCATAAGAGGAGATGTATTTTATAATTTTTATAAGGAGGTATTTTTATGTGGGGAAATTTATTTGATGTCAGTAACCCGTTCATATCAGCCGACAATACACTTATGCTGTGGACAGTCTGTGTAGTGGGAGCTACCGTTGCTATAGTACTTGAGCAAAAGTATGATTGGGCTGCCAAGGTAACCGGAGCTATTATAGCACTTGTTTTGGCTATTATACTTTCAAACTTCGGAATTATACCTATGGACTGCGGGGTATGGGATGCGGTATGGGGATATGTAGTTCCGCTTGCAATACCGTTACTTCTTTTACAATGCGATATGAGGAAGATAGGTAAAGAGGCAGGAAGGCTTTTATTAATTTTCTTAATAGGCTCTGTGGGAACAGCATTTGGAGCTATTATAGGATATGGAATATTTTCTAAGTTTATACCTGAACTTGCAGCTCTTGCCGGAGTATTTACCGGTACTTATATAGGCGGAACAGTGAATTTTGCAGCACTTGGTGCGGCATTTAAGGTATCAAACAATATGATGGCGGCTGCAACTGTAGCGGATAATTTACTTATGGTACTTTATTTCTTCGTACTTATAGCCATACCGTCAATAGGATTCTTTAGAAAGAATTTTAAGCACCCTTATCTTGATAAGGTTGAGTCTATGAGCTCAAAAGATGATAAAGGCAGTGGAGTGGCAGCCTTTTGGGCAAGAAAGGAAATGTCTTTAAAGGATATAGCTTTGGCTGTAAGCACGACCTTTGTAGTATTTGCGGCTTCAACCATAGTAAGTGAGTTGTTTAACTTATTGGTGCCCACTTCCGAGACTGCAGGTCCATTGCAAAGTATAGCACATACATTTTTAACCAATAAATATCTTTGGATAACTACTATCAGTATGATACTTGCAACAGCTGCTCCGAAGTTTTGTAATGAAATAAAAGGCTCCAATGAGATAGGTACCTTCTTTATATATATCTTTTTCTTTGTAATAGGCGTACCGGCTTCAGTAGTGGAGATAGTAAAGAACTCTCCGCTTTTACTCGCTTTTGCGGCAGTGGTCGTATTTATCAATATGCTGGTAAGCTTTGTACTCGGAAAGATATTTAAGTTTAATCTGGAAGAGATAATACTTGCCTCCAACGCCAATATAGGAGGACCGACTACAGCTGCGGCTATGGCTGTATCCAAGGGTTGGACCGACCTTGTAGGTCCGGTGGTGCTTGTAGGTACACTGGGCTATGTACTGGGTACATATGCAGGAATAATTGTCGGTAATGTACTGGGATTATAATTAAGAATTAAATACTCAAACTTCCTATGCAAAGATTTGCTCAGTAAGTTGAGACTTTAATATTGAAACTGATAAATAATGATTGACCGAGCTCTTTGAGCGAGGGATGCTTATTGCCCTTTAAGGCAATAAGATGGGGGATTAGATAAATTTAACAGAAACACTCCCTATTTCAATCTTTTTAGCGGTTAGTACTGTTAATAAAGTGAGTTACAAACTTTACAGACGAGGACTGTTCGAGTGCAGCTCGCCACGGAGTAGGCGAGCACACGAGTTCCGCAGTCTGTACTAAGTTTGTCGAAACTTTATTAACAGTACTGCGGGTATGATTGAAATAGGGAGTGTTTCTGTTTAATTACTGCTGTTTAATTTGACTATTATTTATGATGCCAACTCCCCGATAAATCACCATTATACGCACTCGTCGTTATCAAGCTCTTTATTGATCTTTTCCTGCTTTCTTTTATTAAAAAAAGTCATTACATATCTAATAACAAAAAAGAAAAGAACATATGCCAAAAAGAATATTGCCAAATTATAAAATTCATGTTGACCACTAAAGACCGCATATAGAGTTGAAGCAATAAGACCTGAAATAACTGTATTTAAAAACATTTGTTTTTTGCTTACTTGTACTGAATTCCAAATATCAATTCCCTTTATATAATTGGCGATAATATTATAGATTCCGCAAGCTATTAAAATAAATAATTCAACTGAATACTGTGCAAATTTCGCATTCATAAAAAACTTCTGCCAAATAACAGCAATTAAGAGTATGTATACAATATAAGCATAAGCCCTGCTTTGTATTTTTCTTCTTTCTGCTATAATACGCTCATCTAAAATTTGCTTATCATTCATCTTGCTCCTCCCAAAATAAATCATTTAGTGTTTTACCGAGTACCTTGCATATTGCAATACATAAGTTTAATGTAGGATTATAACCTCCCGCTTCTATTAATCCTATAGTCTGCCTTGTTACACCTACAGCTTTTGCCAAATCTTCCTGTTTCATATCACATTCTATACGAGCGATTTTCATTCTTTTATTTTTCATATAAGATCTCCTTAGTTTATAAGATAATATATTTATTGTATAATGTCAAGTATATATTGCATTTATAAGATACCGGTTCCTTAAAAGGATGTATTAACCCAATAGCAAAACGAAATGCAGCTTTGTATCCTGAAATGCAATTTTACAATTCAGCAACTAAATATTTATAAACGAAAGTCATTTTTTGTAATACAAATGCAATCTATACCGACAACTTTTTGATGAGTTGCAATACGAGAGCCCTGTTTGTAATACAAAAAGAGACCAACTATATCGTCAGTCTCTTTGTATTTATAGGAGAAAATCAACCTTTAATAAGAAAACTCTTTATTAAGCTATATAACATTCACAAAAAATTCAATCAATACCTTATTATATGGTTTTTTATATGAATTAGCTATACTTTTGGTTACAACAAGAGGTCGCTACCTTCTATTTGCATGCAAAATACAGCACCGGCTGTTCAGATTGTTTCCTACAACATAGCAATAATATTTAAATGCTGATAAACTGTAAGGACTTAGTATATACGCTTCCAAAAAGGCATAAAGCCTGCCATCTTTTAACATAATACTGCTTATTTGCGGATAGGAGTATTGAAACTGTACTTTGTGATAAATGTCGTTTGTCCCTTCTAAAGACTTCAGGAAAAGAGTTCTTGTTTTATAGTCTGTAAATATGTGTTCTAAGCCCTCTTTCCACTTTAACAAAGTTTTTTCAATTTCAAGTTTTTAGACACATCATAATATATTTTTTTAATACAACAAGCTCTCTAAATAATACTATTCATCAAATTTCCTGTCATACAGCAAGGCTGCTATAAGAACCACAAAACACGAACCTGCATTATGTACCAATGCACCTGTTGTCGGATTAAGTATTCCTGTAACCGACAGAAGGATTGCGAAAAAGTTAATAAACATAGACATCGTAATACTCAACTTGATGGTCTTAACTGTCGCATTTGACAGGCGTTTAAGATACGGCACTTTTGAAATATCATCACTCATAAGGGCTATATCAGCAGCATCTACAGCTATATCACTTCCCATGTTACCCATGGCAACACCGACTTCTGCAATTTTTAATGCCGGAGCATCATTTACCCCGTCACCTATCATGCAGACTTTTTGGGCAGAATATTGTAAATTCTGTATAGTTTCAACTTTCTTATCCGGAAGAAGTTCTGCATACACTTCACTTATTCCTGCCTTTGAAGCAAAGTATTCTGCCGTGCGTTTGTTATCACCTGTTAGCAGTACTGATTTGGTTCCAAGTTTGGATAATTTTTCTACAACTGCCTTTGCCTCGGGTCTAATCACATCAGACAGTGCTATGATACCGATACAGCTCCCCTCTTGCGCCACAAGAATTGCCGCTTTTCCCTCCATGTGTAGCTTTGCTATGGTATCCGATACTGATTTATTGATTTCAATACCATTTTCCCTTAAGAACTTCTCATTTCCACAAAGCATTTTTTTGTCAGCTACAACAGCTTCTATTCCTTTTCCTGTTGTCATCTTAAAAGCGGATGAGGGAATGATGTTCATTTTTTTACTTATCACATCATTTACAATTGCCTTTCCAAGCGGATGCTCACTTTTTGCTTCAGCCGAAGCAGCCATCAAAAGAATATACTCATTATCCGGCTTATCATTAAATGAGATAACATCACTTACCTGTAATTTTCCGTAGGTAAGCGTTCCTGTTTTATCAAAGGTGATAGTATCTACCTTTCCCATTTTTTCAAGTGCTTCACCTGATTTTATAATAACTCCATGTTTTGTTGCCTGACCTATGGCTGCCATGATCGCAGTCGGAGTTGCAAGAACCAGTGCACATGGACAAAATACAACCAAAACCGTTACGGCACGCACGATATTGCCGGTTGCAAAACCTGTTACAATAGCAATCATCAGGGCAACCGGAACAAGCCAGCTTGCAAACTTGTCAGCAATACGCTGCATCGGAGCCTGCTTATTCTCCGCTTCCTGTACCATGCGTATAAGCTTTTGTAAGGAACTGTCCTGACCTACATTAGTAGCCTTGATATCAATTGCCCCGAAACGGTTAAGCGTTCCGCAAAATACTTCATCCTTCACGCCTTTATCAACCGGTAGAGATTCTCCTGTCATGATGGACTGGTCTACTGATGTCTCCCCCTCTATAATAATACCGTCAACCGGTATGGTCTCCCCCGGCAATACACGAAGTATATCATCACGAGATATTTTTTCTGCCGGAATCATAAGCTCTTTCCCGTTTTCAAGCTTTCTTCCCTGTACCGGTGCAAGAGAAACCAGATTTTTAAGACCTTTTTTTGCCCTGTTTGTTGTCATTTCTTCCAATAAAGCTCCAAAAGCCATAATAAACACAACTTCACCGGCTGCAAACAAATCACCGATGCCGATTGCTCCAAACATCGCTATTACTATTAATAGTGCAGATGATATTTTACTGATGCCGGGATTATAAACAACTCGCCACAATGCCAGATATAATAACGGAATACCGCTTATTACCACCGTTACCCATGCCGGATCAATCAGGAGTTTTATTCCAAATTTAGGCAGTACAAAGCTTAGAATAAGAAATGCTCCTCCAACAAGTGTCATAGGCATTCCTGCCAAAATATCATTTATTTTCTTTAACATAGCCCACACTCCGTTCATTTTGCTTTATATTAAAAGTCATCATTTTGTAACCATCTTTAACATATTTCATACTATGTTCATTTTGCTTTGTTTGACAAAGCAATTTATATATCTTACAATTAATAACTTAGTAAACACTTTATTCGTTATTTATTGTATAGCTGAGCAGGTGCAAATACAATGTATAGATAAACTTAAGCGTAAGTTAGCGAACACTTTTGTTAATCTGTACTGAAAATCAAATACTAAGCGGAGAAACTATTTATGGACAGACGACAGAAAAAAACAAGAGCAGCTATTTTTTCAGCATTTGGAAAACTGCTCTCAAAAAAGAATTATAATAAAATTACCGTACAGGAAATCATAGACGATGCAAATATAGGAAGAACTACATTTTATGCCCACTTTGAAACAAAAGACGATTTATTAAAAGCCCTGTGTGAAGAATTATTCGGACATATTATGGACAGTGCATTAGACTGCACACATAGGCATGGCTTATATTCCGACAGCGTTAAACCTGAATCTATTTTTTGTCATCTGCTACAGCATTTACAGGAAAATGATAATAATATACTCGGACTACTTTCCTGCGAAAGCAACGATATATTCCTTCGTTATTTCAAGGACTGCTTAAGCAAACTTATCAGGACGCAATTTAGTGATTCTTTGAGGAAAAAAACTTATGATGTGCCTGCCGATTTTCTGATCAATCATATCTCAGGCAGCTTTGTTGAAATGGTTTTGTGGTGGATCAATGAGAAACTTAAGTACACGCCTGAGCAATTGGATGAGTATTTTGGATGTGTGCTGAAATCTGTTATATGATGGTTTTGTCTATCACATAAACCGTTACAAACATATCTTGCCTTGGACACGCTCTCTTAACTAAAGCCTCGCAGCGGTACTAAGCTTTATCTTCACCTGACGGCTTGATAAAGCAAGTACCGGTGGTCTCAGATTATCCTTGGCAAGATAGTTTAACGGTTTATGTGATAGATATATCATAAAGCTACCTTATCACTCCGCTCATTACCATAACTATAAGAGTTATTGTAATTAAACTAAGTATAATAAATACCGCCCTATACATTAATTCATTCACAATTACTATATCCTCAACCTCCGGTTTTCTTAGTTCATCTCCTATACTTTCTTTTTTTACCAATTTTCCAAAATAATAGGCATCTCCGGCAAGTTTAACTCCCAAGGCTCCGGCAACTACCGCCTCGGTATGTGCCGCATTGGGGCTTGAGTGCTTGTATCTGTCTCTTCTATAGATTTTAAAAGCATTTTTATAATTAAGTCTCATAAAAAATGAAGCTATTATCAACAAATAGGCTGCAAGTCTTGCCGGTATAAAATTAGCCACATCATCAAGCTTTGCCGCAGCCATTCCTATATCCTTATACTTTTCGTCCTTATAACCTATCATTGAGTCCATAGTATTGATCATTTTATATATATAAGTTCCGTATATACCGAAAAGCAGGGCATAAAAGCAAGGTGCTACGACTCCGTCCGAAAAATTCTCAGCTATGGTTTCCACATCCGCTTTTATTATAGCCTCCTCATCAAGGCTTTTTGTATCTCTTCCCACTATCATAGATATGGCATATCTGGACTTTTCTATATCTCCTTCTTTAAGGGCATAATACACCTTCATACTCTCCTGCTTAAGTGACTTTGCCGCAAGCATATGTGATATAAGTATAGTTTCCAAGATACATATCGCTATTATAGGAATTTTTGTAAGATACAGGGCTTTTACTGCACTTACAAAAGCAATAGTTATAAGTATATCTAAAATAACTATTATAAAGCCTGCTACTTTAAGATATTTTTTATCAAAATGCTTTCTGAAAAACTTTTCAAAAAACGAAATACATTTACCCATGTATATAACCAAATGAGGTAGCTTCCTCGGATCTCCCACTATCAAATCAAGTATTATGGCAAAACCGAGTATTGTTATATTTTTACATATATATAAAGCAATATTAAAATGCATATAAGACCATCCTTACTAAGGTACTGACTAAATAATATTTAAACCGGTGTATAAGTTCAGTGCACTAAAATAATACTAATACAAATAATACCAACAGCTCAAATATCTGTAATAAAAACCCCGACAGATCTCCGGTAGTTCCTCCGAACTCCCGCTTAAACATATAACGGCAATAAAGAAATGCCAAAAACTGTACTGCCAAGACTGTCAAGCCCATCTTTAACGATATGTAAAGTGTGGCGGTTGCCGATAGAATATACATAACTATTATACCTATTTTTGTTGCCGTTCTTGCACCGGCACTTACGAAGGTTGCTGCATATCCGCTTCCTCTGGCATTTTCTATAGTCATAAGCGAATATATGCTGTAGCAGCGGTTTTCTACAAAGCTAAGTGCAAATATTAAAATCTTGTCAAAATCATCTAATTTATCAGCAAATGCCGTATATAAAAGTAAATATATCGCTATTCCTATAGCGGCAAATGCGCCTACATGACTGTCTTTTAATATTTGCACCTTTTTTTCTTTTTCCGCATGGGAAGAAAGGGCATCTACAGTATCCATAAAACCGTCTATATGTATGGCTCCGGTATAAAAAATAGGAAACACAGTGATGAGTGCCGCCCTCATTAGGTCTTCTATATCAAAAAAATCAAGTACTTTAATCAAAAGTACAAATAATATCGCTTCCACAAAGCCTACTATGGGAAATGCCATAAGAGCATATTTCAAACTGTCGTCTTCCCACTTTGTAAAAGGCATGGGCAGCTTTGAGTACATACTGAAACTAAGTATCAAGGATTTAAAAAATATCATCTTTTCTCTCGTAAGGCAGTCCGTATATAACTTCTACTACTGCCTTTGCCTCTTTTGCTATTTCTCTTTGTATCTCTTTAAGTGCCTTGATATAAGCCTTGACCTCCAAACTATGCTCGCCCTTATCCATAAATACATCATTCCCCACTATGATAAGTTCGCATACCTTTGAGTTAAGTTTTTTTATATCCGCACTTATTTTTTTTGCTACGGTATCCGCATCTACTGTCAAATCTTCTTTAAACATTTCATTGGCAAGCAGATTCGACATACATTCAAGAAGTACAAGTTCATTCTTCTCTACATCTGCATTGGCTACATCTGTAGGCAGTTCTATGCTTCTGTCAAACTTGCCCTCTCGCATCTTTCTATGCTTTTCTACTTTTTTACGCCCTTCTTCGTCATAGACTTTCATAGTCGCAAGATAGGCTTTTTTACATTGATAAGCTTCTACCAGTTTTTCCGCATAGGCGGACTTCCCACTGCCTATACCTCCAAAAACCAATATCATATTAATCTCCATTCCGCTATTTTGTTGCAGTTTAAACAGCAGTAGACTATACTACACGCTATTCTTTGTTTCATCACTTGCTTACGCAATAAAGAGTATTTTACTATTCTGCATTTCTTTAATATTTCAATCTATTCTCCCATAGGCTCGTAAGCTTCTATGCCTATCTCGGCAAAGGACTCGGACTTCCTATATACATTATTTACCATGTCTATAAGCGGAAAAAGCATGGCAGTGCCGGTTCCCTCTCCAAGACCGAGGCTTGCATCTATCATAGGTCTTAAGCCAAGTTCCTGCATTATTTTAAGACTGCCCGGCTCCTTGCTGATATGTGAAGCTATCATATAATCGGCTGTTTTAGGATTTAACCTGTAGGCTATAAGTGCCGCTACAGAAGATATCAGCCCGTCTATAACTATGGGGAGTTTATAAATAGCCCCTCCAATAAACATACCGCACATTCCGGCTATATCAAAACCTCCGAGTTTCCTAAGCATATCAAATTCATCTGTAAATGGAGAATGTTTTTTTATACCGAGTTTTATAACCTCTATTTTTCTTTGTATACCTTCCCTTGAAAGTCCCGCACCGGCTCCGGTAACGCTTTCTACTTCAAGACCCAGTAAAACAGATGCAAGGGCTGAAGATGTGGTGGTATTTCCTATACCCATCTCACCTGTACCTATCATTTTGTACCCCTTATCCTTGGCGTCTTTTATCATGTCGATACCGGCAGTTATCGCCTTTATAAGCTCTTCTTCACTCATAGCCGCTTCATCAAGAAAGCTTTTGGTGCCTTTTGCGACCTTTTTATCTACGATTCCCTCTTCGCTAAAGTCTTCAATTACGCCTATATCCACAGGAATAACATCCGCATCGGTATAACTTGAGAGTATATTGACAGTGGTAGTCTTTCTTGCAAAGTTTCTTGTAACAACTGCCGTTACACTGCTGTCGGTTTGGGAAACGCCTTCTTTGACTACACCGTTATCGGCACACATAACTATAACGCATTTTTTTGAGATATCTACATCCGGCTTTCCTTGCATGGCAGCCAGTTTTGCTATTAAGTTCTCAAACTCTCCAAGCCCTTTTATGGGCTTTGCCATATTGTTGAATCTTTCCAACACTTCTTTCTGGGTTGCTTTATCACTTGCTTCTATCTTAGATATAAGATTTAATAAATCATTTCTATTCATAATAATACTTTTGTCCTTACTATTTATTTACAAACCGTCTTAAAAACCGAATCCATAATCATCAATAAAAGTCAGATCCATAATTACAGGATGACGAAAACTTTCCATACCTGTACTATCATCATAGACTACAAGATAATATTTCTTATCTTTATCGTATTTCTTATCCTTAAACCTGAATTTCATACGAAAGATTCTCTTTAGTGTATCACTTTCTCTACTATCTGCAAAGAAACTTGCCTCATCGGAAATTTTCTCGTTGTCCTCTGAAATAAAGAAAATCTTATATGTCGCCGCCTTTACTATATCACTGACCGGCTCTGATTGAATAAAGTCAAGTACCGTAATCTTGTTGGTAATCTTTTGAATCATGCTTACCAGGGCTATCTGGGCATTCTTTGTATCCATATGACCACGCTCCATCTTGATATCCAGTACAGGTACAAGCATTTCCTGTGGAGATGAGCCGCCATGGACAAAGTTCTGTCCTCCACCTGCCAGCTTAAATACATTAGTACTGATTGGAAATGAAACCATCTTTGTATCTTGACTTCGAAGAATCTCACCCAAAGAAATACTTTCTATTTCATCTTCCTTAAGGGCATTTTGTGAGACAATAAACCTGCGATTTACAAAGGCATTCTTATCATTTATACCGGAAATTTTTCCGCTTTCTCCTATTTTATCTCTCTTATAAATAAACCCATGATCCGATGTAACCATAAAATGATAGGTATTTGCGTTGGTAGAAATACGGCGAATAAGATCGATAATCTCCGTAAGTGCTTCCTTGCAGGCAACAAATACCTCATCTTCGGTATTTGCCTTATCTCCTCTGGCATCAATCTGATTGTGATACACATAAATCAACTGTTTACCGGTAAAGATATCTCGAAGCTCTGTCTTCTTTAAGTTTTTAATATCATCAAACTGCACACAGATACTATTGGGTGAATATTTCTGTAATATTGCCTGTCTTTTAGCTAAGTTATCACAAGGCAAGCCGTCAACCATAACCTGATAATCATCCGTCATAGTAATGCTGCTGTGAGGTAAGAGTGCAGCCATACCAAGTCTTGTATAAGAAGGAAGAACACTAAGCTGCACATCCGGTTTCACCCTACACTTGGGATCATCGGATAAAATCCTGTATAACTCCTGTCCCAGCTCATAACGCATGGCATCAGAGATAATAACAACGGTACGCTCCTTAGCATTACTGATATTATGAGTATAAAAATCAATCTGTAGCGGAAGTTTTTTTAATGCACCTTCCTCCTTAAGACCCTGATTCCATTTTGTAAGAAGCTCGGACAGATATTCATTGGTATAAATATTTTCTACCAGTTCACGAAGCCTTTCAAATAAATGCATTTCTTTTAGTTGATCAAATTCATAATAAAATTTTCTATATTCCCTGTCAATCTTATAATCAGATTCGATATACTGTGCTAAGATAGAAGCAAGTCCGTCAGGGCTTTTATAAGCTGTACTTGACACGATATGGTAAGCACTGCCAATCAGGCGATATGCCCGACCCATTCTTTCACCAAAATGCGTCTTTTCACGCATTTTAGCAATATCTGGAATAGTCTTATCATCAAGCTTTGCTCCTATATCTTCATCCAGCAAACGCTCTACTATCCACTTGATCAAAATCCGATCAATGCAAATAAAGGTATCGCAGTTTAACAGCTCCTCCGGCAGATAATCCTCAAATACGCTTATTACCCTTAACTTAGCTTCTGCCAAATCGGAAAATTCATCATACTTATCCCTGTATATTATATTGTTCTTCATACTATCCATAAATGCTATAACATTGCCGGATCTATAAGAAACAAAAGGTTGCCAGTCCTTAGGCAATTTAGATGAAATCTGCTTTGCCGTATAGCTTACAAAAAGTGTAAGCACAAAACTCTCCAATGTCGGCTTCTCATCCGTATATCCAAAATATTTCTCACACAGTTTCCAAAAAGTATCTAAAAGGTCATACTTTTTGATTTCTACAAGGAATTTATTGTCCTGCAACTGTCCTTCAGTCAATATTACACGAACTACCTCTTCAAAAGAACAGGTTCGTGTATGGCAAATGCCGCTCAAAAGCCCAATTAGAATATTTTCCTCATTGAAGTTATCAATTTCCAGATCATAAAATCTTTGTGTGCGTTCCTTATTTGCAAAGAACTTGATGTGCTTTTCAATGATGGGCTTGTACTTTACATCAATTCCAAGATCCAGTGAAAGCAAAGAAGCCCTATCTGCAAAGAATCTCTTGGAATAAGCACAGGTATCCTCAAGATGATTGTCTTTTACATCCGGCTTTGGAAACGGAGCATAGATAAGATAATTAGTCTCTCTGTCTTTACGCTCTAAAAAATATTTTGTATAGAACTGGTTATCCTTTTGTAAAAAATATACCTTGGCATTGTCCAGTTCCACAGCCTGCATATCTTCTTCAAATTCCCCTTTATCGTCATACCAAAAAACAAGCTTTCTGCCGTCACCTGTAAATTCTTCATTCAAACGATCTATAATTTGTTTTAGGTTTAATTGTGCCATTTAATCTATTACCTTCCACTGTCCAAGTCTGCTACTGCCTTCTCTTATCAGAATACCTTTTTTCTGTAATTGGGACATGGTACGCTGAATAGTCCTAAGCGGTACTCCGATAGCGGTATTTATGGTTCTTTGAGTTGCATTGGGATGTAGCCTTACATATCTAATGATATCAGCCTCATATCCTACCGATTCATCTGTATTTATGTCGCCATTGCCGCCAACTTTACCGCCATTGCCGCCAACTTTACCGCCATTGCCGCCAACTTCATCCTTGATTGTGGCGGTAATATTATTAGATTTACCGCCATCTTTAGTTGCAGAATCAGTCGCATCAGTTATAAATGTATCTGTATGTGTTTCAATTCCCTTACGATAAATACTAACAAGCACATCAACTTCTCCACCCTCAAATACAGGAGTAGCAAGCCCTTCATCACAAACTTCCTGTACAACCCTTGGAATACCGCTGCCCCATTTTTCCATAAGTCTCATATAGAAAAAAGCCTTTGCCAGTGCTTCATTCCTTATTTTTGAACGCCCTTTTTCCATGCCCTCAAATGTCTGAGTTTTAGGTAATTTCCCCGGAGAGAATATTTCCAATCTATTATCATAAAGAGCTATTTGAATATTTCCACGATCAACATAACTTCTATGTACTACAGCATTTACGATTAGCTCACGAATCGCAAAAGGAGGAATCTCATAGACATCCAAGCGATGCACTCCCTTAAATGTCGCTCTCATTCGTATATTACGAAGCACATACTGATAAGCCGCTTCTACCAGCTCCCATGCAGAGCCTGTGTACTCTCTACGATCAACAAAAACAGCTTTTGTGGATCCTTTAAACACACCGCACTGAATCATATTCGGAACACGATAGTCCCCTTTTAAAATCGCATAGGCATTATTCGGATAGTATTTTCCGTTCTTTTCCCTTATAACCCTCCATGAAAGAAGCTGTTCAACAGTCAGATCCTTGATTTCTTTTTTGTCTTCTTCATTTAAAGTATTTGAAAGAGCTTCCTCCTTCATTCTCTTACAAAGATCGCTTATATCTTTCGATGTTATCTCCAAACCGATACAGGGCATTTCATCAAAGGAACGCCTGCTGCCTTCTAAGCGAAGTTCCTGAATCATATATTCATCAGCAGGTCTTGAAGTGCCTGCAACACGAATATAGGTTCCGTTATCAATCCCCTCACTTTTTATATAGTAAGGCTTTTGAACACCCTCATCTATATCAACTACAATAACTGTCTTATCATCAATAGTCTGCATATAAATGTCAGGTACTATCATAGGCTCACATTGGTCAGAAATCGCATTCGCTATGGCATCCATCTCCGCAAATAGGATATCTTCAGGCACACCAATGACTGTGAAGGTATTATCTTCGATGCCAAATACCAACTTGCCACCTATTCCATTGCAAAAAGCAATGACTGTTTTCATATAGCTTTTACTCTTTGCAGGGCGCATTCCCTTATATTCTATGCTTTTATTTTCACCGCCGAGAATATCTTCTATAGTCATGTTTGCCTCCTACCCGGTTTATTTGTCTTTGATCATAATATTCTTTGAATCTGCAAGAACCTCATAGAACTTGCCGTCTACTCCGGTCTGAAGTTTTATATAACTTTGTCTAAGTTTACGACTACCTACTCTTACCAAAATGCCTTTTTCTGCAATTGTGACATAATACGCTGATTAGTTTGTAATACAAAACCCTTATCTGTGCAAATTGCTTTTTAGTATTCCTTTATATACTTAAAAATTGTAATTTTATCTACTAATAATTTATCCTCATTTTAACAATCAATATTCTGACTTCTACCAAATTTACAATAATCATAGACGCATACTAACCTTTTATAATCTGAAGAATTTAATAATTTTTGCCTCGTTAAATCTCTTATTTTTACATATGACTGAATAAACTCTTTAAAATCATCAAGAGTAATTTTTTCTTCTAATACATTCCATATTATACAATACTCCTGTTTACTAGGTGATATATTATTTTGTAAAATATCCTCTATTTTTGTATATTCTTCTTTACAACTCTGATGCATTCTTTCTTTAA
>ERZ773009.1436-NODE-1436-length-16414-cov-16.838865_pt1 | contig 16414 bp, 9 predicted proteins | sample MGYA00580663_ERZ773009 | MGnify/ENA primary metagenome ERZ773009 (study PRJEB29015, sample SAMEA2737969) | human oral metagenome | biome: human oral; feature: human-associated habitat; material: dental | place: China | collected 2026 ... | reverse complement strand
GCCGGCGAGACGGCTCTACATAGGCCGCATTCCAAGGCTCTGGCCCAATAGCCCGTAGGAAGGTATAGGGACTCATCGTTCCCGCCCCCTTCTCATTATCATAAGCCTGCATGAGCATACAGCCCTGGTCATTCCAGAACTGCTGTAAAGTCAAAATAATTTCTTGAAACGTTAACTTCTTAGACATTTGTTACTCCTTTAGTTTCTTGAGATTCTTGCGAAGCGTTCAAAAGGGAACGATTATTTCCCTTTTGAAAAGCTAGTACATTGCCTAGACAAACCGCCCATAGCGGTTGTCGTTAGTCAATCGAACCCTTAGGTTCGCAATTGACTTTTGGCGAGGTGAAAGGTAAGTTTCTGAAACATTAGTTACTCCTTTATTTCTTGCGACATGAGACTTCCTAGTCAATAAACTTAGTCCAGACTCATCCAAAAACAGTAGAATAAGAAACTTTTTCTTATAGTTAATTATGCCGTAATTTTACTGGACTGAACATGCTCTCACTTATTACTATTTATATTAAAAAATTTGTAGAGCTTTATATAGCCCTCTGTGAACTTGAATGTTTTCTCTAAAATTAAAACGAGCAGATTCGTTCTCATACTTAAATATACTCCGTGTATTCATTGAGGGGACATTACCAATTATACTAAAATCAAACAGTATTTTTAAAACATCCTCTGCTCCCCTATTTTCAAATTTTTGATTTCTAACTTTGTCTTGATAGGCTTCAACAAATTCCTTCGGATTAAAAGTTTGTTTCCGTATAATCGAAAGAATGGAGAATATTTCGTTATATTCTGGTAAAACTGAATAGATTTCATCAATTATTTCCTGTTTCATATATTCCGAAAATGAACCATCTGCCTCCTTAATCTGAAGAGGTCCTATTTTATCATGATTATTTCTTGTAGCGATTTTAGAAGCTTCTTTCAAGTACTTTATAACATCTCTGGGTCTATTATGAGTACTTCTTAAAATATAATCAATAATACTCATTTTAGAATTTTGATTTTTTCCCATTTTTACTTCTCTATTCAGCACTAATTTTCCCCAAGCTTGTTGGAAATTCTTACTTTGACTATTTGTCAATACATTAATACGAAATTGAATTAAGCTACGTAATTTTTCTGAAGTCCACTCTAAATTAATTATATAATCACTCCACTTATTTTTATCTGAATAGGTAATTCTCTGAAAGATATCTGATCTAAGAAAAACAATAGGATAAATAAATAATTCTTCATTTTGAAAAGTATTGCGTGTTTCATTTATCGCTTTAAAAAGTCCTGTAATAAGATCAAAATAATCTTTTTCTTCTTCTGAACTGGTGAAATCTTTATAATCTTCATCAAGTTCATCAAAAATTATGTAATATTTTGAATCATTGGTAACATTCTCTAAAATTTGTTCCTCAAGAATATCTACAATATCAATCCACCCTATTTCATGATTCTCTCTATCTATACCAACATTAAATCCAGCACCAATAACTTGTAAGCCAAAGTCTTTAATCGTTATTTTGGGAATTAAATTTTTTAATCTTTTGGTGCTATTCTTTTCTGGAAAGAGCTTAATTAATTTATCTCTAATCTTTGAATCGATATTATTATCATGTACCATTTGTTTACATATAGAAACATATATTAGATACTTCCAAAATGTTGTATACTGACTAGGCTTTGAATATCTATTGTCACTATAATTATAAATCGAATTGAAAGGAAAATTTTTAAAAGACAGCTTATCAGCATATGCCCCTGCACCAACATTCTTATGGATAAAAGTTGCAATCGCTGTTTTTCCTTCACCTTTTCTACCGATAATCATATTCTTGTCGCCCTTCAATATACTGGTCGTTTCTTCTGTATGGTAAAAGTATTTAATATCTTCTTCTTTAGCTTCAAGTTTCCATTCAGAATCCAATCTCTTCAAAAATGCTAAACTATCTTGACTCATTTTGTAACCTCTCCAAAAAAAAACATCCGACACTCCTAGGCTCTTCAACCTAGGGGCGTCAAGACGCGGTTCCACCCTAATTTATTACTTCATTATTTTTGAAATGATAACCGAAAGCGCCATCTGCACTGCTTCCCTATCCGGCTCACACTATCCCGAACTCGCTAAAAAGTAGACAATGAGAATTCTTTCTAAAAAAGATTATAGCAGAAAATAAGGCCAATGTAAAATACTTATCGAAAAATCCCTCAAGTTTCAACTTAAGGGATTTTAACTGACTTGAAAACCAATTAGACTTGTCTAGGTTTTTTCGGTCTCACAACTCTTGGCTTTCTGCCATCAAGTTTTCTCTTTGCTGCTCTGAGATTGGCGATGGCTTCTTTGACATCTTCCTGGCTGGCACCTGGATTAGCCAAAACTTCCTTAGCCTGTGCATAAGCCTCTAGATAAGCCGCCTTCACCGCATCAGTCGCATAGATAAACTTATTGCTAATGGCTTGGTAATGCACCTCATCATCGACTATCTTCTTGAGATTGGTAAAGTTAGTCGCCTTGCCATCCAGCTTCTTCTCTGCTGTAGTCAGCTGAGCTAGAGCTGTATCGATTTGCTCCTGGGTCACCTTGTCCTGCACCAAGAGCAGAGCCACCGCTTGGAAGGCCTTGTCATAAGCGCGGCGAGTCCTATCCTTAGCATTGGCATAAGCTCCTGTCTTAGTAGTAGCTGCATAAGCTTCCACAGCCGCCTTAACTGCAGCGATATCAGAGTCCTTGCCGTCTAGATCAGCAGATGCTGTTTCAAGCTTACTTCTTACGGCATCAACTTGCGCTTGGGTCAGTTTGCTTGTCAAAGCGTCCTTGGCTGCTTGATAGGCTTGGTCATAGGCTGTGCGCTTCGCTGCAGAAGCATTGTAATACTGAGCAGTGCCGACCAGACTAGACTGCTGATTGACAGCCGCCAGCAAGCCTGACTTGACGATAACTCCCAGCTTCAGCAGGTTATTCTTACCTTCTTTGACCTCAACAGTTGGCTCATTTTCCCAGAGCTCATAGCCGGTCGGCAGGTTGACAAAGACCGAGTAGAATCCAGCTGCTACGGATCTTCCGAAGGCATGCTTGCCAAACAATTCTGCTGGAAGTGTATAGGCATCACCATTGTTATTCTTGAGAACCACTTGGGTATTCTTCGGAACAGCTTGATCAAAGGCAACGCTGACCGGTGCAAAGACCAGCTTCTTGACTAGAAACTCAATCGTCTTAAAGCTATCTTGGGCTGTCAGCTCAAACTCCTGAGTCAGATCGCTGTAGAAACGAAGCTCATCCTTATCATAAGTAAAGATCTCAGCTGTGTAGCGTCCAAACGGCAGAGCGTTGATTTGCTTGCCCTTGTCCAGTTCGACATACTTGCCCTTGCTGTCCTTAATTCGATAGACAAAGGTTGAAGATACATCCTGATGCGTATTAGCATCTACCAGAGCAACACGGATGCGCCCGTCATTTTCAGCACTGACTAGCTCTGACAGAGCTATGGCATCACGGTTACCCGCATAGTCCTCTACCACATAGAAGATCTTAGACTTGTCTACTCCTTTTGGCAAGGTGTAGCTGCCATCCGCATTGGCTGAGATGTAAACTCGACGCTCGTAATCACGCTCAATGCCAAAATCATCCACGGCCTTAAAGGTCTCTTTCCCTTTTTCATCTGCTTGAAGATAGAAGACTTGTTCTCTCAAAATACCGCCGTTGCCAACATCTTTTGGCTTGCGAGCCGTAAATGTTTCCGCACCATCCTTGGTACTGATATAGCCTGAACTAATCAAAGGTTTCTGCGTATCGATCTGCAGGTTAAAGGTAATCTGCTGCTCTTTAGCACCTGGTACATCTGGCGTATAGCGAACCACATAGGTATAGAGGCCATCTTCCAACTTCTCACCCTTGCTGTCACGACCATCCCAGTATGTATCTTCTAGTAGGTAGGACTTAGGATTGTCTGACTGGCCACTATAGTAGTTCTTGCGGCCTTCTCTAATCGTGCTGCTCTGCCAGATTGGGAAGCGATAGTCCGTATCATCTGCCGTATAGACACTAGCTGTCAGATTATTGATATTGCGATAGAGAACTGTCCGATACTGGATGCTATCTTGATTGCCATCTGCATTAGGTGAGAAGGCCAGACGAATCTTGCCATCCGCTCCCAGCTGCAGCACATGCTTACCATCCGCATTTTCTGCAGTTCCCAGTACAATTGAGCTGCGAGCAGCTGTTCGACCGGTAGAATAAAGTGTGTCATTTGACTCCGTCACAAGGGAAGAGACATTGTCATCAGATAGGATACTCTTGTCCTCTGGCACTGGGTAATAGAATCCTGACTTGCCTTCTTGGACTAGATCATAGATTGGTCTTTCTACAGCTGGCAGATCTTGGAATTGACCACGGAAGCCCATGAATGGCAGACTAACCACATCGCCATCATCCGCTGGATCGACAAAACGGACAAAACCTTCTAGGAAGTAGCCGTTTGGCATCTGCTTGAGCAGCTCTTCCGCAAACTTAGCAGTATTTACCTTGACCGTCACTTTCTGGCTGCTGTGAGCCTTGACAGTAACTTCTGGCCAGACTGTTTCGGTTAATTTGCGAGGTGTCAGAGTATAATAACCATCCTTAACCGCATCCGTATTGGTATTGACAATCATCTTCAGCGTCCGATCCTTATCAGTGATATTATGAACCGTAACATCAAAGGTGAAGCTATCTTGGACATTACCCAAGGAAACGCTAGGATATTGATTATCCCCTGTCACATAGAGGCCGGTAGAAATTGCCGCTGCCGTATCCACGATACCAGCACCCTGCTGACGCGGAGAGGTGTAGACACCAGTTTCCTTGTTGATGTGCAGCTTGGCTGTTGACATGATGAGGGCTTTGACTAAGTCTGCATTCTGGGCAGGTGTTAAGTCTGGATAGTGCTGAAGCAGATATTCCTTGACCAGGGCCGCTACACCAGCCACATGAGGCGTAGCCATACTGGTTCCCTTCATAGAGCCATAGGTATTGTCATTAAGCGATGAGTAGATATCGCCACCTGGTGCGGTCACATCTGGCTTGAGCAAACCATCTGTCGTTACACCCCAACTAGAGAAGTCAGACAGACTACCTGCTCCTGGATGCGGCCGATTGACCTTAAGACCATTAAAGACCACCTTGTGGTTACCAGCTGCCAAAGCCTCTCCATATTCCTTACTGATAAAGGCTGACGGAACCTTTTTAGATTCACTGTCCAGGCTCATAGTAAGGTTAGCTCCGTCGACATTATTGTAGATCAGAGCACCAACAGCACCATGGCTGATAGCATTTCTAACCTTTTCAGCAAAGGTAAAGGAACCACGCTGGATAAGAGCCAGCTTCCCTGTCAGATCCTTACCAGCAAAGTCCTCTTCACGGCCAAGACCAACATGGACATACTCATATTCCTTGCCCTTTTCAAAGGTTGCATTTGTCTCACCCATGGAGTAGCTGAAATGACCGTTCAGGAGCTTATCGTTCTTTTCCAGACCACGAACTTCCATGACTTCTTCTGTCAGAACAGTATTATTGACAGAAGCGACTGAGATAGAGCTTTCTGCTGTTGAAGGACTGCCAACTAAACCATAGTCTGGATTTTCAACCAGCGGTTTAGAGTATTCACTTCCGAAGGTATTGTCATTACCCGCCGCAATGATCACACTCACTCCCTTGGCCCGAGCACGCTCAATAGCCGCCTGCAAACTAGGGCTGACATCAACCGTCGAACCTGTTGCTGAGCCTAGACTCATATTGATGGTATCAGCTCCCAGAGCTACTGCATCATCAATGGCTTTGATATAGATAGCATCGCTAGTTGTGCGTTGACGGTCTGAGAATACCCGCATAAACATAACTTGTGCTTCTGGCGCAACACCATAGACATACTCATCATTAGGAGCTTTCTTGTTGGGATTTCCCGCTGTAATCCCTGTGACGTGCATACCATGTGAGTAACTGTTCTTTTCCTTGATATTGTCATCACCGTCGATATAGTTATAGGCATAGACAACCTTGTTGTTGTACCATTTCCCGTAGTCAATACCGGCCTTTTTCTTGGCCTCTTCCAGAGCTGCCTCTGTCTGATACTTGGCCTTTGACGGATCAGAAATCTTCAGAACCTCGTGGTGGACATCCAGACCTGAGTCGATAATGGCTACCACACGGCCTTGACCTTTATAGCCCTGAGACCAGGTCTGAGGAACCTTGATAATCTCATTGGTACTGATACTACTTGGCTTAGCATCGCGAGAAGTTGGTGACTCTGCTACTGCATCAGGATTAGCAGCAGGCTTTTCTGAGTTTGCGGCTGACGGAGACTCTGCTGTCGGACTAGCTGGAGCTGTTGGCTTGGTCTCTGTGGTAGATGGCTGAGTTACCTTCTCAGCACTTGAAGAAGCCTGTTCGGATGAAGAAGTCGCTCCTTTTTCTACAGGAGCTGCAGCTGCTTCCTTAGCCTCTGCCGTAGATGGCTGGCTTGCCAGGTCTGTGCTTGAAGCAGCCGATTCAGAAGAAGCTGGTGCTGCTTTCTCCACAGGGGCTTGAGTTGCTGGCTGACTCTCAGGTGTAGATGATTGAGAAGCAGACTCAGTCGCTGATACCACAGCGGCAATCGGCTGACCTTGCCCTGACGAACTAACTGTCGCCTGCTCGTCCGCCTGAGCCTGTCCAGCACCAAAAACCAGAGCAGTTCCCAGCAGAACAGAAGCCAAACCGAACTTGTATTTACGGAGTGAAAAACGTTGTCTTTGCATAGAAGTCTCCTTACTTTATTTATAAACCATATTATAATAAAAATTTTCTGACAATTCATACACATATAACAAATGTAACAAAAATGTAATAATGACGAATGTTCTAGCCAAGAACAGCTATATAATAAAGTTTCAAGCATCTATTTATTTGAAATACAGAACAAATACATATTAAAATCCGGAAATAAGAAAAAACCAATCAGAACTAGCGCGGAATGGACCAGTTTGATTGGTTTGTTATGGGATGTTTATTAGATACTATTTCTCATTGATAAATAAGCAAACGGACTACTCCTTGAAATAAGATTCTCATAAAATCAAAAATTCTCAAGAAACAAAGTAATAGTTCTCTTTTAATTCTCTAAATTGCTCATATCCAAGGTACTGTTCCTTCTGCAGACGACCTAAAATAATACTCGGGTGAATATCTATCTCCTCAGAAAAGCGAAGGATGTCTGACTTATCAAAGTTTCCTTTTTTGACAAAAGCTTGATAGTCTTCTGCTCTAATCAAGAAATCTTTTGCAAACTGGTCAGCCTCTTCCTCAGAACGTCGGTAGGATTCACTATTTCCATCATCAGATGAAAAATCGTTCTGTAAAACATGTCCTATTTCATGAAAAAGTGAGAACCAGAAAATATCGGATGCTTTGTTTCTATCCGTGAGTAAAAGCAAGGCACTACCATTACTGAATTTTTTAGTTGCACCATTCAGATTGGCATTTGGCAAAGCAGGAAGGCCAACTAGGACAACACCACAGTCTAATAAGATATCGTACAAGCGTTGAGGAAAGACTTCTGGGTCCTGTCTGGTCAACTCTCTCAAGGCAGGCAAGCTTTTCTCCAACTTTTTGCGATTGAGCTTAGTGCTCGTTATATCACGCGCTTTTTTAGACGCCAACTCAAGCATGATATTGGAGTTCACTATACTTTTAGTCGTAAACTCACGCGTATTCCGATAGCTAACTAGATGGTTAAAAAATGTAAGATTTTCTAAACTTGCCACACCGAGAATCTTGCGAAGCTCGACAATCTTTTCCTTCAAACTATAGCGTTTGTCTGGAACGTAGCCTTTTTCCTTAAAATACTTGAAATCAATCATCTCACAGATTTTTTTCTCGCTACCTTCTTCAAGCTCTCTTTCCTCTGCAATCTCAGCCACTTTTACATCATAAGCATTTTGAAGATTGAGCCAAGTTTGCATGGAAACTCCGCTTAGCTTAGCTAACTTATGAGCCGTCTCTTTACTGATGGACTCTTCAGCATTGACAAGCTTGCTGACAGTCTTTGCCGAAACTCCTAATCGCTCCGCAAATTCTTTTTGCGTTACGTTATAATCTTCAATCAACTCTTCAACATACTGACCTGGATGAAAAGCAATCAGGTCTTTGTATTCAACAATTTTATTACTCATAGTGATTGCTGACCTCCTCTATTTTTAGGATTTCGATTTCAACAGGATTTGGAAATACCTTTTCTAGATCCTCCTCACGAAATTCTACAATCAAACGATAGGAACTCTTTCGACCATCTATATCCAAAGCAAACTGTCCCTGTCTCTTTCCCTTAAGTTGGTGAAAGTGATACTTAGGAAAAGCTGTCACACTAGCCAAAGAATCCGCTGCTTCCAAAAAGTTGATCAAGAGATGCAACTTTACAGCAACCTTATCCGAAAAATCCTTTTTCGCCTGCCTTAGCTCTGTGCACTGCTTTTTAACAGTTTTGTTTGTATAGATGAGCTTCATAAGTTCCTTTCTGTTAAATTAAATTACCTATTAGGTAATTTAATTATACCATCTTTAAACAATAAAAACCAGCCAAAGGTTGATTTGGCTGGGATTATAGTTAATAATTTATAATAAAAATTGTTACCTATTTTCTTTTTAAAATGTAAATTCCATCACCTAATCTATAACTAGTTAATTCTACATCTGTTTCTCTCGCTGTTTCTATATCATCAAATGAGAGATTTGTTATGATATGATGAGCGTGAGGAAAACCTGTAACTCCAAATATCTTAAATCCAAATACTCCTAGAACAGGATTAAGATAACTTGCATTACTGCCAACATACATCAATCCAATTAAAAGAAATAATAATGAATTCATGATAATACTAGTTGTATTATTCATATCAAAAGACAGTAACGGAGTAAAATACGTAACAATGTAGTTCATCAATGAATCACTTTCCGGTGATATTTCCATTTTTCTCGGTATTTTGATACTTTCCTTACCATCAAACTTAAATAATTTCCATAATTTAATAAATGAAATAAAAATTAGAACAACAAAAACTGCACGAATCAATTTATGATTGAAATCAAGAGCTATTAATCTCTCAAATGAAAATTTGGAATAATTAATATTACTAAAAAGAAGCCATAAATATAGTGGTAGGTACGAGGTGATAAACAATGTCCACTTAGAAAAAAGATCTCGCTGCATTACATACGTCCTTCTTCAACCGTTTCAACTTCAGAAATATAAGCTGTTACAAGAGCATCTGATATAGCATTAATCAATTGAACACAATTTTTCTCATCAGTAATACTTAGCTTTCCATTACTGAACGTAACCCCTTCAATTGCTTTATAAAATTTATGATTAGAATCATTTTTTATAGTTTGTATTTTGTCAATATGTTTAACTGTTTCTGTAAAACGATTCGTATCAGAAACAATTTTAATTAACCTCGTAGCAAGTCTTTTACCATTGATCACTTTTGTTTTCAAAAAATTAATTGAAGCTTGTTCAAATATAGTTTTTATATTTGCATTAGTATTTAGAATTTCTGTTGCTTGCTCAGCAAATTTTTGATTCATTCCAAATATAGAATCAAATTTTGATTCAGCTTGATTGATTAAAATTTTATCATCATTGACAATCATCAAATCAATCTTCTTATTCAAACCAAATAGGTTATTTTGATTACGTAGATTAATTTTATTATCCGTAAAATTACCAATAATCCACTTTTTTTCTAACTGAAATGCATTTACAAACGAACCAATGAATTTAAGATTAATTAAATCATCCTTTTTTATGACAACCAAATAATTGTGTAATGTTTTTTCAGTTTCACTACTCGAACTAAGTAGATGTTGTTGTTCATCATTAAATTTTGAAATTACAGATTGAATATTTCCGTAGTTCGACACCTCTACTTGCTCATGTACATTCTTATACGTTACGACCGGATCATATGGTTTTATTTCTCGATTACTAAAAATAGATTGCCCCATACTTTCAATAATTGATTTTATCACAGTTTCTTTAGTTTTTTTATCAGCATCTTGTTTATATAAAAAAATCTCATTTTTCTTAATTTTAATTAGAAAAATCTTAACATATTCATCAAAATCTGGTTGTTGACTAAAAGAAGCCAACCCGTTTTTTTCATCATTAACATTTATTGGAATCAATTTATGCCTCTTTCCACTACTCCACCTTCACCTGTCCATTCATCAGCATTGGCAAGAGCCAATCGCGAAGTTGGGTGAGTTGTTTATTCTCTTCGATTAAATTAAGTTGCTGTTTATCAATTACTTCTAATTTTTGATTAATCTCAAATAACAATTCCAACGGAATTGCTGGGACTACAATTTTGTTCATATTTTCTTGATTAATTTTCATTTGAATTGAACCTGTTTTAATTTTCATAACCGAAACATCCTTCAATAGCATCATAAGAAGTTTACAACTATGATTCTTAATTGGTTCTAGAACATGAGCATGATTGTTTACCCAATTTTTTCCTGAAATACGTTGTAAAATAGGGGTTCCTTTCTCTGTCATTACAGAACCATCTTCAGCCATTAAAACATAATCTCCTTCAAAAATATAATTATTGACATAATCCATTATTCCTGTAGCGCCATAATAGGGTATTTCCCCTTTTACAAGCTCCCTATCATTACTAGATAACGGAACTCTTTTTGAGTCATGGCATATTGTGATATCCCCCAACTTCTCCACTCCCCACCCCTCTGGGATTTCGCGTTTGAGTTCTGGGTGATAGACCATCTTTCCGCCTGATGATTTGTAGGGTTTGCCATTCTGGTCTGGGAAATCAAACTGCACAAACCAGTAGTCATAGAGTGTCTTGGCCATGGCTTCCAACTCTTGGTTGATTTGGTTGTTGATTTGAATTTTTTGGTCAATTATTGAGATAGAATTTGCAATTATTTTTTGTTTTTCAATATCGATTTCAATATCAACAATCATGTCTTTTAACATACTTTGAGTAATAAGTGGTTGACTAGAACCAATTTGTTTACTATTTAGATTTAAAGACTTTAATACATAATACAAGTAAGTTAAATCTTGGCCTTCTTTCGGGACACCTGCGATTGCATTATCTGAAACCCAACATAAATTTTCTTCAACATGTATACTTCCGCAATATGCCCCCACTCTTCCGACAACTATAGTATGACTAAAATTAGATTTATTGGTATAACCTAATATTCCGTTCCCACCGTATATAGGTATAACTCCATCACTTTTTTTTATCGATTTTCCATTTTTAAAATCAATTACATCACCTAATTTAATCTTTACCATACTTCAACCCTTTCATCTGCTTCTCTATCTCCTGCTCCAGTGCATGCGATTGCTGGAAGAGGTCTGAGAGTTTATTTTGAAAGGCGGTCATCTTGGCGTCAAACTCTTCTTCTGTGATGTCCACATAGTCGATTTTGATGTCAAAGTATTGGCCTGCGCTGAGAGAGTAGTTTTTCTCCTTGATATCCTCATAAGAGACCGTGACAGAAAAGTCTTCGACGGCTTCCTTCTGGATAAAGGTCTCGATGATCTTCTGCTCTTCTTCTGGAGAGAGCACGGTCTTTTGGTTCTTGCCTTCCTTGACCTTGGTTCCTAGGTTTGAAGCATCGATCAGGACGACATCGCCCTTATTTTTCTTATCGATAAAGAGGATGGAAACGTTGGTACCTGTTGTCGCAAAGATATTGGACGGCATCGACACGACACCTGCCAGCATTTGATTGTCCACCAAGTGTTGGCGGATAGCCTTGTCAATCCCTGACTGGGCAGTGATAAAGCCTGTCGGTAAGACAACGGCTGCTTGACCATCATCCTTGAGAGAATAGATGATATGCTGGACAAAGAGTTCGTAAATAGCCATCTTGTCCTTAGACTTGGCTGGAATCTTTGGCACCCCTGCAAAGAATCGCTCACTGGCCTCTGGCAAGGCCTCCACGCGGTCACGCCACTCTGAAAAGTCCAGCTTGAAAGGAGGATTAGACACGATATAGTCCATCTTTTCAGGATGGCGGTTAGCAGTGATAGTATTTCCCTGTACGATATTATGGATGGAGTGTTGGAGGCCATTCAAGATCAGATTGAGACGGAGGAGATTAGACGATTTTTGCGAGATATCCTGACTATAGACAGTGGTCTTATCCACACCGATACGACTAGCAAGGTTCATAAGCAAGGTTCCAGAACCAGCTGACGGGTCATAGATCCGCACGTTTGATGGTTGATCATTTCCCACCAAGATATCAGCGATAATCTTAGCGACAGAGTGAGGCGTGTAGTACTCGGCATACTTGCCTCCACCGTCTTTGTTATAGTCCTTGATCATATACTCAAAGAGGGTAGAGAAAAAGTCGAAACCTTGTGAAAAAATAGTCTCATCAAACTTGATACGAGCAAGTAGATTGATGATAGCTCTTGCGACTTGATTACGCTTGCTTGAATCTGAAATATTATCTGTAATTAAACGCTCATCAAAAAGACGAATAGCTGTGTCTCCATCCGTATGAACAGAGAAGATATCATTATTGTCAATAGCTATTTGGTTGAGAGTCGTTTCAAATATTTCATAGAAATTGTCTTCATTTTGCTTACGATGCAAAGTCTCAATGAACTGCTCAGGTTTAAGCTGAGCAGTCGCAGTACCTATATCTTCCAAAAGCCACCTATAATCATCAAGGCTCATCTTAACAAGTTCCTCATAGATATTCTTTGTATCTACTGCCTTTGCTTCATAGAGAAACTTATCATTTAAAAACTTATATAAGAAAGACTGGGTAAGAAGCTTGTATTCACCAGCCTCTCCTCCTAAACCAGCATGTGTAAAAACAGCTTTTAAATCATCAACTAAATCTTGGACAAGATTTTTGTAATTCTCATTCATTAATGTTGGTATTCCTCTTCATATTGTTCAAACAGTGATTCAACAAGCTTTTCAAAATTTTCTCTGGTCAAACTACTGTTTAATTTTGTTTTTTTCATTTCCTCGCGAGCTGCCTGACTAATCATTCTTTTTAGAAAGGCCTCATTGTCCAGTACACCTTGATTTTGACCGACTAGTCTATCAACCTGAATCTTAGCTCCCTTGATGACATGATAAACTGCTGGAAAAGCACTAACTTTGGACGAATTAGTTGCATGCTTATAGCTTCTAGCAGCCATCTCATCTCCATCAAAATTCATGGTCAAACGTCTCATACGAGTTCGATAATCATCAACTGCTCCAAAAAGTTTATGATAAGCCTCTTTGGTATGCAGAATAACATCCATGGTGTAGCCTTCTTCCTCATGGATCATATGTTTTTTCATAATTCGCTTGAACTCTTCAAAAAGTTGAACCCATTCAGGATCTTTTTTATCTTTCTGATTATTAAGTCCATTGGCGATCCGCCGACGTAAATCATCCAGATCATTAGCTGCTAATCGCAATTCCTCTTCTGCAATCTTTACAAAAGAAAAACTAGTTTCTGACATCGCGAGGTTCAGTAATGCCTGGCTAGAAAAGTCATCTGGTCTTTCCATAGCAGAAAGGTTGATCAATCTTCTGGAGATGATGTTCAAAAAAGTCGAAATTAATTTGATATCAATTTGATCCATTAACTCCTTATAGCCTAGGAGACTTGCAATGTTATAGTACTGCTTGACAGATTCTATCGCTTTTTTGAGTTCAATCAACTCTCTTCTGTCCTTCACTTCATCAACAGCTATTGCAAAAGCCGCTCGATTTCCAGTTGGGTAATCCATCAAAATAAGATTTGATTTTTCCAATTCTCGACTAATCTCATCAGCTGGTACAAAAAGAGACCCAAAGACATCTTCTTCATTTTCACCAGTGACCGTAATATCATACTCATGATTAAGTTCCTCAAGATAGGCTCGATTAGTCTTATCAAATTCTTGGGAAATATCCGCAAAGTCAACTACATAACCGAACAAATAATCTTTATAGGGTCTATTAACACGAGTCAGAGTTTGTAAGAGATTATGAGCTTTTATTTTACGGCCTAAATAAAGACGTTTCAGTCTGGGAGCATCAAAGCCAGTTAGAAGCATAGAGTAGACAATAATCAAATCAATCTTGCCTTCCTTAAATGCTTCCACCCTTTCTTTCTTATAGTCCTTATCTCCTTCATCATGCAAAATGAGAGCTGAACTTAGGTTCGTTTGTCCATTTTGACGTCGTTCCTCAAGCTGCCGTTCTAGCTCACGAGCCTGCTTGGATGAATCACAAACAATCATGCCTCCGATAGAATCATCATCAAAAATAAACTTTCTTGCTCTAGTGAAATCTTCTAAGATAAAATCTAACATTGGTGAGACATACTTACGATGGGCAAAGATGTCTTCCTTAGAAAGTCCACCACGTTGAATTTCTTCATTTATAGCCCGAAGATTTTCCTTATATGAGGTTTCAATATCTTCTCTCATCAGTCGGAGAGTAAAGCCATCGTCAATAGATTGATTGTAGTAATATTTATGGATGTAATTCCCGAAAATATCTCGCGTAGTGGCATGACTTTCTTTGGTCCGTCCGTCTTTCTTGTACGTAATCAAAGGTGTTCCCGTTAGAGCAATTTTAATGGCACGCTTGTCCGAATTATAAAGATTTGGTAGGTAGGATCCACGTTCATTATAAGAACGATGAGCTTCATCGATAAAATAAACATTTTGACAGTTAAGGTCATAGCCAGAACTATCCGTCAAATCGGAGCTGTCTTTAAATTTTTGTATATTTACAACAGCTACATCATAGCCATCATGTTTTTGGTTTAGTTCTTTTGGTTTATTGATACGTTTAACCTGTAAACCGCGCTTAGCAAACTCTCTATAAGCTTGGTCAGCCAAATCTAAGCGATCAACAACAAAATAGAATTTTGGAATAACACGTTTTTTTGAAAAATAATTCTTTAAGTAGCGAATATTAAAATAAGCTAAAGCTGTCTTACCCGAGCCTTGAGTATGCCAAATAACACCCTTTTTAATATTCTTTGAAATCATATCTTTGATAGCTCTGGTAGCAAAATACTGTGGATAGCGCATTATATGCTTTTGTAGTTGGCGTTGTCCATCCTTACCCTCTTCCTCAACATATGCAAGCCCAAAACGTAGCATAAAAAATAGGCGTTCTTTTTGATATAGAGAAGTCAAAAACGAATTGCATGGTGTATCAGGTTGCATATTTGTTGCAAACTCTGGAAGAGTTTGAAGTGGTAGCTGATTCATATCTTCCAAAACATATTCAATATCATCCTGAGTCAGAGTCTGAAAACTATGAAGAAAATCAACCTCTCTTTCTTCTTTAAAAGCATTGAATTTAGTCTTAGAAAAGGCGTTTGAACAATAATAAGACCCCTGTTTTTGTCCTCCTTGTCCACTCACGTAATATGAATTATCTGAAAACGAAATAAATTGTGTTATATTATTGAAACGGCGAAATTTCTTATTTTCAAAGCGATATCTTGTTCTATCCTGCTCGGATTGAATGCCTGTTTTCCCGTCTCTAATCGCATTGGGCTGTTTCACCTCAATATAAGAGAGCGGCAAGCCATTAATAAAAACCATCACATCTGGTCTGAACTCATCATTGCCATTTTGACAAGAAACTTCCAAGGCTACATGAAAAGTGTTCGCCTCCAGATTGTTCCAATCAATGTAGGTTGCCCCTTCATTTCCCTGAATACGATTATAGAAAGCTCGACCCAAATCGTTTTGATTCAGCTCTAGCTTGATATTATTTAAATCTCGTTCAAAATCCATATCAGTTGCATAATTATTCAACTTACGATACTGTTCTCTAAAAATAGATACCAAAATATTCGTTTCAGGATCCCTTTCAATAATTTCTTGGCTTTTACGAGACAAATAGGTATATCCTATCCTAATTAGGTGTAGCACCGCAGGAATCTGTACGCGAGTTAATTCAGAAAATCTAATTTGGTCTGCTCTTGTTCTCATATAATCAACCCTTACTATAAAATCTATTATTTCTTATTATACCATTTTTTCACTCGTTTCTTATTCATTACATAAAATAACTCAGTAAATTTAAAAATCTCTCAATCTATAAATTGAGAGATTAATTTTATCTACACCATTTTCGTGTATAAAATGAAATAAATTAGACATTGACTTCTAGCAATTTACTATTTATGTTTTCACCTAAAAATCCATCCCATCCGGATTTGGTGCGCCACCGGCCAAACCGCTGATATTTTTAAGCACTTCCAAGTCCGCATCATCTAGCTTGATGTCAAAGCAATCTAGATTGCTGGAAATCCGGCTCGGAGTGACCGACTTAGGCAGGGGCAGAAAGCCTTCCTGCAAGCTCCAAGCTAGAGCGACTTGGGCAATAGTCTTGCCATACT
>ERZ773009.1426-NODE-1426-length-16505-cov-19.256657_pt1 | contig 16505 bp, 12 predicted proteins | sample MGYA00580663_ERZ773009 | MGnify/ENA primary metagenome ERZ773009 (study PRJEB29015, sample SAMEA2737969) | human oral metagenome | biome: human oral; feature: human-associated habitat; material: dental | place: China | collected 2026 ... | reverse complement strand
CGAGCACGTACCTCTAGCAGACGTGCTCGCGGGTTAAGTGACGATCTCGCGGGCCGGGCCCGGCCCCGCCCGGCGAGGGGCGGTGCCGCCGTCGCAGAGCGGGGGCGCGCAAGAGGATGATGGGGGTGCGCAAGAGGATGATGGGGGTGCGCAGGGGGATGACGGGCGCGCGCAGGGCCCAGATCTGACGGACGGCGTTGGAGATGCTTCCGCCGTTGCTCCGGGCCCTTGCAATTCTGATCAACGCCCCGATGGGTCGTTGAGTCAACATCCCAGTTTTCCGGGGAGCCGTCCGGATACGCCGGGCGGCTCCCCGTGACCCGCCGGACCCGCCCGTGTCCGCAGTGCTGCGGCCCCGCGGCGCACGGAACCCGCGGCGCTCAGAAGTAGTAGGGGAACGGCGACCAGTCGGGGGCGCGGCGCTGGAGGAAGGCGTTGCGCCCCTCGACGGCCTCGTCGGTCATGTGGGCCAGACGCGTGGCCTCGCCCGCGAAGACCTGCTGGCCCGCCAGGTCGTCGTCGGCCAGGTTTGAAAGCCAGTTTGAGCATGCGGATGGCCTGTGGGGACTTGTCCGCCACGATGGCGGCGTACTCCAGGGCCCGCACGGCGGCCGTCCAAGCGGCGGCCGTCCCCGGGGAGGGCCCCTGGCGGCGCCGGTTGTCCAAATCTGTTGCAAAGGCCTCGATCGCGCTGGAGCGCGCGAGGAGAATCGTTGATATTCCGCGCTTTTTCTCGATGCCGATCCCGGCCCGGGGCGCCTTTGCAACAGATTCGGACACGCCCCCGCCCCGGATCGCCCCAGGAGCCCCGCCCGCACCATCGCGAGTGAGTTTCGCGGGGCTGAGCGGGCCCCAGTTTCCGAGGCCCCGCCCGCACCATCGCGGGTGAATCCCTCGGCGTGGTGGCACCGGTGGTACCGGTGACGCCGTGGGGCTCCCGCCCAGCGGTTCCGAGGATCCGCGGAGGACCACGCCGAACCGTCTGCTGCGCCCCTTTCCCTCTGCTACGCCCTTTCACCCTCCGCTGCGCTCCTTCTCCTCGTACAGCAGAGGTGAAGAGGCGTAGCAAAGAGAAAAGAGCGTAGCAGAGGGGGAAGAGGCTGGGCGCGTCTCGGATGCGTCTCTTATTGCGATGGTGATTCCCTTGGGATCCTCAGGGACGAGGCGCCGGAGCATCGGCAAGAACCCGCAACCGGCTCGGGCTCGCACTCTCCGCGCCTCCGCCCGAGTCACGGCGGACAACCCGTGCGTCTCGCGCATCTCTGCAGCCGCACCTTCCACTGCGATGCCGCTTCCGCAGAGGCGCCCTCAAGCCAATGGGCCCTTCCCGCCAGAAAGACCCCCGGACCGGCCAGGACCGGCGTGATGACGCGGGAGGCCCCAGTACGACGCAGGGCGATACGATCCCCGTGCGCGTCACCCCCCACTCCGCGCCCATCCCTCCCGCACTACCGCGCCGATCCCCGGCCCCGAACCTTCGACGAGAAAGGCTCGCCGTGTTCGCTCGCGTCTCCGTTCCGGGAGGAGCCGCGGGCCGGGCCCGCGCAACCCGACTACCCTGGTCCCATGACGCCGACGACGCAGACCACCGAGGCAGGGACGGCGGGCACCACCCCGGCCGCCGCGCAGCGCACCTTCATCCCCGTCGAGCGCGGCGGCGGGCGCGTGGACTCCGAGACCGGCACTCTGCGCGAGGTCATCGTCCACCGGCCCGGCCGCGAGATCGCCCGGGTCACCCCCATCAACGCCAACGACCTGCTCTTCGACGACGCCCTCAACATCCGCCGCGCCCAGGCCGAGCACGACGCCTTCACCGCGATCCTGCGCGCCGAGGGCGTCATCGTCCACGACTTCCGCGACCTGCTCGTCGAGACCCTGGCCGTGCCCGGGGCGCGCGAGCTCGTTCTGACCGAGACGGTGGGCCCCAACGCCGTCGGCGTGTCCACCTCGGAGGTCCTCACCGCCTACCTCCAGGGCCTGTCCGACGTCGAGCTCGCCGAGGTCCTCCTGGCCGGCATCACCCGCACCGAGCTGCGCGAGCGCCTGAGCGCCGACGATGCCGCCACCCTGTTCAACACCACCTACCTGTCCACCCTGGGCTGGCAATTCGTCATCACCCCCCTGCCCAACCACCTGTTCACCCGCGACACCTCCGCCTGGCTCTACGGGGGCCGCAGCGTCAACACGATGGCCCTGGCCCCGCGCCGACGGGAGGCCGTCAATTACGAGGCCGTCTACCGCTACCACCCGGCCTTCGCCGACCGCGGCCTGCTGTGGTCCGAGCCCCACGGCGCCTCCCCGGCCACCGTCGAGGGCGGCGACTTCCAGGTCCTGGGCAACCGCGCCCTGGTCATGGGTCTGTCCCACCGCTCCAGCGCCGCCGGCGTGGAGCGCCTGGCCACGCGCCTGTTCGACGACGGCGTCGCCGACCGCGTCATCGGCGTCCACATGCCCGACCGAGCCTTCTACACCGAGCTCGACGCCGTCATGCACCTGGACACCCTCATGACGATGGTCTCCCCGGACACCTACCTGCGCTTCCCCGGCTTCAACGACGTCACCACCGTCGAGATCGAGCCCGGCGCCTCCCGCGGCTCGACCAAGGCGGGCGGCGGTGCCCTGCGCGTGACCGTCCACGACGGCGCCGAGATGGACGCCGTCCTGGCGCGGGCCGCCGGGATCGACTCCTTCCGCATCATCAGCCCGGACATGTCCGACGAGGCCGAGGCCCTGCGCGAGCTGGCCCGCGACTCCTGCAACGTCGTCGCCCTCGCCCCGGGGCGCGTCATCGGCTACGCCCACAACCAGGCCGCCAACGACACCCTGCGCCAGGCCGGGGTGGAGGTCATCGAGACCCCCGGGGTCGAGCTCGTCCGCGGCCGCGGCGGTTCGCACTGCATGACCTGCCCGGTCACCCGCGACGCCGTGTAGCCCGACGTCGGCGCCCACCCGCTGCGTCCCGCGTTCGCGGCGGGGAAGCGGGGACCCATCGCGGCGGGGAAGCGGGGACCCATCGCGGCGGGGGAGCGGGCCCCATCGCGGCGGGGCGCCCCGTCCGGGTATCCTCAGCGCTGCTGAGAAAGGACGCGACATGACCGCAGGCCCACCCTCCGGCGGGCGACAGCCCCTGACCGATGCCAAGCCCCTCGTCTTCACCGGCATCCACTCCCGCGTGGGAATATGGTCGATCGTCTTCAGCGTGGTGTTCTTGGCGGTGGTCTTCAGGCCATTGTCTTACTCCTCGTTCCTCCAGGAGAAGTCCGACGGCGGGCTTACCATCGGGACGATCATGCTGCTGATCCAGATCGTCCCCCTGGTGATCGGCGGCCTCGTCGGGATCGTCTTCATCCTGCGTCATTGTCAGCGCCTGTGTGTGGATGCCAATGGGTTCCGCATTCGCGTGGGGAGGAGATTCCGAACGCTGAGTTGGGACCAGGTGCGCGGCAACCTCGTCGTCTCCGTCATCCCGCTGCGAAGCCTTATGAACTTCAACTTGAAACCGCTTCTCCTGCCCGTCATCACGGTGGAGGGCGAGCGGATCGAGTTGCCCTGTCTCATGGGCGACCCGTATTACGAGCGCCGGGCCCATCAGCGCGTGGAGCGGGCCATGGCCGCCATTGCGGCCCGCGACCCGGGCCCCGGGGCCGGCCCCGTCGCCCCGTCCCGTCCGGACGGGCTTGTCCTGACGGAGCACAGGGACGACAAGGGGACCGCCTTCATCCTCTTCGGGAGTGCATGCAGTTGCTGGGGGCTGGCGTGGCAGCTCTGGCGGAGTGACTACGCCGACGCGCTCACGCGTATTTGCGCGGGAGTGCTCGTAATGCTCGGCCTGGCTGCACTGATGTTCGCTCTCCACGGGTCGTCTTTTTTCGGGCTGCGTCCCGATAATGTCACGGTCGTCAACGCCTCCGGCTTGAGGATCAGGCGCGGCTGGAGGAGAAGGTCCCTGTCCTGGGAGCAGGTGCGCGGACATCTGGAGGCGCGCGCCATCCCCCCGAACGGGAAGGGCGGGTTGCGCAGGGGCGGGCCCTGGAGCTGGGGCTGGCGGGCGCAGGTGCACTACCGGGACGGGGAGCGGGACGTGCCCCTGGCCGGCGCCTCACTCATGGCCTGGGATGAGGCCTCGGCACTGCAGCTGGCCTCCGAGCGCATCGGCCTCCTGCGCTCCTACGACCCCGACCCGGCGGCGGCGGCATGGTCGCGCCTCGCGGCGCCGGCCTACCCGCCCGCCGTCACGCCGGCTCAGTACGGGGCTCCGGTCCCGCAGCCCACGGCGCCGGCCCACCGACCCGGCGGAGCGGCGGTGCCCGCTCACCCGTCCGCCATTCCGCCAGTTCAGTACGGAGTTCCGGCTTCGCAGCCCGCCCCGCCGGCCCAGTACGGGATGCCGGTCTCACAGCCCACGGCGCCGGCCTACCCGCCCGCCGTCCCGCCGGCTCAATACGGGGCGCCGTCGGACGGCTCCCGGCGCGAACCCGGCTCGTACGGGCGGCCCGCATCCGCGCCTCCGCCTGGGAGATCATGACCTCACCGGCGGGGACCGATCCGCGCGAGCGGCGCCCCGATTCGACCCAGTAGGCCGAGCCCGCCGCGCCCCGCGCCGCGACCGCCACCGCAGTGACCCCGCCCGACCTCACCGGAGGTCCGCAAGGACAGGGGAACGGCCCGGAAGGTGAGCGAGTTGGTCAACTCGATCGCTCGCCTGATCCGGGCCGTCAGTGTCCTTGTGGATGCCCTCGGCCGGTGGTTCTAGCCGCCGACCTCGGGGACCCATCCGGCTGCAACCGGGTGAGTCCCCACCATTATGACACCCGCGGGCCGTCAACGTCCACAGTGCGACGGGACTCGCACCCGAAACGGGGCGGCCCGTGCTCGGGAGGGCAGATGTCGCGAGCAGCCCGGCAGGGCTGGCCACACCCCCGGCGGCCCACGCCCGGGAGGGTGGAGCCTGCGTCCGGGAGAGTACGCGCCCGGGAACCACCGTCCGACGCCGGTGCCCACCCGCTGCGGTCCGTGTTCGGGGCGGGGGAGCGGGCCCCATCGCGGCGGGGCACCCCGCCCGGGTACCCTCGGCGCCGCTGAGAAAGGACGCGACATGACCGCAGGCCCACCCTCCGGCGGGCGACCGCCCCTGACCGACGCCAAGCCTCTCGTCTTCACCGGCATCCACTCCCGGGCGGGGATGCGGGTGATCGTCTTCAGCATGGTGATGCTAGTGATGATCCCGGTGGGTATCCTTCACCCCTTATCCCTTCGGGAGAGGTTCGACGACGGGCTCGATAGTGGGATGATCATGCTGCTGATCCAAACCATCCCCCTGGTGATCGGCGGTCTCATCGGGATCGTCTTCATCCTGCGTCATCGTCAGCGCTTGCGTGTGGATGCCAGTGGGTTCCGCATCCGCACGGGGAGAAGATTCCGGACGCTGAGCTGGGACCAGGTGCGCGGCAACCTCGCCGTCGCCGTCATCCCGCAGCACGCCAGAAGTCCTATAGGCATCAAATTCAACTTGAAGCCGCTTCTCCTGCCCGTCATCACGGTGGAGGGCGAGCGGATCGAACTGCCCTGCCTCATGGGCGATCCGTACTACGAGCGACAGCCCCACCAGCGCATGGAGCGGGCCATGGCCGCCATTGCGGCCCGCGACCCGGGCCCCGGAGCCGGCACTGTCGCCCCGCCCCGCCCGGACGAGCTCGTCCTGACCGAGCACAGGGACGACAAGGGGACCGCCTTCATCCTCCTCGGGAGTGCATGCAGCTGCTGGGGGCTGGCGTGGCATCTCATGAACGATTACGACCTCGATATCCGATATATTTTCGCGGGAGTGCTCGTAGTACTCGGCCTGGCTGTAATGATGCTCGCTCTCTGTGCACCTTTCTTCAGGATGCGTCCCGATGACACCACGGTCGTCGACGCCTCCGGCCTGGAGGTCAGGCGCGGCTGGAGGAGAAGGTCCCTGTCCTGGGACCAGGTGCGCGGACACCTGAAGGCGCGAGCCATCCCCCCGAACGGGAAGAGCGGACTGAGCAGGGGCGGGACCTGGAACTGGGGCTGGCGGGCGCAGGTGCACTACCGGGACGGGGAGCGGGACGTGCCCCTGGCCGGTGCCTCACTCATGGCCTGGGACAAGGCCTCAGCATTGCGGCTGGCCCGCGAGCGCATCGACCTCCTGCGCTCCTACGACCCCGACCCGACGGCGGCGGCATGGTCGCAGCCCGCGGCGCTGGCCCACCCGTCCGCCTCTCCGCCGACTCAGTACGGGATACCGGCCCCGCAGCCCGAGGCGCCCGCCTACCCGTCCGTCAGGACGCCGTCCCCGTACGCGGCGCAGCCCTACCCGCCCGCCCCGACGGCGCCGCTGGACCGCCGACCCGGCGGAGTGGCGGCGCCCGCTCACCCGTCCGCCGGGATGCCGACCTACCCGCCCGCAGCCCCGGCGCCGTCGGACGACTCCTGGCGCGAACCCGGTCTGTACGGGCGCCCCGCCTCCGCCTGGGAGATCATGACCTCACCGGCGGGGAAGGCGATCGACAAGAAGGAGGGACTCCAGTGACCGCACTCATGGGAAGCACCGCTCGTTACATGTTCACCGTCACCTGGTCGCCCGAGGACGAGGAGTTCGTCGCCACCTGCCTCGAGTTCCCATCGCTCTCCTGGCTCGCCGGGACCCCGGAGGACGCGCTGGCCGGTTTGCGCGAACTGGTTGACGAGGTCGTCGCCGACCTCCGCGAGTCCGGAGAGTCCGTTGGCGGGCGCCGGTGCGCTGCCGGAACGGGGCCCCGGCGGACACCGGTAGGCTGTGCCCGTCGCCCCGCCCGCGGCAGAGAGGAATGACGATGACCGAGCCGAACCCCCTCCCCGTCCCCGACGCCGCCGTCCTGGCGAGCCTCAGGGGCCGCAGCCTGCTGCGCGAGCTCGACTTCACCCCGGAGCAGTGGATGGCCCTCATCGAACTCGCCGCCCAGCTCAAGGCCGCCAAGAGGGCCGGGCGCGAGGACAGGCGCCTGCTCGGCAAGAACATCGCCCTCCTGTTCGAGAAGACCTCCACCCGCACCCGCTGCTCCTTCGAGGTCGGCGCCCACGACCAGGGCGCCCACACCACCTACCTCGACCCGGCGGGCTCCCAGATGGGCCACAAGGAGTCCGTGGCGGACACCGCCCGGGTGCTCGGCCGCATGTTCGACGGCATCGAGTACCGCGGCGACTCCCAGGCCAAGGTGGAGACCCTCGCCGAGCTGTCCGGCGTGCCCGTGTGGAACGGCCTGACCGACGAGTGGCACCCCACCCAGATGCTGTGCGACGCCCTGACCATGCTGGAGCACGCGGGCAGGCCCGCCGCCGAGATCTCCTTCGCCTACGTCGGCGACGCCCGCTTCAACACGGGCCGCTCGCTGCTCGTCAACGGCGCGCTCCTGGGCGCCGATACGCGCATTGTGGCGCCCAGGGCGCTGTGGCCCGATGAGGAGTGCGTCGAGGCGGCCCGCCGCGTCGCCCGGTCCACCGGCGCCCGCATCACCCTGACCGAGTCGGTGGCCGACGGCGTGACCGGGGTCGACTTCGTCCACACCGACATCTGGGTCTCCATGGGCGAGCCCAAGGAGGTGTGGGACGAGCGCATCGCCATGCTGCGCGACTACCAGGTCAACGCCTCGCTCATGGCGACCGCCGGCCCGCAGGCCAAGTTCATGCACTGCCTGCCCTCCTACCACGACCGCAACACCACCGTCGGCGAGGAGATCTACCGGGCCACCGGCATGGACGGAGTCGAGGTCACCGACGAGGTCTTCGAGTCGCCGGCCTCCATCGTCTTCGACCAGGCCGAGAACCGCATGCACACCATCAAGGCCGTCATGGTGGCGACCCTGGGGGACTGACGGGAGGGTCCCGGGGGAGGGGCTCCGTCCGACTATTCTTGGCGCATGTGGAGTCCTGCCGTCCGGATGGCGGGCGAGCCGCGCGCCCGCGGCGAGCTCGACCTGGCGGTTCTGCGCGCCCGCGACCGCGCCGGCCTGCTGGCGCGCATCGACCGCGCCGTCGTCTGGGAGCTGCCCGTGCGCGCCCGCCTGCACGGCCTGACCCACCGCGACGGCGTCCTCCTCCACGGACCCGCCGGCTGGGGCGAGGTCGCCCCCTTCTGGGACTACGACGCCGCCGCCTGCGCCCCGTGGCTCGCCGCCGGGATCGAGCAGGCCGCCGTGGGCCTGACGAGTCTGCCCGTGCGGCGCGAGCAGATCGCCGTCCACGTCGTCATCCCCGAGGTCGACGCCTACCAGGCGCACGCCCTCGTCTCCGAGTCCGGGGCCACCACCGCCGAGGTCAGGGTCGCCTCCTCCCCGGGATCTCTCAACGCCGACCTGCGGCGCCTGAGCGCCGTGCGCTCCGCCCTGGGGCCGTTCGGGCGCGTGCGCATCGACCTCGGCGGCGCCTGGGACCTGGAGACCGCCCTGCACACCCTGCCCCTCATGGACCGGGCCGCCGGCGGCCTGGAGTACGCCGAGCAGCCCTGCGCGAGCGTGACCGATCTCGCCGTCTTGCGCCGTCGCATCGACGTGCCCATCGCCGCCGACGAGTCCGTGCACCTGTCCGCCGACCCCCTCGCCGTGAGGCGGCTGGAGGCCGCCGACGTCGTCGTGCTCAAGGCCGCCCCGCTCGGCGGGGTGCGCCGCGCCCTGGTCCTGGCGGAGAAGCTCGACCTGCCCGCCGTCGTCTGCTCCGCCCTGGACACCAGCGTCGGCGTCGGCGCCGGGCTCCGGCTGGCCGCCGCCCTGCCCGTCCTGGAGTACACCTGCGGCCTGGGCACGGTGGGCCTGCTGTCCTCCGACGTCGCCATCCCCTCCGTCCTGCCCGTTCGCGGCTTCCTGCCGCTGCGCCCCGTCCACGTCTCCGAGACCATGCTCGCCGCCGCCGGGGCCGACGACGACCTCACTGCGCGCTGGGCCACGCGCCTGGAGCACATCCTGGCCGCGCTCACCGAGCGCCGCGAGCGGGAGGCGGCCGACCGGTTGAGTCCGGTCGCGGGGCTGCCGCTGTGACGCCGGGCATGGTCCGGTCGGACGGCGGGCGCGGGCGGGGCGTGGCCCCTCTCCGGCCATCGGGCGCGTCCCCGTTTCGCATGCCGGGTCTGGGCGGGATCCGGGGGCATGAAAGTCATGGACGTCACATGGGGAGTTCGACCGGTGGTCTCGATGTGGTTTCATTGGCATCGTTCACAGCAAAGTGTCAGAAGCGGTTCCGAGACGACCCAGAACCCGGGTGTTCGCTACGTTTGTTTATCGAGCGGGCCACAAGCCCGAGGAGGATGTCATGAGTTCGCACGACGACGTTACCGGCGCCACACCGAGCAGCGGCGCCACGAATACAGAGCGGTTCAAGCCGCCCGCGGGATGGACCCACCCCGGCCGGTCCTCGGGGTCTTTCGACGAGGACTCCGCTGCCGCCGATGCCGCTCAGGCCTCGCAGGCGGCCGTTACAGCCCGTTACACGACGATGCCGGCCACGCCCCCCGGCTACTCCTTCCAGCGCTCGGCCGACGCGGCCGAAGCAGGACCCGGACCCGGCGCCGGCTACGGGACCGCCTCCAGCGCCCCCCACTCCGCCTCGGCCCCGGCCTCGTCCGCCGGCTACGGGACCGCCTCGGGCTCCCCCTACTCCGCCTCGGCACCCGCTGCGTCCGCCGGCTACGGAGCCCCCTCCCGCGCCGGCGCCCCCTACTCCGCCCCGGCCCCGGCCTCGTCCGCCGGCTACGGGGCGGGCTCCTCCGCCGGCGCCGTCTCCGGTCCGTCCTCCTCGACCTCCGCTCCGGCGGGTGAGGGCAGGCCCCCGTCCACCCCGTCGTCGGACTCCTCGAAGTCGTCCGACGGCGCCGAGCGCCGCCGCGGGCCGGGCTGGGGCGGCGTCGTCACCACCGCGGTCGTGGTCGCGCTCCTGGCCTCCGGGGGCACCGTCGCCGGCCTGCACTACTTCAACTACTTCGGCGAGAAGGCCCAGCCCGCCGCCAGCGCGGTGCCGACGAGCGTCGCCACCGGTGCGACCACCCAGATCGTCACCTCCGCGGGCACCGCGCCCGACTGGGAGAGCGTGACCAACGCCGTCGCCAATTCCGTCGTCGCCATCACCGTGAAGACCTCCGAGGGCACGGAGATGGGGTCGGGCGTCATCTACGACGACTCGGGCCACATCATCACCAACCACCACGTCGTCGGGACGGCCAGTCAGATCCAGGTCACCCTCGCGGACGGGCGCATCTACGACGCCGAGCTGACCGGCACGGACCCGGCCACCGACCTCGCCGTCGTCCAGATCGTGAACGCCCCCGACGATCTCACCGTCGCCCAGATCGGCGACTCGAACCAGGTCGTCACCGGTCAGGACGTCATGGCGATCGGCAATCCGCTGGGCCTGTCCTCAACGGTGACCACCGGCATCGTCTCCGCCATCAACCGCCCGGTGGTCACGGAGCAGAAGGACCAGCCGGACCAGTCCCAGGGCGGCTCCCCCGGGGGATCGAGCACGCCCGGGCTCGGGGGCGTCCTGCAGCCCAGCCAGTCGAGCACGAAGACCTGCACCAACGCCATCCAGATCGACGCGGCGGTCAACCCGGGGAACTCGGGCGGCCCGCTCTTCGACGAGACCGGCAAGCTGATCGGCATCACGAGCTCGATCGCCACCCTGGGCTCGTCCTCCTCGGGCTCGAGTGCCTCGGGCTCGATCGGGATCGGCTTCGCCATTCCGGGCAACCTCGCCGTCAAGGTCGCCGACCAGCTCATCAAGACCGGAACGGCGACGCACGCCTTCCTGGGCGTGGCCCTCGACAACGGCAGCGAGAAGGCCGACGGCGAGACGCGCGCGGGGGCCAAGGTCACGACGGTCGAGCCCGACTCGCCGGCGGCCAAGGCCGGCATCGAGGTCGGCGACGTCATCACCGCGATCGACGGCAAGACGACGAACCAGCCCGCCGCGCTGACCGGCTTCGTGCGCCAGTACTCGGCGGGCGACACGGTGAAGCTCACGGTGATCCGCAACGGGGAGAAGAAGGAGATCGAGGTCACCCTCGTCGAGCGGAAGGACTCCTGAGGCCTGCGCGGCTCGCGGGCCCGCCGCGGCGCTCAGCCCTTCCTTCACGGGTCCCGCCGCGGCGGAGCCCCAACCTCGCTTCTGCGGGTTTCCGCCGCGGCGCCTCAGCCCTCCGGGAGCGTGCCGCGGTGGATCGCGACAATGCCCCCGGACAGGTTCTTGTAGCCCACGCCCCGCCAGCCGGCCGCGTGCATGAGCGCGGCCAGCGTCTCCTGGTCGGGCCAGGCGACGATGGACTCGCCGAGGTAGGCGTAGGCCCGGGGGTTGGAGGAGACCAGCCGCCCGACCGCGGGCAGCGCCGCGCCCAGGTAGAAGCGGTAGAGCCCGCGCAGGGCGCGGCACACGGGCGTGGAGAACTCGGCGATGACCAGGCGCCCGCCCGGGCGGGTGACGCGGGCCATCTCGGCCAGGGCCGCTGCGGCGTCCTGAACATTGCGCAGCCCGTAGGAGATGGTGACCACGTCGAAGTCGGCGTCGGCGAAGGGCAGGGCCATGGCGTCGCCGACCACGAATTCGATCCCCGGGTGGCGGCGCCTGCCCTCGGCGACCATGCCGGGGGAGAGGTCGCAGGCGACGACGTCGGCGCCGTCGGCCGCGTACTCGACGGCGGAGGTGCCGGTGCCGGCGGCCAGGTCGAGGATGCGCAGGCCCGGCGCCGCCCCGACGGCGGCCCGGGCGACCCGGCGCCACATGCGGATCTGCCACAGGCTCATGACGTCGTTGGTCAGGTCGTAGCGGCGCGCGACGGCGTCGAACATATCCGCGATCTCGCGGGGGTCCTTGGCAAGGGAGGCTCGGCTCATGGGCCCATCATCGCAGGGGCGGGTCCCGGGTCCTCGACGCCGTCCAGATACTCCTTGAGCTGCTGGCGCTCTGCCTCGGTGATCTTGCGCTTGGAGGCGGTGTACTGGTGGACGTTGACCTCGGGGCCGCCGTAGGCGGGAACGGCGGTGCACCGACAGTGGTCGTGGGAGGCGAAGCGCACCGTGTCGGCGGTGTAGACCTCGCCGCGGCCGGCCAGCATGTTGCAGAACTTGCAGCCGCCGTGGGTGATGCGCCGCCACCCCGTCGCCCTCGGGTCGGCTGCGACCGACCGCATCACGGTCTGCCGGTCGGCCTCCCGGACTCTTCGTGCGCCGGCGGCCTTGACGGCCTCGCGCGCGGCCCGGGCGGCCGCCGGGGGGCTGATGCCCTTGGCGATCCTGTCCTTGATGCCGGCCGGCCCCTGGGCGTCCAGGGCGGTGGTGATCTCCCGTATGACGTGGTCGGCCTGGAGGCCCGGGCGCAGGATGTCCATGCCCCGGCCGGTGAAGACCTGCGCCCAGTCCTGGCAGAACTCGGCGGCCACGTCCGCCGCCAGGGCCTGGTGGGAGGAGACGATCTCGACGGCGTGGGCCAGCCACTGGGCGCGGGTGGCGTCGAGCCGGTCGAGGTCGAGCAGGTCCCAGGCGACATCCATCTGCCGGTTGAACTCGGCCAGCAGCTCGGTCAGGGCCTTCTCGTGGCCGGCCTGCACCAGGTCAGCGGTCAGACGCGTCGGGGTCCGGTAGAAGCCCACTGCGCTCCTCCTCGGCGTCGGCGAGCAGTGGCGGGTCGGCGAGCGCGGCCAGGGCGGACGGCGTGGGGTCCACGCCGAGGCGGTCGCGGATGGCCTTGATCTGCTGCTGGGTCATGCCCGGCACCAGCGTCATGAGCAGGTCGATGGGCACGCCCTGCGCGGCGAGCTTGGTGACGCCGTCGACGATGGAGCCGAAGGAGTGGGCCTCGGTGTCGCGCCAGACAACCTCGGCCCCGTGCGGGACCGCGGCGCTGCCCGACTCGGTCTCGACGGCGAGGTGGAGGGCGAGCTCCCAGGACTCCCCGAAGGCCCGGCGCTTGGCCTCGAGCTTGCGCTGCTGGGAGGCCTCGGCGGCCCACAGGGCCTCGGCGGACAGGTTGGCCATCTGGCCGACGATCTGGGTGGGGGCGATCTGGGCGACCTGGGCGATGTGCCTGACGATCTCCTCCAGGACGGAGTTGTAGGGCTCGACGGACGCGGCGGGCAGGGCGGCGGCCCTGACCCGGTCGTCGCCGAAGGTCCACACCCTGCTGGCGGAGGCCTTGAGGACCTCGGCGGGGCCGGCGGTCCACCCGGTGATGACCTTCTGGGGGAAGGCCCCGAAGCGCGAGACGATGTGACGGTCGAAGTTGACCTCGTTGAGGGCCCGCTGGGAGTCGATGAGGGGCTCGACCTCCCCCAGGGGCCCGGAGTCGGCGTCGCCGCCGTTGACGAACCTGACGACGGGGCACACTCCCTCGCCGTCGTAGACGGCGCGGTGCGGGTAGGCGGCGTCGGCGTCGATGAGGGCGACGGAGGCGATCCGGGACAGGGACGCGGTCCTGGTGCGGGACAGGTCGGCCGCGGTCCCCAGGTCGACGGGGTAGACGTACTCGTCGTCCATGAGGGCGCCCCTGAGGCGCTTGACGCCGCCGACGGTCTGGGTCCACACCTCCATGGCGCACTCGGGCCAGGGGGACACGTCGTCGTGGGCGTAGAGGGCGACTAGCTGGCGCGGCGAGCGGGGCATCCACTCCACGCGGCCGCCGGCCGACAGTGGGCGCAGCACGAGGTAGGCCAGGCCGTAGGTCAGGGCGGGCCGGTGAACCTCGCCCTGGCGGGCGTCCATGCGGGCGCGCTGCCACAGGTCCCATCCGGCCGCGTCCGCGGCCTCGTCGGCGGTGCGGTAGCCGACGACGCCGAGATTCTGGGCGAAGGTGTCGATCACCATGCCGATGACGTTGCGCTTGGCGATGACGGCCAGGCGCTTGATCTCCGGCTCCGACCCCTTGGGGACCTCGGGGGTGCCCGCCTGCCCCGTCGCCCACCGGCGCAGGGTCTCGAAGTCGTTCAGCTCGCTGCGGCGGACGGTGAGCATCTGGGCGATGCGGTCGCGGGCCTGAGCATCGGTCATCATCCGGCAGCGCCCTCCTCTCGCTCAGACGAATGTGGCGGCGTCGGAGCGCCGCTGCGCGACACGGTCGGACATGGCCCCGTACAGGGCCAGGGTGCAGGCCACCAGCGGAGTGATGTCCGCGGCCGCGTTCTTGCGGTGCCACGCCCACGCGTCCCCCAGGGACCGCTTGCGGGCCACCGCGAGCGCCGAGTTCAGGACGGGGGTGTCCAGGTGGCGCAGCCGGTCCTCCATGACGGCGTCGTAGAAGGCGCCGCAGGCGGCCGTCATCTGCGCGGCGTCGGTCGAGGCGACCGTCAGCCCCTTTTGCTGGAGGGGCTCGACGAGGGAGGCGGCCGGGCCGCGCCGGTCGATGACGACGGTGCGGATGCGCTGGCGCTTGTAGATGCCCGCGACCCGCTCGACGATCCAGCCGACGCTGTTGCGGTTGTCGATCACCTCGACGTGCCAGCGCCCGTCCCGGCGTCGGCCGGCCACCGCCACCGACCCGGAGGTGCGGTCGGGCTGGACGTCGACGGCGAGGGCGAGCCGGTCGCGGGGCTGGGAGGACATGTCCGCGCAGCGCTGCCAGGTGGCGGCGTCGATCACGGCCATGGTGGACACCTCGTCCCACATGCCCAGCCGCTCGCGCCCGAAGCCCTCCTCGGACAGGTCCTCGCGCTCGTCCAGGACCGTGTCCCGGTTGATGCGGATTCCATAGCCGGGGTTCGCCTGCGCCCACGCGCCCTCGTCGTCGAAGTCGGCTCCGGGCTCGGCGGACCACTCGTGCCAGCAGGTGCGCGCCGCCGTCCCGCCCAGGGCGCCGCCCCGGACCCGGGTGAACACCTCGCCGTTGTTGCGCGGGCCGGGCGGGGTCCCCAGGAAGATGATCTGGGGGTTCCCCTGGGGGCCGGCGGAGTTCGTCGACCTGAGGGCCTCGAGCGCGTCGTCGCTCAGCTCCTGGGCCTCGTCCATGACGATGACGTCCACGGTGAAGCCGCGCCCCGACCCCTTGGAGCGGGCGACGAACTCGACCGAGCCGCCGTTGTGCAGGAATATCGCCTCCTGCCCGTTGGTGCGGCGGATGTCGGCGACCATGTCCGCGAGCTCGGGGTAGTGGCGGCGGTCGTCGAAATAGCCCAGGAGCCTCCTGAAGGCCTTCCTGGAGGTCTTGACCTCGTGGGCGGAGTGCAGGAACCGCTCGCCGATCACGGCCATGCCGTAGACCTCGCGGCCCTCCAGGGCGCCGTTCTTGCCGTTCTGGCGCGGCACGGACAGTCCGCAGCGGGAGTGGACCCACGCCCCGTCCGCTCCGGTGGCGAGCCAGTCGTCCAAAACCAGCGCCTGCCAGTCGTCCAGGGTCATGCCGTGGGCGGCCATGAGCCGGTCGGCGTCGACCCCGTCATCGAGGGAGCCGGTGCTGTCGGCCACTCGCAGGCGCGGGACCTGCGCGCCGATCACGGCGGCGGCGGGCGAGCTCGTCAACTGGGCTCACCTTCTTCGTCTCCGGCGCACCCGCCGCCTCGACGGCGGCGATCTCCCTCATGACGGCCACCAACTGACGCGACAGGGTCGCCACCCCGGCCGGGTTCGTCCCCGGGGCGATCAAGTCGAGCTCCTCGGCCAGACGCTTGCGCTGAGCCCGGAGGATGCGCAGACGGTCACACGACCTGACCGCGGAGGCGAAAGCGCCCATCGGTCCCGGCCCCCTCTTCGAACGGCTACGGCGCCACAGGGACGCCCCGCAGCGCCCACCACCGCCCCTGCGACAGGAAAACGTTGATATTCCGCCGAAAAGTCGGGTTCGACGGAAAAAGGTCGGGGGGATGGGAATCAGAGGGTCGGAGGGGGATCGGAAGCATTGCCGGGCCTGCCCCCGGAGGCCCCCGAGGGGTCCTACCCCACCCCAGCACCAAAACTCGAACAAACGTTCGAGTCCGTCACCAGGCGCGAGACGTCCGCTCCGTGCGGAACCGATCCCGCCGCCCGATGCCGCGCGCGGCGTTGCACGAACGATGAGCCGGACGAAGATTGTCCGCATCATCGCCGCCGCCGAGCGCGTGGGGCACAACGTGGTCGACGGTGTCCGAACCAGGACGACCGCACAACCAGCACACGTCCGACACGTCCAGGACTCGACGCCTGTTCTCACGGTACCTGCGGGAACCAGTGCGGGACACGGACACCACCTCGCATCCTCATCGGGTCGGGCGGGCACACGTGTACCGCTGGCACCAAGGATGCAATACGTCATCGTGTCCTGTCCAGTGCCGGGCCGTGGACGGCGCGTCGCCCGCGCCTCCAGCCGACCAGGTGGGCGGCGGCCTCATGGGCCAGCACGTCATCCCACACCACCCACACCTGTCTGCCCACCCGCTGGCACCTGACCTCACCGCGCGCCCACCACGACTGGAGCGTGCGGTACCGCAGGCCGGGCACCCGCTCCAGGGCCTCGGCCGCGCGCACCCACTCCGCCCCGTCGGGCCCCGTCGCGCTCACGCC
>ERZ773009.1424-NODE-1424-length-16527-cov-9.743929_pt1 | contig 16527 bp, 17 predicted proteins | sample MGYA00580663_ERZ773009 | MGnify/ENA primary metagenome ERZ773009 (study PRJEB29015, sample SAMEA2737969) | human oral metagenome | biome: human oral; feature: human-associated habitat; material: dental | place: China | collected 2026 ... | reverse complement strand
TTTATTATGGAGGAGGCACATAGATGACAGATATCGAGAAACCGAAAATCGAGATTACGGAGATCAGCGAGGACGGACGCTACGGGCGTTTCGTCTGCGAGCCGCTCGAGCCTGGATACGGTACGACGTTCGGCAACAGCCTGCGCCGTATGCTCCTCTCTTCGCTCGAAGGGGCGGCCGTGACATCCATTCAGATTGACGGCGTGCTTCATGAGTTTTCCACCATCCCGGGCGTACGCGACGATGTCACGAGCATTGTGCTCAACATCAAGCAGCTCTGCCTCAAAATGCAGGGCAGCGATCCGCATACCATCCGTATTGACGTGGCGGGAGAGCGTGAAGTCACGGCGGCCGACATCGAGTGCGGCAGCGACATTGAGATCCTCAATCCGGAGCTGCACATCGCGACGCTGAACGCGACGGGCAGACTCAAGATCGAAATGACCGTCGAACGCGGCAGAGGCTATGTCCCTGCCGATAAGAATAAAAAGCCGGATGACTCCATCGGCGTCATTCCCATCGACTCCATCTTCTCGCCTGTCCATCGCGTTAATTACACGGTGGAGGACACGCGTGTCGGCAACGTCACGGACTATGACCGCCTCATCCTCGACGTGTGGACGAACGGCTCCATCCGTCCGGAGGAAGCCGTGAGCAAGGCGGCCGCCATCCTCGTCATGCACCTGCGCCTGTTCCAGAACATGGACGGCAACGTGGTCGAGGAGGAGGAGGAAGTTGCGAACTTCCCACCCGAAGAAGTGGACGACAGCGCAAAAGTGCTCGAGATGACCATTGACGATTTGGATCTTTCCGTTCGTTCCTTCAACTGTCTCAAGCGTGCGGGGATCAACTCCGTCGCCGATCTGACGCAAAAGACCGAAGAGGACATGATGAAGGTACGCAATCTCGGGCGCAAATCCCTGGATGAAGTGAAGAAAAAACTTGAGGAGCTTGGACTCTCCTTGAGACAGGAAAACGAATAACGATAGGAGTGGGAACACACATGAGAAAGCTCGGACGCAATTCTGCGGCCCGTAAGGCACTCCTGAAGAGCATCCTCACATCCTTCTTCAAGTACGGACGCATTGAGACGACTGAGGCAAAGGCAAAGGAGCTGCGCTCCCTTGCGGACGGCCTCATCACGCTCGCAAAACGCGGTGATCTCAGCGCGCGCCGTCAGGCCATCGCAGCACTGGCAGAGGAAGATGTTGTGCGTAAACTCTTCGGCGAAATCGCAGAGAAGTACACTGACCGCAAGAGCGGATACACCCGCATCTTGAAGCTCGGTCCCCGCCGCGGCGATGCCGCCCCGATGGCGATCATCGAGTTGGTCTGACAAAAGAATACGGTAATAAAGAGCCGTCGTATCGAAAGATACGACGGCTCTTTTGCTGTATTCAGAAGAAAATTCATTTATCTATGGAAACAAAAAGTTATTATCTCAATAAATGATAGGAATATATCAAAATATAAAATATAAAATGAAATAATACTTGCATAAATGTATCAACGGTGATATACTTTCATCAAGGTTATCCGGAAACCAAAATTTCTGAGCGGTATAGGGCATCGATCTAAATTTGGCGATGCAGACAGCAGAGAAAGGAGAGAAACATGGACGAGCAAAAGGATTATACTGAGCTCATGAAGAAGTTCAATCGGTATAAGATGGAATCGCTCGTAGGTATTTTTGTGGGCTATGCAGCGTATTATATCGTACGCAATAACTTCATCTTTTCCACACCGTACCTCAAAGAAGAACTTCAGCTCAGTACAACGGAAATCGGGCTCTTGAGCAGCTGTATGCTCATCACGTACGGTCTGAGCAAAGGTTTTATGAGTGTGCTGGCGGATAAGTCTAATCCAAAATACTTCATGGCGCTTGGCTTAGTACTCTGTATTTTGGTCAATATCCTCATGGGATTCAGCACGAGTTTTTATATTTTCGTGGCGCTGGTCATTCTCTTGGGGCTTTGTCAAGGAATGGGCGTCGGGCCATCCATCATTACGGTCGGTCATTGGTTCTCTCGGTCACAGCGGGGGCGTGCGAGCACGACATGGAATATTTCGCACAATCTTGGCGGCGGTCTGGTGTCGCCGATTGTCGGTGCGGCACTGGCATGGCTTGGGACGGAGCATTGGCGGATTGCGGCCTATATCGTTCCTGCGGTCATTGCCCTGCTGTGCACAGGGGTGGTGTTAAAGCTCGTCAAGCGGCGTCCGGTCGAGGAGGGATTTCCGCCCGTTGAGGAACTGACGCATGAGGATTCAGTCACGGAAAAACTCCTCAAGAATGCCCAGGAAAAGCCGAAGGACATGTCGGCGTGGCAGATTTTCTATAACTATGTGTTCAAAAATGACAACTCATGGTACCTCGTGCTTATCGACGTCTTTACCTACATGGTTCGCTTTGGGATGATCACATGGATTCCGCTCTATCTGCTGACGGTCAAAGGGCTGTCGCGCGAGGAGATGGGCGTCTCGTTCATGCTCTTTGAATGGGCGGCGATTCCGTCGACTTTAGTGGCAGGATGGCTCGTTGATAAGTATTTCAAAGGGAAGGTCATGCTCCTCCCTCTTGCATGTCTTATTGTTGTATTCCTCTGTGTGTTCGGCTACATGCAGTCGTCCTCTGTCTTTGCGATCACGATCTTTGCGACGATCACGGGTTGTCTTATCTATATCCCGCAGTCCATGGTAGCGGTACAGGCGATGGAGGTCATACCGAGTTTTGCGCTCGGGTCGGCGGTCGGTCTGCGCGGCTTTATGAGCTATCTTGTCGGCAGCTCGATGGGAACTACGCTCTTCGGTTTTGTGGTCGACCGCTTCGGCTGGGACAGCGGCTTTTACCTCATCATGTGCGGCGCTGTGCTCTGCATGACGTTCTGTTACCTGTCGCATCGCGGTGTACAAAAGATTTATGGAACGCAGAAGTAAAATTCCTTAGAATGGGTCGGAAAGGAAGTGTGATGTGGCAAACATCGGTGTTTACGGGATGGGCGTCATGGGCAGCAATCTTGCGCTCAATTTTGCAGATCACGGCTTTTCTGTCGCTGTCTGCAATGTTACGCCGGATCTCACGGATAAAGTACTCCGAGAGCACCCGCATGAACAGATCAAGGGCTATTATGACCTGAAGGCGTTCGTAGGAGCGTTGGAGCGTCCGCGTCGGGTCATTATGATGATCCTTGCAGGGAAGCCCGTGGACGATGTGATTGACGAGCTGCTCACGGTGATGGAGCCGGGCGACATGATTTTGGACACCGGCAATTCGTACTTTGAGGATACGGTGCGCCGTGCGGCATATGTCGAGTCAAAGGGGCTGTTCTATTTCGGCGTCGGCGTTTCCGGCGGAGAACGCGGCGCGCGCTTTGGCCCCGCCGTTATGCCCGGGGGAGATGCTGATGCCTATGCGTATGTCGCACCGTTTTTTGAAGCGATCGCAGCACGTGCGGCGGACGGCGTTCCCTGCTGTGCCTATATGGGTACGGACGGTGCGGGTCACTATGTCAAGATGGTGCACAACGGCATCGAATATGCGGATATGCAGCTCATTGCAGAAGCGTATCTCCTGCTCAAATATGCGGGCGGCTGTGACAATGCGCAGATGTCCGATATATTTGAGGAGTGGAATACAGGCGAGCTGAGGAGCTTCCTCGTCGGCATTACGTCCAAGATCCTGCGTGAACCGGATGATCTCGGGAGCGGTATGCTCATTGACCGGATTATTGATCGTGCGGGACAAAAGGGGACGGGGCGCTGGACGAGCATCGAGGCACTGCGCGAGGGTGTTGACCTGTCCTTGATTACGGCGGCGTGCAATGCTCGTGTTCTGTCCAACTGTACGGCAGAGCGTGCGGCTGCCGCTGCAGGGGTCGGGACAGAGCCGTGCGCGGATGTCCCGGCGAATTTTGTCGAGACGGTGCGGCGGAGCCTCTACATAGGCAAGATTATTGCCTACACGCAGGGCTTTGCGCTTTATCGTGCGGCGGCACGTACGCACGGATGGCATCTCGACTATGCCGGGATCGCACGCATTTTCCGTTCCGGCTGTATCATTCAGGCAGAGCTTCTGGGGCATATCGCGGCGGCATACGAGAAGGATCCGGAGCTGCCGCTGCTGCTCCTGGATGAGTTTTTCCTTACACGGATTCGTTCGTATCTGCCTGATCTGCACAGTACCGGCGCATATGCCGCGGCACACGGTATCCCGGTGCCGGCACTGTTGAGCGCCGTGAGCTATCTTGACATGCTCTGCGCTCCGCAGATGGGGGCGAATCTCATACAGGGACAGCGTGATTATTTCGGGGCGCATACCTATGAGCGCACGGATCGTCCCGGTAGTTTTCATCATCAATGGGATCATGTGATTCAATCGTATTGATGAAAAAGCCTTTTGCGATAAACAGCCCGTACATGATGTGCGGGCTGTTTTGCTATGGGAAAATATGAAATTGTGCTATAATGAATTACCGGAGGAAGGGGGAACGGCATGGCGGCAGAACAGATGGATCGATTTCCTCGCATTCGAACGGCATATGGGAGTCTTACCAAGGCGGAAAAACGCATTGCCGATTATATTGTGCAGCATATGGAGCATCTGGTAGAGTGCACGATCTCGGAGGTTGCCGAGGATACGGGGACGTCTGAGATTACGGTGTCGCGCTTTTGCAAGAAACTCGGATGCAGCGGATGGCAGAGTCTCAAGATCGCCGTCGCAGTCGAACAGTCCGCCGAGGGCGGCGCGGAGAGCACGGATATACACGTCGACGATTCGTTTGAGAGCATTACGGCAAAGATTTTTCGCAATATCACGGACGGTTTGCAGGATACGCTGAAACTGCTCGACTATGCGGCAGTAGAGCGAGCGGTGGAAACGCTCATCGGAGCAAAGCGCATCGCAGTCTACGGCGTCGGCAACTCGGCAAATGTATGCCGCGACATCGAGACCCGTTTTCTGCGGTTTGGCATGGCGATACGGGCATATTCGGATACCCATATGCAGATCACATCCGCAGCGCTGCTCGGTGCGGGCGATGTTGTAATTGCGGTATCGCATACGGGCGATACGGTTGAAATCCTTGAGAGTGTAAAACTGGCGCAGAGCCGCGGGGCAGTGATCATCGCCGTCACAAGCCATGCGCGTTCCCGGCTTGCGCGTGTGGCTGAGATTGTCTTGGTCGGTATGGGACGCGAAGTACACTACCGATCAGAAGCTGTCGCTTCACGGCTTGTCCATCTTGCAATTGTCGATGTGCTTTATGCGGGCATTGCGCGGCAGATTCCCGAGCAGTACCGCGAGAATCTGCGGAACATGCGTAAGGTGATCGCAGAGCACCGATTGTGAGCGGATTACAATGCCGAATCCTGTACGAGAATGTCCTTCAGACGCTCTTCGTCCTCGGTGACGAAGAGCGTTTTTTCGTTGACGAAGCGGACGAATCCGGGGACGGCACCGGCAGGTTTCTTGACGAAGCGGATGCTCGTGTAGTCGACGGGGACGTTCGAGGAGCCGCGCGCCTTGCTAAAATGCGCGGCGAGCTGCGCGGCGAGGTGGAGCGTCTCGTCGGGGACGGGCGCGCCGCCCGTGCGCAAAACGACGTGCGAGCCGGGGATGTCGCGGACGTGGAGCCAGATGTCGCTCGGCGCGGCGGTCTTAAAGGTCAGCGCGTCGTTCTGCGTGTTGTTCTTGCCGACGAGGATGCGCGTCCCGTCGGGCGCGGTGAAGGTAAAGGGCTGCGCGCGGCGGTCTTTGCTGCGCTTCGGCAGTTTCTCATGAAGATAACCGGCCGTGATGAGTTCGTCTTCGATCTCCGCGATCTCGGCGAGCCGTGTGGAGACCTCGAGCGATGCCTCAATGCTCTCGAGATGACGGATGCTCGCGGCGCAGCGTTCCTGCTGGACGGCGAGGAGGGTGCGGGCGCGTTTGAGCTTGTCGTATTTTTTGTAATATGCCTGCATATTTTGGATGATCGTGTGCCGCCGGTCGAGCGGGATGGTGAGCTCTTCGCCGCTCTCGCTGTAAATGTTCGCGACGGTGATTTCGGCATCCGCATGGTCGCTGTATTGATATTGGTAGGTCATGAGATTGTCGGCGTAAATTTTTTGCTCTTCGGCGTTCTCGGCGGCGGCGATCTCCTCGTCGAGCTTGCCGTATTTTTCGCGTGCGCGGGCGAGCTCTGTGCGTACGAGACGGCGGAACCGTTCGCGGTCGGGGATGACGTAGCTGCCGAGCCTGCGGTCGGCGTCGATCATGAGTGCACTGACGGTCGGGTAGGAGAGCCGCCGCGTGCCGGGCATCTCGCTGAGCGGGAATGCCGCCATCGCGGTGACCTTGCCGTTTTCATCGAGGCGCAGGGAGGGGGCGGGCTGCTCCATGAGCGCGCGGAGCTCGTCGAGCGCAGCGGAGAGCGTTACAAAATCTGCCTCGTCGAGTGTGGAGACGGAGATATTCGGCGCGAGACCCGCCATAAAGCAGACTTCCTTCGCGGAGACGGGACCGAATCCGAGACATGTTCCGATGAGCGCTTGAAAGAGCTTTGCTTCGCTTTCCGACTGTACGCGTGTGATGATGTCGTTGATATTTGCCGAGAGCAAATCCATTTTATCCTGCGCGGGCGGGAGTGTATACGGCAGTCCCTTCAGGACGGTGCGGACGCGGCTCGAGTTCTCGCCGATGCGGCGCAGGGCTTCGACGATTGTGCCGTCCTCGGTGAGGATGATGTTGCTGTATTTGCCGATGAGCTCGAGGGTGAGCGTGCGCGTGACGATGCGTCCGCCGCCCGCGATGACGTCGATGTCGAGGTGCAGGATGCGGTCGCGCCCCTCCTGACGCACGGCGGCGATGCGTCCCGTTTCGAGCTGCTTGCGCAGCACCATGCAGAACGTCGGCGGCTCGGGCGGGTTCTCGGGGGCGGTCTCGATGATGTACGCCGCAGGATTGGCCGCGTTCGTGTTGATGTAGAGGAGGAGGTTTTTGCCCGGCTGACGGACGGAGAAAACAACGGACTGTTTGTTGGGCTGGGTGATCTTGTCGATGCGCCCGCCCGTGAGGGCGTCCGCGAGCTCCGCGGCGAGCGCGGACATGGAGAATCCGTCAAGGCTCATAGCAGTATCCTTCTTTCGTAAATCGTGTCGGGGAAAATTATAGCACCCGCGGGGCGGAATGCGCAAGCGTGCCTTGCGCCGAAGGGAAAATCATCGTATAATACAGCAAGAATAAATGAACGGAAGGCAAGGAAAAACGATGGAATTTACCAAATGGCAGGGCTGCGGCAACGATTTTGTCGTCGTGGACTTCCTTGCGCGCGAACCGGTGGACTTCGCGGCGCTCGCCGTGCGCATGTGTGATCGGCATTTTGGCGTCGGGGCGGACGGGCTGATGGTCGTTTTGCCGTCGGAGACGGCGGATATCCGGATGCGCGAATTCAATCCGGACGGAACGGAGCCGGAGATGTGCGGCAACGGCATCCGCTGTTTCGCGCGCTATCTCTACGAATACGGGCGCATTAAGAAGGAACAATTCACGATCGAGACGCTCGCGGGCATCATGACGCCGCGCATCCTCATAGAGGACGGAAAAGTGACGGCGGTCGAGGTCGACATGGGCGTGCCCGTGCTCACGGGCGACGACATTCCCGTGCGCGGCTTCGGCACAGAGCGTGTCATCGCGGCGCCGATCACGGTTGCGGGGCGCACATATAAAATGACCTGCGTCTCAATGGGAAATCCGCACGCGGTCATCTTCGTGGACGATGCGGAGCATTTTCCCCTCGCGGAGCTTGGCGCGCAGTTTGAAAACCACGAACTCTTCCCGCGCAAAATCAACACGGAGTTCGTCGAGGTAAAGGATCGCAGTCATGCGCGGATGCGCGTGTGGGAGCGCGGCGCGGGTATCACGCTTGCCTGCGGGACGGGCACCTGCGCGACGCTGACGGCGGGCGTCCTGACCGGCGTGCTTGACCGCGCGGCAGACATCGAGGTCGACGGCGGCGTGATCCGGGTGGAGTGGCGCAAAGACGGGCATATCTTCATGACGGGACCCGCGGAACCCGTCTTTACGGGCGTATGGCAGGGGGCGGTATGAGCGGGACGCAGCGCAGGAGCATGACGGGGTATGGAGCGGCAACGGTGGAGACCGAGGCGTACCGCGTCACCGTCGAGATGAAGTCGGTCAATCAGCGGTTCCTCGAGATCGCCCCGCATATGCCGCGCGCATTCGGCGCGTGGGAGAGCGAGCTGCGCGAGACGATCCGCACGCGTGTTGCGCGCGGGAAGCTCGACATCTTTGTGAACTTCGAGGATCGCAGCGAAAAAGAGTACGATGTCCGCGTCAACGAAAGCCTCGCACGCGCATACTATACGGCGCTCGTGAAGGTCGCGCGTGCCGTGGATGCGCCGCTGAATGACGGGGTGCGGATTGTCTCAGAGCAAGACGGCGTGATCGAGGTCAGCGAGCGTGCGGACATCTCCGGTGCGCGAGAGGTATTCATGGATGCCGTGCGCGGGGCGCTCGACGCGCTCGACCGGATGCGAAGGGCGGAAGGCGCACATATCGCGCGCGACCTCGCGCGGCGCATCGACCGCCTCGAAGAGCAACGCACGCAGGTGAAAGAGCTCGCACCGCAGATCGTGGCGGAGTACCGCGCGCATCTAAAAGACGTGCTCGTAGAGTTCAGGGATATCACACCCGACGAGACGCGCATCGTGCAGGAGGCGGCGCTCTACGCCGACCGCGTAAACGTGACGGAGGAGCTCGTGCGGCTCGCAAGCCATTTTGCCCAGTTCCGCGCGATTCTCGCCGAGGACGAACCGGTCGGGCGGCGGCTCGATTTCCTCCTGCAGGAGATCAACCGCGAGGTGAACACGATCGGGTCAAAGGCAAACAATGCCGATGCACAGCAGATCGTCGTCGCGATGAAGAATGAGGTCGAAAAACTGCGCGAGCAGGTACAGAATTTGGAGTGAGTGCATGGAGATCAGACCGGTGAATATCGGTTTCGGCGACATCGTGTTCGCCGGGCGCATCGTCGCCATCGTCGCCCCGACGTCCGCATCCGCCAAGCGCATGGTGCAGGATGCGCGCGACGCGGGACGGCTCGTCGACGCGACGTACAAGCGGCGGACGCGTGCCGTCATCGTCACGGACAGCGGTCACATCGTGCTCTCGGCGCTCCAGCCGGAGACGCTCGCGAACCGCGTGGGCGGAAAGGAGGATGCGGAATGAAAAAAGGACTGCTGATTGTCATCTCCGGCGCCTCGGGCACGGGCAAGGGGACGGTCTGTAAGGAGCTCCTCGTCCGCGAGCGGGGGATTGCCTACTCCGTCTCTGCGACCTCGCGCGCCCCGCGGGACGGCGAGGCGGAGGGGCGCGAGTATTATTTCCGCACGCGCACGGAGTTCGAGGCGATGATCGCCGCGGGCGCGTTCCTCGAGTATGCGGACGTCTACGGCAACTACTACGGTACGCCGCTCGCCCCCATCGAGGAGCGGCGCGCCGCGGGCGAGGACATCCTGCTCGAGATCGACACGCAAGGTGCGCGCAGCGTGATGGAGCGGTGTCCGGACGGGACGTTCATCTTCCTCCTGCCGCCCTCCTTTGAGGAGCTGCGCCGCCGCATCACGGAGCGCGGGACGGAGACCGAGGAGAACCTCTCGCGGCGTCTGAGCGCGGCGCAGGACGAGATCCGTCTCGGCAGGAAATACCGCTACGCGGTCGTCAACGATACCGTAAAAGCTGCGGTGAAGCGCATCCAAACGATTCTCGCGGCGGAGCGGTTTCGCGCGGATATGAACCCGGCGCAGTTTGAGATAGAGAACTAAGGAACGAGGTACGAATAATGAAAACGAATGCGGAAATCGGCATGGTCAACCCCTCCACAGACGAGCTGCTGACGAAGGTGGACAGCCGCTACGGCATGGTTGTGCTCGCGGCGAAGCGTGCACGGCAGCTCCTCGAGGGCGACTCGGTCAAGTCGGAACTCGCGCGCTCGACAAAGAACGTCACGAACGCGTTTGAAGAGATCGCCGAGGGCAAGATCAGCTACGATCTTTACAAGGAGAGCATCTGACCATGGGAACTCTTGCGGGGCGCAGCATCGTACTCGGCGTGACGGGCGGCATCGCCGCGTATAAGGCGGTCGAGATCGCAAGCAGACTGAAAAAGGCGGGCGCCGAAGTCCGCGTCGTCATGACGCGGGCGGCGGCGTCCTTTGTTGCACCTCTGACCTTTCGCGAGATCACTGGGCAGGCGGTCGCGACCAGCATGTGGACGGAGATTCCCGCGCATCACGTCGAGCACATCGCACTCGCGGAGCTTGCCGATCTTGTCCTCGTCGCGCCCGCAACGGCGAATTTCATCGCAAAGGCGGCGGCGGGCATCGCCGACAACCTCCTCACGACGACCGTGCTTGCCACGCGCGCACCGCTCTACATCGCGCCCGCGATGAATACGGGCATGTGGGAGAACCCCGTCACGCAGGAGAACGTTATGCGCCTGCGTGATCGCGGCGTGCAGGTGATCCCTCCTGCAGAGGGGCTGCTCGCGTGCGGTACGACGGGTGCGGGACGCCTGCCTGAGCCGGAGGAGATCGTCGCCGCTGTCGAGCGTCACTTCGCTGCGGCGGAGAGCCTTGCAGGGCAGCGCATCATCGTCACCGCAGGCGGAACTGAGGAGGCGCTCGACCCCGTGCGCTACCTCAGCAACCGTTCCACCGGGCGCATGGGCTATGCCGTCGCGGCGGAGGCGGCGCGGCGCGGCGCGGAGGTCATTCTCGTCTCCGCTCCCACGCATCTTGACACGCCGGCGGGCGTGCGCCGCGTCAACGTGCGGAGCGCGCGGGAGATGTACGCGGCGGTCATGGCGGAGTATGAAAACGCCGACGCCGTCGTCAAGGCGGCGGCAGTCGCCGACTACCGCCCCGCAGAGATCGCCCCGCAAAAGATAAAGAAGTCCGACGGCCAGCTCACCATTACCCTCGAGCGCAACCCCGACATCCTCATGGAACTCGGCCGGAAAAAGACCCGCCAAGTGCTCGTCGGATTCGCCGCCGAGACCGAGAACGTCGAGACGTACGCACAGGGCAAGCTCGCGAAGAAGAACCTCGACTTCATCGTCGCCAACAACGTCGCCGAGAAGGACGCGGGCTTTTCCGTCGGCACGAACCGCGTCAAAATCTTTTTCAAAGACGGCAGAGCAGAAGAACATCCCCTCATGGCGAAATCCGAGCTCGCGGGCATCATCCTCGACCGACTGGCGGATGAGTTGGAGCGGAGAAACCGGGGATAGGGGGGAACACCGCCGAGAATACGCTTTGTAAGGAGGAGATGTTCATGTGGAAATCTTGTAGATTACTCGTCCTGCTCTGCGCTGTTCTTTGCGCCTGTATGAGCGCAAGTACCGCCGCCGCGAAGGATTGGGCGGAGGTGGGGCGGTATACGCATTCCTATTGGAATGCCGAGGAGGTCGGCGTTGATGCGATGTATATCGCAACGATTGACATGGACAGTATCGAGTGTCATTCGGATGCACGTTATACCTACTACAGCGTAGACGGTCTGCGCCGCACGGTTGACGAAAATGCCGGCATCTATGGGGAGGCAGACCTGTACGCGTATCGGTTCCGCCACGATAAGAAAACGGGCGAGTGGCGCTGCCTCCAGTACTATGTTCCCGCGTTCGATAGAACCTATGACAAGGACACAGACTTTGAGCCGTTCGGGGCTCTCCTCGAGGCGGACGACATCACCGCGGACGGGGGCGTATTCCTCACCGCGCCCGACAGAACCCCGGGATATATTGCGCACCATGTCAGGGGCGGCGGCTTCGGCGGCGTTATCAGACAAGAACAACTGCGGCAGGGCGAGGCCGCCTATGTCCTGCGCGCCGTGCTCGCCCGGCAAAAGGGAGAGAAAATCACGAGCCTCGACGAAGGGAAAATTACGCGGGACGGCGGCTATCCGATCTTTTAAGCGATGAACTAAATCACGAATGGCGGTCATACCGCCGCAGCACTGGCTGCCGTATGGAGAACACATGCGGCGGCTTTTTTATGGAAAGATTCTCAGGGGATGGATGGCGTTGGTATTCCGGGAGGATGGAGGAATACGGCGATTTGTGCTATACTAAGCGGCAGAATGAACGCCGTATGTTATGCTCGCGTTGCGTTCTATCGCGGGGCTGAACAGTGCCGGTACGCAAAAATATGCCTTGGGAGGAGATTGAATGATTTATACTGCGCATTATGTATCGCCGCTCGGGGACATCCTGCTTGCAGAGCGCGAAGGGGCGCTCGTTGGCCTCTGGATCGCGGGGCAGGACTACATGTCCGATCTGCACGGGGAGAGCGTAGAGGAGCGCGAGACGCCGCTCCTCGTACGGACAAAGGCGTGGCTCTTGCGGTACTTCGCGGGAGAGCGCCCCGCAATCGCAGAACTCCCCCTCGCCCCGCGCGGGAGCGCGTTCCGTCGCGCTGTATGGAATCTGCTCTGCGGCATCCCCTACGGCGCGACGACTACCTACGGTGCGCTCGCGCGCGAGATTGCCGCTCTGACCGGCAAATCCCGCATGTCCGCGCAGGCCGTCGGCGGCGCCGTCGGGCACAACCCCATCTCCATCATCATCCCCTGTCATCGCGTTGTCGGAACGAACGGCAGCCTCACCGGATACGGCGGCGGTCTCCCGATGAAGATTGCCCTACTCGAACACGAGGGCGTCGATATGAGCGCGTTCTTTGTGCCAAAGCACGGGACGAAACTGTGACAATGATGAAAAAGGAATATGTCAGAATAAATGATGATATTGTGATTCGCACATACCAACCGGGCGATCCTAGTAGAGTATGTTACTTTCAATATAAGCTCTATGAGGAACAGTATCACTTCAACGGACTATATGAAAAAGAAATGCTCAGCGGAATGGCGGAACTCTACGACGAGCCGGAGGGAAGTCAGATGTGGATCGCCGAACGAGACGGGCAGATCGTCGGAGACATCGCTGTGATCAAACGAGCGGACGATAAGGCGCAGATGCGCTGGTTCGGCGTTGCTCTGGATCTTCAGGGAAAAGGTTTGGGCAGTCAATTATTAAAGATCGCTATGCAGTTTTGTGTGGAAAAGGGATATAGATACATTACACTAGGAACCCTTGATATTCTGAAGCCGGCACACCACCTTTATGAGAAATATGGGTTCCGTAAAACGGAGAGCGAGCCGTATAACGATTGGGATGAAAGCCGGGACATGTACCATGAGACATGGGAATATGGCATTTCCAAGGAGAAACTTTCATTACTGTGACAATCAATTTATCAGAAAAGCACGCCCCATCATTTTGGGAGCGTGCTTTTTATCGTCTCAAGTTGTTTTAGTTGGTCACGTTTGCTGTAGATGATGCTTACGACATATACACAGCAGTCGTCTTTGGAAATCAAGTAATATGCGTAGAAATTCTTGATGAGGATTCGCCGGATGCTCTTTGAGTGCCACGGTTCACTCTCAATAGGTCGAATACGTTCCGGCATCTGAGAGAGGGTATTAAGCTCTGTTTGCAGGGCATTTATATATGCAAATGCCGTCTCAGGAGAGCACAGCACGCCCGCAATATAATCATGCAGTTCCGTGAAGTCGGCGGCAGCTCACGGTGTTATGATGATTTCGTAACTTATCATGAGATATATCTCTTTTTCAAGGATTCAAAGAACTCGTCGCATGGGATGCCTCTTCCTGCAAGCGCTTCCTCATATCCTTGGCGCAGATGGATATTCAGCTCTTCATCACTCATAGTGTCAAGTGTGCGCGGTACTTTCGGGAGCGTCAGAGAGAAGGGAATGCCGTTGCGCTCGATGATTTGACGGTATAGGGAGTTGATGACGACGGACACGGGAACGCCGAGATTGCGGAGAATATCCTCCGCCTCTTTTTTCACATCATATTCAACGCGTGCGCTGACTGTTGCGTCTTTCATGAGACCACCGCCTTTCACTGTAATTGTACTATGACGTCATGCGGATTGCAAGACTATATCATATACAATGGACTTGTGGTAAAATGATATACGGACAGAAGGGAGATAATAGTTTGGACATGCGGGCGTTGGAGAAAATGCGGGCGTCACGTCGTCTCATGAACGAGCTTGAAAAATGAAGAGGCCGATTGGATTTGAGAGGCGTATGGTGAGAGAAGAGATTGTTGCTGAAGGGAGTCCTATGATTATGATATCAATGCGCGTCTTTTTTATGCTGTTCGCCGTGTGTATGTCGCTTTTTACTGTGCAGAAATGTGGCGCTGCGCAGAGGTTCTCGGGCAGTATTTTTTTGCAGGATCATTCGCGGCCCAGTTTTGTAGTTATCAATCCGAACCGTGTCACCGATGAGGTGAAGATCGATCTGTCACAGGCAATACCGCGTGGATACCGGACAGGGAGTTCCGTTCTTACAGAATCCGGGATATATTTCCTCGTAGAGTTGGATTATAATTGCTGTCTCGCAGAGTCGAAAGCCGAGATAGAAAAGGTGAGGCCGCATCTTTTTCATTTGACGGAGGAGGGGGCCGCAGAAATTCCTATTGATTGGCCGGATCAGGAACTTGAGTTATACCCGTGGGATCTTTATGAATTTGATGATAAATTTTACATTACGTTCGTTGGGAATGAGATTCCTCTTGTCCCAAAGGATCAATGGCCTTCCGATCGTATTTATATGATCCCTAAGACCGGCGGCGAGGCAAGAGCACTTTATACAAAATGCAGGCTTAAGAATTTTGGAGAACCGTCGCAGCGTGACAGTCAACCGGTCGAGTATGGCGACGGTGTGATATGTGTGCGAAGTGAGGATTTGGCTGTCGTGTTCGTTCATGATGAGGGAGAAGAAAGACTATTTTCGCTGCCCGTCGGGACGGCATATTTGCTGAAAGGATGGTATGAAGAGGGGAAGAGTTTGCTGCTGTGGAGTGAGTCGCCAAACGTCAGTGTCGTTGTCGATCTGCAGGGGAACGTCCTGCAGGAATGGTATCATGGTTACGGCAGTACGTGTTGTTGGAATATATATGGAAATACGGAAGGCGGCATATTATTTCGGCGGTCGTCAACCTCTACACTCAAAGAGGATGATCGTTGGTCGAAGTTTGAAAATCGTGATGTGCTTTGTACGGCGCGTATAAAGCAGGATCAATTTGGGATCTATGACATACGGACGGGAGATGTTATTCCGTTAAATCACCATAAGGGAGATGAACTTTATTCTGGTTGTTGGTCTAAAATAAGTTATAGAAAGATACAATTTGAGCGCCTTGCAGTGGAGGCACGGAAGAGCGAGAAACTTCCGCTGCCATTGACAGAATGTGCTATCAGTGCGGCCGGCTTTGCCATGCCCTTTAATGATGCTTCATGAGTAAAAAGCATTATAAAAATCTCTCTCACTCCCCTTGACAACGCTCCGCACTTTCGTTACAATGCGACGTATAGAAGAGAATATACCTCATCCAGAGCAGTGGAGGGAATGGCCCGATGAAGCTGCGGCAACCATGACGTTTTGGTCAACGGTGCCAATTCCTTTAGGCGGAGCAGCCTATGAGATGAGAGCGGTCATAAGCCTCCCATCTGATAGGGAGGCTTTTCTTGTGGGGATGAGGATGTCTTTTTGGTAAAATATTTTTCGACAACCGGGGGAGGTTTTTGTATGAAAAAAATGTTGTTTACATCCGAGTCCGTGACCGAGGGGCATCCCGATAAACTCGCCGATCAGATTTCCGACAGCATCCTCGATGCGATTCTCGCGCAGGATCCGCAGGGACGCGTTGCCTGTGAGACGCTCGTGACGACGGGGCAGGCGCATGTGGTTGGGGAGATTTCGACGTCGTGTTATGTGGACATTCCGAAGATCATTCGTCAAACGGTGCGCGAGATCGGCTATACGAACGCGAGCTACGGGTTCGACGCCGACACCTGCGGCATTCTCGTCTCGCTCGACGAGCAGTCGCCCGACATCGCGCAGGGCGTCAACGAGGCGATTGAGTCCCGCGAAGGCAAGATGGACGCGGCGGATGCGATCGGCGCGGGCGATCAGGGCATGATGTTCGGTTACGCGACGAACGAGACGCCCGAGTACATGCCGCTGACGACAGTGCTCGCGCATAAACTCGCACGCCGCCTGACGGACGCGCGCAAGAGCGGTGAGCTCTCCTATCTGCGCCCGGACGGCAAGACGCAAGTGACGGTCGCCTATGAGGACGGGAAGCCCGTCTATGTCGATACGGTCGTCATCTCGACGCAGCACGACGAGGCGGTTGACCTTGCGACCATCCGCAAGGATATGATTGAAAAAATCATCAAGGAAATCATTCCCGCAGAACTCCTGCGCGCGGAGACGAAATACTTCGTCAACCCGACGGGAAAATTCGTCATCGGCGGCCCGCACGGCGACTCGGGACTGACCGGGCGCAAGATTATCGTCGATACCTACGGCGGCTGGGCGCGGCACGGCGGCGGCGCGTTCTCGGGCAAAGACCCCACGAAGGTCGACCGCAGCGCGG
>ERZ773009.1421-NODE-1421-length-16578-cov-4.118199_pt1 | contig 16578 bp, 9 predicted proteins | sample MGYA00580663_ERZ773009 | MGnify/ENA primary metagenome ERZ773009 (study PRJEB29015, sample SAMEA2737969) | human oral metagenome | biome: human oral; feature: human-associated habitat; material: dental | place: China | collected 2026 ... | reverse complement strand
CGCGTCCGACTTCCTGCCTTTTCTGAGTGCTGCTACCGCTGTGCTTGAGTGTGCAAATCTGGAATACATTCGGGTTATCCCAGCCTTCACGCAATGCAGAGTGCGAAAAAATAAAGCGAGCCGGTTCTTCAAAAGAGAGCAGCCGTTCCTTGTTCTTCAAAATCAGATCGTAGGCAGAAATATCATCTGATAAATCCGTACCACGCTTAAGGGAACTGTTTGCTATATGTCCCTTTTTGTCAATGCTGAAATAACCTTTATGTACGTCATGGGCATCAACCGAATCCAAATAGTTACTATAGGGCATATCAAACTGGGGCTGGTATTCATGCATCACAGAACGGTATTCCTGCTCAAAAATCTTACCGTATTCACCAAGCAGCTCGTGTCCATCCTCATCGTATTGACGATACTTCGCTACTTCATCGATAAAGAACAAGGACAGGGTTTTTATCCCCATTCTAAACAGCTCTTGTTCCTTCTCAAAATGAGAAATAATCGTTTCACGAATCTGCACTCGGCGCATATCGCTTTCCGACACATCTCCTGTAACATCACCCTTCCGCAGTGTATCCCCGTTAATAAAGGTAACAATGCCGGTAAACGGATCGATTTCGGAGAGAGTCAAACCTTTATACTGTTCCATCTCTCCTGAAAGGTAATAGAGGTTATCACCTACATTCAGCTTTCTAAACTCGCGCTTTGTGCCGTTTTTATGCGCAACCTCCAATTCCAACCGTGCCTGCGGAGGATTTTTAGGTGAAATAAGAATACTTTCCAGATACAGATACTTGTTCGTGCCGCGAAGATTTTTGAGTTCAAAGCCCTTCACTTCAATCTTTTTAACCAGCCGTTTGTTGTAGGCGTCGAGTGCATCCAGTACATAAATCAGGTTGTGCTGGCGGGTGTGGGTTGCAGAATAATTCAGCGTAAAAAGAGGATTGAACTTCTTTAACGCTTTCTGTGTAGCAGAACCTTCTTTGCCCATTTTCTGCGGTTCATCCAGAATCAATATCGGTCTGTTGGCTGCGATAACGTCGATCGGTCTGCGAGACCCGAACTCGTCCCGCTTGGTATAGATAATACGTGCAGCAGCATCGCCTTTGCGGCCTTCTATGTTCTTATCCTCATTCATAGAGGCTGCAAATGCCTGCGTGTTGATGATCATAACATTGATCCCGGAATTACTGGAAAAAGCATCCAGCTGATTTAGATTGCTGCTGTTATAGATGAAGAAGCGGGCTTTTTTGCCGTAGCACTCCATAAAGTGGTCTGCTGTAATTTCAAAGGATTTTTTTACTCCTTCACGAATGGCGATGCTTGGTACGACAACGATAAATTTGCTCCAGCCATACCGTTTATTTAACTCAAACATGGTTTTTATGTAGACGTAGGTCTTGCCGGTGCCGGTTTCCATCTCGATATCCAGCGAGCATCTGCCTAACGGAGCTTCAAGCCTGCCGGACTGGTGTATATTGCTTTCCAGCTGGATTGCTTGGATGTTTTTCAGCAGCTGCTCATCAGTCAGCCGTATTGTCTCATTCTTAAAGCCGGAATCGTTTATACTATCTTCAAGACCCAACTGCTCAGGCATTTCGGCAAGCGGAACCAGATCTATCTGCTGCGGCGCCTGCATAGTGCCCATATCCCGCATATAGGACACCCCTGCATTGTAAGACTGCCCTTGAAACACACGGACAACGGCATTCACGGCATCAGTTTGATACTGCTGGATTTTGAAACTAAACTTCATTGTTGTGCTTTACCTCCTGCTCCAGCATCAGAAAAAGATCAAAGTCGCTCTTATACAGGCGATCCTGAATGATACGGTATTTTTCGTATTCAGTTTCGGCATGGAGTTTTGCCTGCTCTGCACTAATTTTACCCGGTCCTATCAGCAGTTCGTTACCGTTAAATTCAAGAAAGCCGTCCAACCGCTTCGCCCAATCCTCCATGCTCATAGGAATCTTACGCTCAGCTTGCAGTTCCGCATAGTCCAGATACAGCGATACTATCCGCTCCAAATAGTTCATTTCCTGTTCATTCAGATAATTCTTGGCAATCGACACGTCCGCTTTCAAGATTTTGCCATCCGGGGCGTTCTCCCATGTAGTCAGCCCCATGTGCTTTTTGGAGGCATCCGCCCTCTCCACAATTAGCTCCGCAGCCGTATGGCGATGAACGGCAAAGTGCATTTTGTTCTGTACCGTCTGGAAGAATAGCCGGGTCGTCTTGGCGTTTTTGTCGTAATCGAACGCCGTTGCATACAGGTCTGTGACTTTCTGATAGAACTTGCGCTCGGACAAGCGAATCTCCCGGATCTGCTGCAACTGCCGGTCAAAGTATTCATCCGTGAACATATGCCCTTTTTTCAGCCGCTCCACATCCATCGTCCAGCCATGGATGGTGTGGTCTTTGACGATCTGTCCTGCCCACTTACGGAACTGCACAGCCCGCTGGTTGTTTACTTTGAAGCCCACGGCAACGATCATCTGCAGATTATAATGCGTAAGTTCACGATTAACCTGACGGGAGCCTTCCGTCTGAACTATCCGGAATTTCCGGATAGTTGCCGATTCCGTCAATTCGCCATCCGCATAGATTTTCTTGATATGTTCATTGATGGTGCGTACATCCACGTCATACAATGCCGCCATCATCTTCTGCGTCAGCCAGATGTTCTCATCCTCATAACGCATTTCAAAGCTGGCATCGCTCTCGCCGGTAGACGCAACAAAGGTCAGATATTCCGCTGCAGAGCTGCGAAAGCTCAACTCTTTTTTCTTATTCTCAGCCATATCACAACACCTTCCTTACCGTATCGGGGCTGTATGCCTTGAACATCTGCTCAAAGTTAGCGGCAACGCTGTCGTTTGCCATGCTGCTGTCCCGGAAAACGGCATAATGCGGCTTCATCTGGGCAATCGCCTTGACGGTCTCATCTGTTATATCATGGTCAAAGCAGGCTAGTAGGAATCCATCCGCCACATTGAACACCTTTTTGCCTGCAATTTCTTTTGTTTCAATGGAGCTGGACAGCAGTATGCCTAAATCAAGCATAACTTGAAACAGCAAGTCTTCCGGGGTGCGGTCGGGTTTGACGTTATCTACCTGCGAGAACAGATTCTGCTGCTCGACCATATCGGGCGTGTAGTACACGTGCTGCATATTGCTTTCATCCAGACGCAGGCAGCGGAATCCAATGTCCAGACTTTTCGTAATACTTTTATACTCCTCATCCGTTCGGGGGTGTCGCCATGTGTCCTCAATTTCAATAATTTTAGGGTTCTCGATATATCCGGGACGTTCCTTGATCTTTTCTCCACTCAAGAAGGACTGAGACACAGCAATTTTCCCTTTACGGGAAAATTCTTGTCTTTTTAAATCTTCCAATATTTTTTTCCCTGCACGGCGGATGCGCTCTTTGCCGATTTCGCAAATGTTTTTGTAACCAGCTTTGTACGCCTCGTTCTTTTCATCGCACAGTTCCGGCAACTGCACCATGATGAACTTGCGGTGTCCACCGTCTTCGGCGTTGAGCTGCATTACAGCGTGGGCGGTAGTTGCAGAACCGGAGAAGAAATCGAGGATAATTGAATCCTCATCCGTATTTGCAATCTTCAACAGTGTGTTTAATAAGCGAACTGGTTTTGGACCGTCAAAGACACCATATCCATCAAAAAGTGCTTTAGTTTCTTGCTTTGCTTCTTGATTATTTCCAACTTCATCTTGAAGCAGAAGTGTATTCGGGCGAAGTCCTTGCTGGACTTCTGACAGAAATGTTTTTTTACGAGGAGTACCATCCCCGTTACTTCCAAACCAAATCCTATTATCTGCTTTCCACTTTTCAAAAGTATCTTTGCTGCAACTCCAATATCTTCCACTCGGCGGAACGACTTTTCGGCCACTTGGCGTTTCGATTTCATAGAGTAACAAATCTGAACCTGATTTTGCAGATAAAATAACAGAAGTCCATACTCCACGAGAATCATTGTCCGGATTTGAATATCCATTCGGAATTTCATCTCCTCGCGGCAACAATCCGATTTTCCATCCATGTTCATTTTCCATGATGTTTGATTTGCAATAGCACAGGATATGATCATGCATTGTTGAAAAATAAGTCGCATCATTTGATCGCGAAAATTTTTTCTGCCAAATCAAATCTGCAATGAAATTAGATTCGCCGAACACATCATTGCACAATTTCAGTAAATTGGGTGCTTCTCCATCATCAATACTGATAAAAATAACACCATCCTCTGTCAATAAATCTTTCGCAAGCCTCAGTCGTGGATAGATCATATTGAGCCAATCCGTATGGAACCGCCCATTGCTTTCGGTGTTGGTTACCATGCGGTTGCCTTCTTCGTCATATTGCCCGCTGTTCTCCATGTACTCGTCCGCCCTCTGAGCAAAATCATCTTCATAGACAAAATCATTGCCGGTATTATACGGCGGATCAATGTAGATCATTTTTACCTTTCCGAGGTAGGTTTCCTGCAAGAGTTTCAGAACTTCAAGATTATCTCCCTCGATGTAGAGATTTTCGCTGTCAAAACTGCCGGGGGTGCCGTCTTTGCCTACGCTGTCTGCTTGAATGGGACGCAATGTGGCTGTAATCGGTGCATTTGCTGCGAGTATTGCTTTTTTCTTATCAGGCCACGTGAACTGATAGCGTTCTTCTCTGCCTTCTACAATGACGTCCGACAATTCCTGCCGCAGCACGTCAAAATCAATAGCATGTTCCACCTTGCCGTTGCGTATCACCTCCGTGATGGTATTGGGAAACAGTTTGCCGATTATCTCTCTATTTTTCGCCACGCCGTCAAGGCTGTGCATTTTCAGTTTGTGCATTATCGATTTTCTCCTCGTTGATTTTCATCATCATATTATAATGAGCCTTATGCCCTGCGCTATCAAATATTAGAGCAAAAATATTAAGATATCGTTGTATTCCATCGGACATAGGTGGAGTATAACTGAAATCGTCAAAGCTGCTGTGAGAGCCATCGTTTACCCATGACAATAGTGTTCTCGCAATGAAAGCATCCTCCATTTTTAAGTGCATAGGAAGATTTTGAAATGATATATCTCCATAAAATGTGAAATAGTGTTCTAATATCCTACGCATTGTATTTTGTAAAGAAGTCTGCTCCGCTATCGCAGGGTTTTCAAGTGCTCGCCTCACCTCATCCCATAATGCCTCATATGTAGACTTAACAGGATTCTTCTCATACGGAACAATATCGGAGTAAGAATGAGTCTTCCGAGTAATCCAATATTTTGTGCATTTAGACATTCCTTTTGGCCAGTTGCGATTGTAAGTCACCTCTTTATGAAAATAAAGATTATGCGTAGATACAAATATCTGCTGAATATTTGTATTAGGTCTTGACATATCCCATATCAAGCGTCGAATCAGAGTTGCCACAATAAATAATACATCGCTATCCATGCTGGAAACCGGATCATCAATAATAATAACCTGCGGGTAGACTGCTCCTGAGCTGTCTAAGCTTCCTTTTAACAGGGAATAAAAGTATAAAAAAGTGACGAAATTTCGTTCTCCCTCACTGAGTGTTTTCTCCACGAGAATATTATTGTCACGAACAATAGAATAGCTGTGCTCATCTGCACCAAGTGCTAAGCGAAACCCTGTAAATCCGAATTCCTCTAGTTGATGGTTGATAATATCCCTCGTTGGAATAACACTTGTTAGAGTTCTTTGAAGCTGTTCCAAGTTTTTTTTGAGTTCTTCAATTGTTTTGTCATTATCACATATTTCCGTGTTGAGGTTGGAAATCTCTCTTTCAAGGTTCGCTTTCTTTGATAAATAGTCTGAGATATCACTTTTAATTTCATCAGTAATAAAACGCCAAATTTGTGCTGTGAGTTTTTTTCTCTCTACATCAATATTCGCAACCATCTCATTATGACGGGTGATTTTATCATTTGCTTCATGAATCATCTTGATAATTTGCTCTGAATATATCGTACAATCAAGAAGCTCGACCGGTGAGCTCGCATTTGTGCGCTTGTATTCCAGTAAGCGGCTATTTTCATCAAAAACCTTTGAAAGTTCAGCAATTTTGATTTTTAGCGTGATATTATCAACAAACTGCATATTCAATTGAACAATTCCATTTAGTTGTCTAATAAGCTGCTGACTACAATTTAAATATTCTTTTTTAAGCGCCTCTATTTCTTGCAATGACACAAGATAGGATTCGTCAAAGTATTCTTCTAACTGCAACTTAAACGTATCTTCCAAAGTCCTTTGGCAGAAAGGACAGACGCCATCGCTTGAGTCAATATATTCCATACCTGACTTCACCCAATCGCTGTTACCAAGCTTCTTTATTAAGGTTCCAATATCAACATCCTCCTTGCCGATAATTTTCTTGGCCAAAATTGAAGACGAATTTAACGAATTGATACTTACAAAATCAGGTTCAGGAATAAGGTCTATTATAGAGGCTTTCTTTTCAAAAATTGTAGAGGCTCTTTCTTCCAATTGCGCACGGGTCATTAAATCATGCTTGTTCGCATTGTATTGACGTATTACCTCATCGCGAAAACGATCCCGGCTGTTCAAAAAGCCCTCTAAGCCAGCTCGTACTGCAGAAGAGTCATATTTTTGCTTTTGTCGCCAGATTCTATCCGTATACTGGCTAATAGTCATAGCAAGTTCTTTTCTCTTACCTTTCGCGCCATCTTCACCCTGTAAGGCTATTGTTGCCATATTTTGGATTTTTTGTGTTTTCTCAATCTGAGTTTTGGTTTGATTTATTTTCTCATAGACATCACTTTCTGATTGTCCTAATGTGAAAATACCCGGCATTCCAGATACATCTGCGAACGTTGAATCGACAAAATCAGAATTGTATACATTGCATTTTTGAACCTGCCCGTTTTCCCATGTAATAACACAAGAAGGGTAAGTTTCTGGATGAGCTAAAACTCTGCTAATTGTTGTTTTACCTGAACCATTTGCACCGAAGATAAAGTTAACACACCCTAAATCATCCATAATGTGATCGGATGCGTTGAATGAGGCGACATCCTTTATATTGATTTTGCTTATCATATCGTCAAGCTCCCCTGTATCTTTTTCAGCTCGCTCACCAGCTCAAACTTCTTTTTCGGCTGTTTTTCCTTTCTTATTTTCGCTTCAAGCGCGGCAATCTGCTTCTCCAGTTGCTCGCGTTTTTTCTGTTGTTCGATACTTTCTTTCAGTGTAGTATGTTCTTTACCGCTGAGACTATCCCCTGAAATTTGCCGGATGAAGTTTTCATACACAGCATCCATTGTCAAGCCTTCCAGATGCAGTGGTAATTCTTTTTCATCCATCCATTCCGTATGGTAGTAGCGGTCAACTTTAAACGCTGCTTTGCCTGAAATTGCAGTTTCTTTGTATCTCATTACAGCCTGATATTTCCCATTATACTCCAAAATAAACAGAATATGATAAGATATTTCCCGGTCAATTAAACGCAGCACATTTTCATCAAGGTCGAGCGAGTTAAGGTTTACCTCAAATATCTCGATTTCCATGACCCGTTTTCCAGCAGCAAGATTCAGCGTAGTTGCAGCCAGCTTATTGCGCCAGTAAATCATTTTTATCTGCTCCGTGAACGCCTTTTTGATAGCAGGAGTAATCGATAGATTTTCATAAAACTTTTGTTTTGGAATTCTCGCGTTGAACTCCGTTGATTCCGGCAATCCCAACAAGATCAGTACCGCCCCATAATAAAGTTATTTAACCACCAGAAAACAAATCAATTCAAAATCCTCCAATCCGGATACATGGCTCATCAAAGCTGATGTTCCGCCGGCGGAGAACAGACTATCGATGTCACTTTCTTCCTTGACGTCAATGATGGAGTTGATTGCTTGAGTCAGTAATTCTGATATAGCCGCCATATTTTTTCCGTCATCCGTTTCCCTATTAAATTGCTCATATACTTCTTGAATCGGTGTTGTTTTTCCTCGGCACAGCAACCGAATATCGTCCAACAGCTTTTTAGGATTAAGGTAATTACAGATAATTTTACCGTCTCTTCCAACATAAACCATGTAGAACGGATGAAGCCGATTGCGGTTATCTACATTGGTACTGCTGTTGACATTTTTCAGAACAAAGATTGCCCCTTCCGGCAGCTCATCTGTGGCGGGTACAACTGTGTGTAGTCCGCGTGGCTTCTTATCCATATCCTTATTGTGCTTTATGTAGTCCAATAGGTCAAGATGGAATTCGTTAAGTCCCAAATCCATAATAGAAATACCATCAGATATATCTTCAATATCGACAACTTCCTCTTGTAAGCGCTTAAGCTGGGCCTTGCGGTATTCAAGATCGCCATGTTCTTCTGAGTTAATAAGATCGTCATCTCCGGTAGATGTCATAACAGTTATCTTCATACGGGTTTCTACGCGGGACTTCAGATTGATATAATCGTCCAACGGTAGATCAGGCCAGAAGTTCACCAGTTGTATGGTCTTATTTTTGCTGCCGATACGATCGATACGTCCGAAGCGTTGAATAATGCGCACAGGATTCCAATGAATATCGTAGTTAATAAGATAGTCGCAGTCTTGAAGATTCTGCCCTTCCGAGATGCAATCGGTTGCAATCAGAATATCAATTTCCGTCTTATTGTTTGGCATCAGCACATCGCGATCTTTTGAAACCGGCGAAAAACACGTCAACACATTGTTGAGCGTTGCCTTAAATTCTTTGATTGTCGTACGTCCATCGATGGAGCCGGTTATGACCGCCGTGTGTAAGTCATATTTGTTTTTTATATACATGCTTACATGATCGTAGAGGTACTCTGCCGTATCCGCAAATGCGGAAAATATAAGGACTTTCTTATTACCGGGATTTATGGGATGCGCAATTTTTTCATCCAGCAGACAGAAAAGCTTCTGTAATTTACTGTCGTGTTGCGGGGTTATATCGGCTATCATCAGAGTGAGCAATTCTAGGACTTCAGCATCCTGCTTTAATTCTTTCCGCCAACTTTTCCAGTCCATGTCGGCAAGATCAATGTTGACTTTTTTACCCACAGTGAAGAATTCCGTATTTTCATCATCCATATCCCAGTCGTCATCGTTTGCCTCATACATGGAGATATCCGCGGAACCGTATTTCTCGAACCGATTAATTGCGTCAATTGTACTGTTGATCAATTTCATGATGCGATTTAGTGTCAGCTTAAAAGAATTGACCGAGCTTTCGAGCCGCTTGAGTAGGTTAATACTCATGAGACGCTGAACACCACGCTCACGACCGGTCTGAGTTAAGTTTTCGCCTTTATTATGCGTAAGGTCTTTGTACTTTTGAATCTTGCTTGGAAATATATAATTCGATGGTGTATAGACGCACAGGGAAAGCTGCATCAGCTGATCATAAATCTGGTTATAGTTAATAGCATCGTCCAGATCCGTCAGACACGGACGAAGGGATATTGGTTTCAATCTTTCGGGGAACTTACCGATCTTATTTGCGTCATAGTATTTTTCGATATGCTTGCGCGACCGGGCAATAGTCACACTGTCCAGCAGTTCGAAGAAATCAAAATCTAATGTACGAAGCAGCGCGTCCGTTGAACGTTGTTCCGGATCGAGCTTACTCCATGCGTTAAAGGCTTTTTGCGCTTGTTTAAAGATGTCGTCAAGAGTTTTTGTGGTGTTAAGCCGTTCATCTAAATATTCGGAATTGCCCTCGTAGGCAATAGCAAGTTGATTCTTCAAATCAATAAAACGATTGTTGACCGGCGTTGCGGAAAGCATCAAAACTTTTGTCTTAACCCCGGCACGGATCACTTTTTCCAGCAGCTTTTGATAGCGGTTTTCTTGCGTATTGCTGTGTGTGCCGATACCATTGCGAAAGTTATGGGATTCATCAATGACGATCAGGTCATAGTTGCCCCAGTTGAGCCGGTTTAAATCCAGTCCATTCGATATTCCGCCGTTGCGGGAAAGGTCTGTATGGAACAGCACATCATAATTCAGGCGGTCGGTGGTGATGGGATTATTGACATAGTTATCTTTATAGGTATTCCAGTTTTCTGCCAGCTTTTTAGGGCAGAGAACCAGCACAGACCTATTACGGTTTTCATAGTATTTCACAACAGCCAGTGCAGTAAATGTTTTACCTAAACCAACACTATCCGCAAGAATGCAGCCATTGTATTTTTCTAATTTATTGATAATGCCCAGTACTGCATCTCGTTGAAAATCGTAGAGCATATTCCAGATACGGCTTTGCTTAAAGCCTGTGTCCTCATTGGGAAGTACGTCCTCAGATATATCATCCAGAAACTCACTGAATACATGGTATAACGTCATGAAGTAAATGAACTCCGGAGCGTTTTCGGTATAGGCTGTGCTGATGTTTTCAATGACCAGATCCGTCACGTCCTGCATTTTTTCATAATCGTTCCAAAGTTGGTCAAACAGCTGCATATACTGATGCGAAAAGGGCGCGTCTATGCAATTAACCATATTGTAGGTGTTGTTACCGCGCTCACACCCGATGTCCACCGTAGTAAACCCGGTTACAGGCGTATAGGCGGTCTGGACATTTCCGGTATCAACGGTCATAAAACCCGTCATGTTCTCTCCGGTGGTGTTGGACTTGAATTGTGCTTTTCTGCGAATCCAGTCTGCACATTCTTTTGCAATAGCACGCTGAGTCATCTCATTCCGAAGCTTGATTTCAAATTCCGTACCGTATAGACTGGTTTCTCTAGACAGACGGGGAATGTAAAACTCACGTTTCTGCTTTTCAGCTTTTTCTTGTATAAAAGTAGGCGACGTAAAAATGAATCGGAAGGTTTCTACGGCTTCCAGCTGCTTTTTTAATTCTTGATAGGCGTACATAGAAAAACAGGTTGCCGCAACGGACACCTTGCTTCCGCGTTTTATCTCTGCCAGCAAATCATCGCGGACAGTATTGTTAATATTATCGAGTATCTTCACGTCATATACCTGCTTAAAATTTATACTTTACCGAATATTCCTTTAGCCATTATCTTTTTCGTAAACAAATTTGTATATCGTTTTTTTGCATCTTTCAGAATTACGTATGAATTCTCACACTTCTGAGTTCCTTCGATTCGACCACATATTCCCAGTATTATCGCTGATGAAGCCTACGACACCCTACCGATCATCAGCTTACATCCCCAACTCCATCGTAACCCCCGCTTCCCACCTGTTGCCTTTGCGTTCAAAAATCGTGATGTTATCAACCGGAAAATCTTCTACAAGATTTAATTCATTCATAACCTGAAGCGCCTTTGTCATTACCCCCGCAGGAATGTCCCGGTTTGAAACGGTGGCGTGTGGCTGGAATGGTCTTTGGTCTTTTTTAGTACAGCCCGGGCAGGCGTTCAGAATTGCCTTTACCGTTTCATCACGGAGTTTTGTCCAAGCCTCGTACGCAACTACGTTTGCAAAAAGTGTCCTATCTCCAAACGCATCAAAGTTATCTATATGAGCTGAAAAGCCTAAACCTTTGGGTAAAACATTTTTTTCAATCGCACTTATTAAATCGGCTGTTGAATAATCTTGTTGCAATCTGAACGGAGAAACAAGGGTAACATGAATTGGGGTAGCATGTCCGGACTTGCAGCCGTAAGTTTTGTTCATATATCGCCGGCAGTCTTCGAGGGTAAGGGTGATATCCTCCGGGAGGAGAACTCCGATAAAGTGTGTTTGCTGCGGAAAGTCGTGTTGTTTCATCCTTGAAACTATAGCATAGAATCGCTTATCATACTATGTGTTTCTTTACGTAACGCCTGCAAGCAACTTTCCACCATGCTAAGAAAAATGGCTTGCATAAGCGTATTTGAAGCAATCGTATTGCAAACTGTACCAGCGATACTGCGCCATATATTTTCACAAGAGGATTACTTATGCAGCGAATAAGACGTACGTTGTCCGTTAAGCTCATTATGGTATTTTTTCCGGCGATTATGGGGTTTTTGACGTTCGGATTTTTTGTGCTGCGCTATAAGAATGCACAGGATGCATCGGCGGAGGTACGGAGAACCCTGCATATTACCGCAGCGGGAGTGCAGGCTCTGTGCAGCGGTATCCCTTTTGATGTGCTGACGGCGGATTCCGGTAAGGAGGAACCGTTTCTATCATTGCAGCAGAAGCTGAACAAATTGCAAGAGCAAACAGGTGTGTACAATATTTGTCTTATCAGAAAAACAGATGAGCAGCTGCTCGTTTTAACGGCGACACACGGCGCAGATTCATTTTTTACACTTGACTCGCCGCCTTCGGAACTTTTGCAAGCCTTTCAAACGAACACGATAACCTTTACGACTTCACCATACCGTAATCGGTTCGGAACTGTGCAGTCGCTTTTTATGCCGCTTGATAACGCTGATTCTGCAAACCGGTATGCTATTGCAGTCGATTCGGATTATTCCGGGCGACATGAACAGCTGATGCGATCAGTATGGCTCACAGTCATTCCGGTATTTTTGTTCTGCATGGCATGTCTTGCTGTAGTTGTGTTTTTAGTTACGGTTTTCTTTGTGCGTCCGTTGATGGAGCTCCGTAAGAATCTCGATGACATCGGCAGAGGGACGGCAGATTTGAGTATTCGGCTGGAGGTAAAGGGCAATGATGAAATTTCAGACACCGCGCACACCTTCAACAATTTTATTGCGCATCTGAATACGATGATTGCCGATTTAAAGACTAATGCGTCGCAGATAGGCCTCGTAGAAAAAAAACTCTTTGACGCATCGCAGGGGACGGCAGCCTCCATTAACCAAATCCGCAGCAATACTGCGGCAATTTCAAAATCGGCGGAGCTGCTGAAACAAGATTCCGGCGATACAAACGAGCTGAGCGAAAATGTTTCCGGTATCGCGCAAGATCTCGTGGAAGCTATTCGGCATCAAACGCAGGCGAGCGCATCATCAGCAGAAGCTGCAGACGAGATGATTAAAAGCTTTTCCATTATTGCGGAAGAAATCGGCCGGCTGGAAGCGTTTTCCGAATCGCTGGAAACCAAATCCGAATCGGGGATTCTCCGCATGGATGAAACGGAAAAAGTGGTAACGGATATCAACACGCGCATTCATGCGATCGATTCGTTTGTCAAAATGATTGATAATATTGCAGAAAAAACCAATATGCTTGCAATGAATGCCGCGATTGAATCGGCGCACGCAGGTGAATACGGCAAGGGCTTTGCGGTTGTTGCACAGGAGATTCGCCAACTTGCCGACGATGCAAAAAAGAATGCCGCAGCCATTGCGCATTCTCTCAAAGATATCATCGACCGAACACAGGCAGCCGCACTCATTACCGAGGAAACAAAGCGCTCTTTTACGGACATCGATAGCGGCGTACACCAAACGGGAAAAGCATTTATTTCCATGCGGGAACAAATTAAAACCGTATCCGGGGCAGCGGATGCCATTCAGCAAGCCGTTCTCAATCTACGCAATCAGCAAGAACTGGTTGCTTCGAGCGCGCAGACGCTTGGCGGCGTTTCGTCGGAACTGGCCCGTACCGGCGGCAAAATCGAAAGTCTTGCAGCACAAGTCAACACGGGCATAACCGAAATCCTTATCGGTATGGACGAAATCTCCGGCGCCGAACACATCGTCATCCAAGAAGCCGAAAGCCTCAACGAAATAATCGATTCAGTCCAAAATCAAATCGATAAATTTAAAACATCGGCAGAAACTGAGTAAGCGGTAGCCGGTAGTATACGAACGCCTTATTGAAGATATTTGTGCAGAAAACGAATCGTATATATCATTAAGATGTATAGAGGTATTTACGAATGTGAATACGTACGCTTGTTGAGAGAAAACATATCGTCATTCAATCATTAACTTATATACCGATTGCTAAGTAAGGATATAAATGAAAAAATTGATGATGTGTCCTTGTATAACCGCACTGTAGACTAGCCCTATGCCGCGCCCTACAACCGAGTCCGCGTTACACTTTCAGCGTCCGTAAGTAGTCTTTTACGTCGGCGGGGATCCGATAACTTTCTACCGCTTTTTGAATGGTTTTGTTGTGGGTAAAAGGCGCAAGCGTTTGTTTTTTGATATAGGGGAGCGCGGCGTCATACTGTTTAATCAGCGCAAAGCTGAAATACCACGCAATCATCATGTTGATATAGTACTCTTCCGATTTTACGGCGGAGACAAGTTCAAGCATTTCCGGTTTAAAGCGCTCGTCAAGGTAATTGGACAGCAATAACCCGATTGCGTAACGGACGGTATAGGTATGGGACGATTGAAGCCACGTCAAAATTTTTTGATATACCGCATCGGGATATTTTTTGAAAATCGAGGGTGAAAACGAATCGCAGGTTGCCCAGTTATCGATAAACGGCAAAAACTTTTCCGTTTCATCCATTGCCGCATTAAAGTCTTTGATGTTTTCGATGAGAAATGCGTGCAGGTTGTTTTCTTCAAAATACCGGTGCGGAAGGTCGTGCATAAAGGCGGCGGTCTGTTCCGGTTCCGTCTTAAAAAGCTCTTTGGCAAATTTTCTTAAAAGCGGCGTCCGTATGCCGATCATCAGATGCGGATCAACGGTGGGAATAAGCTTTGAGTTAAAATCCCTGTATTGCACATCCTGCATCGATAAGAGCCTGCGTTGAATTGCTGTCTGCTTTGGTTGCATCGTTCCGGCTAGTCCCTTCCGCCTTACGTTTTCTTACAGCAAGCCGCTGATCAGTGCAGGTACTGCGATAAAGTTTCCGATTGCACCGCCGAGGCTGGACAAAAAGAAGATCAGCAGGATGTGCGCTATTTTATTTTTATACCAGCCCTTGAGAGTCGTTACGTCGGCGGTCAGATGTTCCATATCGGCGACTTGCGGTTTCCGTACCCATGCTTGAACGATGCCGGTAAACAAACCGACGCCGATAAACGGATTCAGTGTTGCGAGCGGGGCGCCTAAAAAGCCGGTGATGATGCTTAACGGATGGCCGAGCGCAAGCAGCGTTCCGAATGCGGCGAGGCTTCCGTTCCAAAGCAGCCAGCGAACCAATAAGGCGCTTGACACTGCAACGCCGCCTTTCACAAAGCCTGCCGCGATGAGCAGCACAATCAGCGCCGGGAATATCCAGCCGGAAAGTTTTGCAAGACCGCTCTTAGGCGGCACATCGGCAATATCGGTTACATCGTTCGGCGCTGTTCCGCTTTGCAGTTTTTCAAGATAGGCTGCGGTACCTTCAAGATGTCCCGCGCCTAAAACCGCAACGGTTTTCTTTCCCGCCGCATTCCATATCTTTGTCGCCAAATAACGGTCGCGCTCGTCGATCAGCACTTCTTTTACCTGCGGCAAGTATTCCGCCATTTCCGCCATCATACCGTCCATCTCGCTTTTGTCCTTCAGCGCTTCAATCTCATCGGCGCTGAGTTTTTCGGTAGAAAAGGCGCTGCTCAGCAGCGTTGCCAAAAGCTTCGACTTGCCCCAGAGATTATTCTTTGCCCATGCCCGTTTCAGGGTGATGTGAATGGGCCTGTCTACGAGCTCCGTTTTAATAGAAAGTTCTTTCGCGGCGGTAATGGCGGCTTTCATTTCATCTCCGGGCTTAACGCCGACATCGGCGCCGATCCTTTTCTGAAAAGCGGCAAGTACCAAATTAGCGAGCAGCAAAAAGCCTTTTCCGCTTTTGAGTACCTGAATAATATCGAGCTCCTGCCACTGTTTTTCATCGGTAAGCGCCTTATACCGCTGTTCATCCAATTCTACGCAAACACAGTCGGGCTGCTCATCGTGAATGCATTGTTCGACATCATCAATACTTTCTTTGGAAATATGCGCCGTTCCAAGCAGGATAATTTCTTTATCATTTAAGGTAAGGTGTTTTAAAGTTTGATTCATAGCCCTGTCCTATTTTTTCGCCGCGGTTGTATCCGCATTTGGGGTAAGCTCGCTTATTGCAAGCCGGTATTCAAAAAAAGTCGGCGTTTGCGTGGTTTTAATTTCGAGCAAAAATTTTTCGGCAAGATGGCCTTTCCCTGCAAGCCGGTAGAATTCGGCTAAATAAAAGAATTTGCGCAAACGCTCCGTTTCATCCTTTTCCTTTGTGATGCGGTTATTGACATCGCTATCGCCGGCAAAGTCGATAAAGAGGCGGCAGAGATAATAATCGGTTTCCCGTTTTGCGCGGTCTATCGTTTTAAGATATTTTGACATAAAGTCTTTTGCTTCGGCCTTTTTATTCTGTTTATAAGTGCACACCGTTGCGGATAGCGCATAATAGATATTTGCCGGTGCATAACGCAGGGCATTGATAAAGGCACGGCGGGCGCCTTCCCAATCCTTTTTTTCAAAGAGTAAAATGCCGAGCCCTTCATACGCAAAATAATATTGAGGATACAGTTCGGTTACCTTTTTGTAATGCTTTATCGCATCCTCTTTATTACCGAGATCATCGTTTAATCCTGCAAGATAAATATGAATAAAATATGAATCGGGAACAAGTTTGATTGCGCGGTTAAATGCTGCGAGCGCTTCTTCTTTTCTTCCTATTTGCAGATTATAAGAGCCGAGATCCGTCCAATGCGG
>ERZ773009.1420-NODE-1420-length-16579-cov-20.466776_pt1 | contig 16579 bp, 12 predicted proteins | sample MGYA00580663_ERZ773009 | MGnify/ENA primary metagenome ERZ773009 (study PRJEB29015, sample SAMEA2737969) | human oral metagenome | biome: human oral; feature: human-associated habitat; material: dental | place: China | collected 2026 ... | reverse complement strand
ACGGCTTTTCTAAATAAATATTCATTTTGCCGCATTCACATGCTAACCCCTTTTTACATCGAAAACAACTCTCGCGAGAATCGATTTTTTGCAGCCGGCTCGACGATTGGTTGATAAAAAGCCACTCATAATGTTAAAATTTACGCTGAAAAATGGACAAAGAGTGGCGTACGGACAAGGTTTGGACAGGTGTTCAGTATCAACATTTACCCCTTAACGATTGCCGTTCGTTACCCGAACAAGATGATTGCAAGCCATTCCGTCTCGCGTTTTTGCCTATATCACAGCCTATTCATTTCAGAAGAAATGGAAGAATGTTTCTTTTCCGTTCGGTGTTGATTGAAATACCAAAAGACATTTAACCGAACAGACCGCGAATCCATCCAAGCACAGCCATTTAATAAAACACCCTGAAACTTACCGCCAATACGAGGTGTAGATGTATCTAATATGTCTGTCAGTTTGAGGTTTGCACGTAGTTTTCTTTCAAAGAAGTGCTTTACAACAGAACAATTGAGAGTTGACGATGAACTGTACTCTATATATCCGCTACTGCCTGCTGCATTGTACGAATAATCTAAACTTACCTCCCACTGATGAGGGAAAGTAAAGCTGTTGTTCAAAGAAAGAACAATAAAAGGCTTACTTACTGAGTACGAAGAATGTTCTTTGCTACTAGGAAGGGTGATGAAGTTCTGAATGAAACCCAACATATACCTTGGTTCGTAAAGGCCAAAACGTGGGGCAGCATTAAACAACGCCTTAAAACCTTGCATGTAACTTAGGTTTTGAGATGTTACTTTAACTCGATGCTCGCCATGAAATGAATCCAACTCGAACGTTTCTAAGATAGGACGATGGGTATAGGTGTAACCAACCGACAGGTACAGCCAACGATACGAACAGTCGTAGCTGATGTTATGCACAACCGAACGTTCTAAACCAGGGTTGGATTGCTTGATGTTATATCGATTGAGGTACACATCCCCACTTGCCAACTGACTGAATGTGGGGTATATTATTGACGAATTGTAGCCAAGTTGGTGCGTCCATCTTTCTCGTGAATAGGAAAGAGACAAAGAAGGAAGGAGTGTTTGGTAACAAAAGCTTTGGGTTTCTGTTTCTTTTGCATGGTCTTGATAACGTTTGTCCGTTCTCTCAAAACGTAATCCAAAACCCATATTCCATCGTTGGTTTGGCGTTGTATGGTCAACCCCTATGTATCCAGCCTCTTTAATTTCCTGTATTCTGTTGTCAGTAGGTTGGGCATCAGCAATGTTTAGTCTTGTCCAACCTCGTATAACAGATTTGCTCCAATCGCCGCCCACTTCTATTTTTGTTCGCTTTGCTTGGTAAACAGCACGAGGAGAGAAACCCCACAATGAGCTTTTTCCACTTGAATAAATTTCAGTAAATCGCACTTTTTCTTGCAGGTGCTGTTCAGATGTGGTTCTTTGTTGGTACCAGTCGGAGGCAAGGTCTATTGTCCAATGCTTACTTAAAGCTCCCTTATAGTATATATTGATGTTATCCTTTGTATTATGACTTGCTATGTTGCTCTCGAAACCTTCATAAAGAAAGTCATTACCTTTCCATACAGACAAATCTCCAACCATATAAACATCAGAACTTGACGGTTGCCTGGTGTATCTTAAATTGAGTTGATGCCCATCGGCGAAGTTATACTCTAGATTAGCAAAATACATTCGGTCTCTGTCTTTGTTCTTCTTTTTCGTATCTTGCGATTTTACTTTCCATGCGGTTGCCGAATGCAACAATTCAAAGGTGTTTTCTTGGTGCGGTTGCGACTGGTAGGTTGTATAGTCGGCACCAAGAGTTATGCTGAACCTTTTGTACCTATATCTCACTTCTCCGTCTATGCCTTGCGAAAGTTTATGATTAATTCTGGTGTAAGAACGCAAAAAGGCGGAAACACCTTCGAGCGACATGCCTGTATGGATAAACACCACGCTCCCCACTTCTCCTGAATAACGAGAACCAGGGTGCCTGTCTATCTCAACAGACTTGATTGACTTAACGTCAATGCGCGCAATTTCTTCTGCCGTTGCAGGGCGGCTGTTGAGGAAATACTTTATCTCACCTTGGTTTATCGACTTCAACTGTTCGCCTTGCATGTAGAACCCTGGTAGCTTTCCTAGTAAATCATTTATATGGCTTTCGGAACTGAGCGAAGTGCCTGCAACATTGCACACCAAGTTGTTCCCTTTGACGGAAAAGGCTTTCTTGCTGCCTTTGACAACAACCTCTGCTAGGCTAACTGAGGACGCTGGCAATACAATGGAGCTTATCTTGGCGGGAGTTGAAAATGTGGTTTGATAGCCTACAAGACTGACTTTAAACAAAATATTGTCAGTAGGCGCATCGAGCGAGAGCGTAAACTCTCCCTTACTATTGGTAACAGTCCCCTTTATGAGTGCCGAGTCGGGTAAACTTAAAGCAACAACATTGGCAAACTCCAAGGGTTTTCCTTCGAAGTCGAACACGCCACCTTGATAAGTCTGTGCTTGTGCGTTTCCTATCCAAGGTATAAGAATAAAGAGAAAGCGTACTATACGCTTAGTGAAGAGCGAGTGAAACACTTTCGAACCCTTCTGATTAAAGTCGATACGCATACTTCTGTCTTTTGAATTAATGTCCTTTACAAAGACCATCCTAACCAAGTTTTCTTACTTTAATGCGTCGTTAAGAATATCCCCCCAATACATATTGAAAGGGTTGAATTATCATTATATGCCCTAACATCCAACGAGAAAAGCTTTTTGTTTCTTGTCGTGCTAAGAAATCAAAGTAAACTTTCTTCATGAAATAAGCAATTCCCTCGCATGTTTTTCGTAAAAACACATGCAGGAACGGTATTGATTGTAGCCTATAAACGGAGCGGTATTAGCACCTTCGTGTTACAAACACTAGGATTATCGTCCGTTTACACACAAAAGTTCTAGGCAAAGATACGAAAAAAATCAAAATTCGTTCTCGCTTATCGCCAAAAAATGCAGTTACAAACGTGCCGTAACCCATGCTCTTACCAATGCAGAAGCGTTCGACACTAAGGTTCAGCGTTTTTTAGTGAACATTCCCAAACGATGCCCCACCCCCTTATTGTTAAGGGCACGCAACACGTATACGCCATTGGCTATACCGCGTACATCAAGCTTATCGTTTACCGAAGAAAGCGTTGCAACGTGTTGACCTTGCAAGGTTTCAACAACCCAAACACGTCCCCACAAAGCATCGGCCGACTTGGGCAGCAACACCTTTCCGTCACTGTAAGGCAGCATTTTAAGTTCGCTTCTGCTGCCGCCTGCCGCCTTTCGTGTTTGCAAAGGTTGGCTTTCGTTGCCATATCTGTCCATCGTTGTTATGGCAAAATACATTTGTGCGTTTCGCGGACTAACCTCAATGCTGTTCTTTGCATAGCGCATGGCTATGAGATTGCGACCATCGGTAACGTCAACAGGATAAGACGAGCTGGCATACACATTATATAATATATATGGCGAGTTGTTGGTGCTACGGCCACCACGCCAACTAACAAAAACGTTTCCGTTTTCTTCGCTCGTGTTTAAGTCCGTTGGAGGCGATGGTAGCTTGCTGTTTTCCCATGTCATAGCGGGCGGCAGGGCCAAAGTTGGCGTAAAAACTTGTTGAGCATAGGTGTATATGCCCTTCAAGTTATCGGTAAAGAACTTACTTCTGAAATAGGCATGCCCCATGCCATACTGCCTAGACACTTGCATTTCGCGCGTTATGATGTCGAGCGACCAGTTCTTTTCGCTGGGCGACATAAAGTAAATACCCAGTCCAGGCACCACCATTCGCCCATAACCCTGTTCTGCCCAGTCGATAGCAAAAGGGAAAAAATTGTTGCCTTGGAAGTACATCATGGGGAAAAGGGCATCCATTAGCCCATCGCGCAACCAGCCTTGCGCATCTTGGCAAACCTTGGTGTATGCGTTCCAGCCATTACTTGCAAAACGGCTAAGGTCGTTAAACTTGCCAATAGGCGAACAGCTATACTTCACCCAAGGCTTATTGGCCTTAACTTTCTCGCCAATGGCACGCACAATGGCCGTAATGTTTCGCCTTGCAGCATCGTGTGAAATGTCTATTTTCCACGTTTCGGGATAACGAATATAGTCTAGATGTAAGCCGTCAATATCGTAGCGGTCGGATATTTCTTTGCAGATGTTGGCCAAATAAGTGGCTGTTGTCGAGTTTTCGGGGTCCATATAGCCCTCTTCGCCAATCCGTTTTATCAAGTGCGGGTGTTTGTTTCTCAGCGTTTTGCAACCTAGCGCGTTCCACTTTCCCACAGGAATAGTAACCACCCAAGCATGCAACTCCATCCCTCGCTTATGGCATTCGTCTATGGCAAAGGCCAAAGGGTCGTAGCCTGGCGACCTTCCTGGTACACCAGAGAGGCATCCATCCCACGGTTCGAGCAGCGAAGGATAGACTACCGTTCCGCGAACGCGTGTCTGAAACAAAACGGTATTGATGCCTGCGCGTTGAAGTTTGTCTAAAATGCCACGTAATTCTTGCTTTTGTTTGCTTGCCGCCAAGTCGTCTTGAGCATACGAACGCGGCCAATCCAATCCGCCAATGGTGGTGAGCCACACCGCTCTAACCTCGCGTTTAGGCAGTTTCCACCCGTTAAGTGCATTGGGTCTTGAAAACGAAAACTTCTGTGCGAGGAGCGTTGTCGCGACAAAAAACACGAGAAGCAACAGCAAAAAACGACGTAAAAGTAAGGATTGCTTTATCATCAGAATATCTCTCTTCTATTTGTTTGTGCCTTGTATTGTTGTTTAGGCCTTCCACATGCAAGCGCAAGGAGACCTAAATATATAATGAATGCAAAGATAAGTATATTTCTCGCATTTGTCGAATAATTTATTTACTTTTGCAGTTAATGTGACTTAAAGCCTGTTTAAGGCGGTTTTTTGTGGCATTGTGCCAACCGCTAGCAGGACAACAGTTACAGAAAGAGAATTAACAAAATTGAATTAAAGATTAATCCCGTAGAAATGAAAAAGAAATTAGGTTTGCTTTTCGTGTCGTTGATGCTTACGCTCACGGCAAGCGCACAATTTGAAGAGGAAAAAGTGTATGTGGCTGGTTCGCTTTCGGGGCTGGACATCAACTACAACGGCAACAATAAGTTTAGTTTCGGCGTGCAAGCTAAGGCCGGTTATTTCTTTGAAGACGACTGGATGGTGTTAGGACAGTTCGCTTACAACCACTATGGCAATGAAACTGTGCCCGATTATATTTCTGTTGGGGCAGGACTAAGATATTATATTGAACAAAACGGCCTATTTGTTGGAGCAAACGCAAGCCTTGTGCACACCTACCACAACTATAACGACATCATGCCAGGCTTTGAGTTGGGCTACGCATTCTTCGTTAGTCGCACTGTTACTATCGAACCTTCGCTGTACTACAACCAATCGTTTAAAAGCCATTCCAAGTACTCAACAGTTGGCCTCAGAATTGGTGTAGGCATTTACATTTAACCTTCTGTTAGTCAGAAAGGAATAAGAACCTTTACAGACATAAACAAGTGTAGGCTGGCTTAGAGACAAATACTCCACAGTGTTATAAGCATTCCTTGTGCATATTAAGGTGTTGTTCTCTGCTATATCCAAGCTTGTTCCATTCATCAAAGTGGCTCGCATGTGGATGTTTGTTGTCCATCGCATGCGAGCCACATCAATAACTTTTCATTGTGCCATTTAGTTAAATATTGAATATTGGCGGCGCATCCATCTATTTTTTTGTAAATTTGTATGTTGAAAATGTGGGCAAACAAGCGGCAAACATAGAGGTTGCACAACCTTGTTAAGCCTGCCAACACCACATTCACTCAATAAAGATAACGGCAAATGATGCAAACCATCAGCAATATAGGCCGCCAACAACGCAAACAGCAATTATATTCATCCACAACGAGGTAAGTAATAAAGTTTATTATAATGAAAAGGAAACTATTTTTAGCACTACTATTCGTTCCCGTTTTCACGTTCGCACAAAACGATTGGGAACGTCCACAAAGTAAGGAACAAAACAAATCTACACAAACAAAAAGCAAAAAAGAAAGCGCAACCACCACCGAACAAGCCAAATATCTAGAAGGCGCAGTGCCAACTGTAGACGGCAAGGTGGTGTTTGATTACGAACTAGACCTCCCAGGCAAAAGTGCACAAGAGATTTACGACGCTACCTACGCGGCGATTGAAGACTTAACCAAGGGCGAAAACCAATTCCCCGAAAGTTCGATTGCACTGGTTAACAAGAAAGAACATATCATCGCGGCACGACTTAAAGAGTGGTTGGTGTTTCAAAGCACTTTTCTTTCGCTAGACAGAACAGTGTTTAACTACACGCTCATAGCCAAATGTTCAGACGGAAAGCTTAACCTAACCCTCTCGCGCATTAGCTATGCCTATGAGATGAACCGCGGTGAAGGCAGCGGAGTGGAGGCAACTGCCGAGAAATGGATTACAGACCAATATGGATTAAACAAGGCTAAGACCAAGCTTAGCAAGATGTCGGGCAAGTTTAGGCGCAAGACCATCGACCGTAAAGACGAGGTATTTGAGACCATTAAGCAGCGATTGAGGCAATAAAACACCGTGCCGACCACGCCAGTTCCGCACAGCAAGAAAATAAATAGCAACACAAATAGCATTTGTATGGAAACGCAATATCCACAAAGAAGACATAGAAGACCAGATAAGGAGCAAGACCAATTCTTGCCCATAAGGAACATACTGAATATTATTTTCATCATCGGCGCCATCATTGGCGTATCCGTATATTTCTTATCAGACACCACCATAGGCACGTTTATCGTGCTGGGGTCGATGGTTTTCAAAATTGCCGAAACAATACTTCGCTTTATTCGTTAGATGAACAGGTTATTCATGCTGGCCGCAATGCTGTCGTTGGCACTGTCGTCGGCACTTGCACAAGACGATTTCACTCGCTTTGACGAGAACGGAAATTTCTCAACGGGCAAGAACGAGAACAGGAAAGACTCGCTCGGTTCTAACAAGGAGATACCCGTGGGGCTGAAAGTGTGGACCGTAGATCCGCGCTTTGGCGACCGCATTGCGGCGCAACCCGACACCCTCTCGCACATGTTTATGAACAAAGCCTTTACTTATGGCATGCGAGGTGAGTACAATATGCTGGGCAACTTGTCGTCGCCCAGACTCAATCGCGTGTTCGTAAACAGGCCGGCTGATGGTCAGTTTATCTTTACTGAGCCTTATAGCTACTTCATTGTGCCTGCCGACAAGTTCCTTTTCACCAATACGCTGTCGCCCATAACCAATCTTAGCTATTTCAGTTGTGGCGACAAGACCGACGGAGAAGACCATTTCACAGCTTTATTTGGCGTGAATGCCGGCAAACGTGTGGGCGTTGGTTTCAAGTTCGACTACAACTATGGGCGCGGTTTCTACCAAAACCAAAGTACGGCCATGTTTAATTACACCATGTATGGGTCGTACATCGGCGACAGATACCAAGCGCATCTGTTGTTTTCTACCAACCATCAAAAGGCTAGCGAGAACGGGGGAATAACCAACGACAACTATATCACCCATCCAGAAACGTTCAGCGAGAACTTCACCACGAACGAAATTCCTACCGTCTTAACCAAAAACTGGAACAGGAACGATAATCTTAGCGTCTTTTTCAGCCATCGTTACAACATCGGCTTTAACCGAAAAGTACCCATGACCAAAGAAGAAATTGCTGCCAAGAAGTTCGCAATGGAGGCTAAAAAAGACAAGAAACAACGCGAAAAGAAACAAAATGGCCGCACAAGCAAGGCTGGCGATAATGCAACCGACGACAAAGCGTATGGCGGTCGCCCCGACAATGCAAAGATTGCAGGCGTAGAGCCAGAAGATTCGGCACGCTCTACGCGCCGCATTACCGTTAGTAGCAAGGCACAAGCAGACAGTTTGATGGCGCAAAGCGAGCAGCCAAAGAAAGATACTTCGTGGCTGAAAAACGAGTATGTGCCCGTTACGAGTTTCATACATACGCTTAAATTCGAAAACTACAAGCGCATTTACGAGGCTCACCAAACGCCAACCAACTACTATGCCAACACTTATTTTAACGCTGGCAAGCTAACAGGCGACTCCATTTTCGACGAAACACGCCACCATAGGCTACAAAACACGTTGGCCCTGGCCTTGCTCGAAGGGTTCAACAAGTGGGCTAAGGCAGGCATAAAGGCATTTATAAGCAGCGACATACGCCACTACGAATTGCCCAACACGCAAGGAAGGCTAGAAAGTTTTAACGAACAAACCATGAGTTTCGGCGGACAATTGGCCAAGACACAAGGCAAAACCTTACACTATGGCGTTACGGCAGAGACGTGGTTCTTGGGAAAAGATGCTGGTCAACTGAAAGTAGACGCCTCGGCAGACCTTAATTTCCCATTGTTCGGAGACACAGTCAGCCTCGCTGCAAACGCTTTTTTCCATCGAATTAACCCAGGTTTCTACTTCCGTCACTTCCAATCGCGCCACTTCTGGTGGGAGAACAACAACTTATCTATGACCATACACTCGCGCCTGCAGGCCACGTTGAGTTCTCAAAAGACTCGAACCAAACTGCGTTTTGCCGTAGACGAGTTGAAGAACCACACGTATTTTGCACAGAACTACACCATAAACAGCGACTTTACACGCACAGCCAACACCGTGAACGTAGAGCAAAGCAGTGCTGCGATAAACCTGCTAACGGCCGAATTGGCACAAGATGTCACCCTCGGACCGCTCAATTGGGAGAGCGTTGTAACGTGGCAGCGCACCAGTCATCCCGACATTCTGCCCCTACCCTCCCTCAATATCTACACCAATCTGTACCTGCGGTTTAAGATAGCACGCGTGTTAAAGTGCGACTTTGGGGCCGACATGCGATACTTCACCGCCTATAACGCACCCGATTATAGTCCTGCGCTGGGGCAATTTACCGTTCAAGCCCAAGCCGACAAGGTGAAAATTGCCAACTATCCGCTTGTTAATGTGTACGCCAACTTCCATCTTAAACAAGCCCGTTTCTTCATTTTGATGAGCCACATCAATGCGGGCAGCGGCAACAAGAAATACTTCTTCGCCCCCCACTACCCACTTAACGACCGCATGCTGTACTTCGGGCTAAGCTGGAACTTCTTTAACTAAGGCTTGTTAAACCAGAAACTGACCCAACAAGACACATACCGCCCAAAGGGAGGAATTGATAAAGAAATACCTCACACACACGGCCGCAACCGCGCTTATCTTCGTAAAAGATAGCGGGTTGTGGCCTTTTCCTTTATTCCGCCCAACAAACAAACGCCTTACACCCACCAACAGCACTTGCATTTAAAATTGCTATAAAGTGAAAGATACACCTAAAATCAATTGTTTTATTGAACATAAAGTTGTAACTTTGTTTCCATATTCAGGAAGGAATGACTCATCCCGAAAGCAAAACACATATTAACGAACATGTTTAACTAAAAACCACAATACATGAACGATAAGAAATTGATGAATTTGGCTGCGGACAACATACGCATTCTGGCAGCGTCAATGGTAGAAAAAGCTAAGTCTGGACACCCTGGCGGAGCGATGGGTGGTGCCGACTTCATTAATGTTCTCTTCTCAGAGTTCCTTGTTTACGACCCGGAAAACCCCTCATGGGAAGGTCGCGACCGCTTTTTCCTCGACCCTGGGCACATGTCGCCCATGCTATATTCGGCCTTGGCGCTGCAAGGAAAGTTTACGATTGACGAGCTTCAGCAATTTCGCCAATGGGGTTCGCCCACTCCTGGACACCCCGAAAGAGACGTGCAACGCGGTATAGAGAACACTTCGGGACCGCTAGGACAAGGACATGCCTACGGTGCAGGTGCTGCTGTTGCCCAAAAATTCCTCGAAACGAAACTCTCGCACACCATGATGCAGCACACCATATATATATATATATCCGATGGTGGCATACAAGAAGAGATTTCGCAAGGCGTTGGACGATTGGCTGGCGCACTGGGACTAGACAATATCGTGATGTTTTACGATTCGAACGACATTCAATTGTCTACCGAATGCGGCGTGGTGACTTGCGAAAACACTGCTGCTAAATACGAATCGTGGGGTTGGAAGGTGATAACCATCAACGGAAACGATGCCGACGAGATACGTCAAGCACTGAACGAGGCCAAAGCCGAGAAAGAAAAACCCACACTTATCATTGGAAACACCGTGATGGGCAAAGGCGCATTGCGAGCAGATGGGTCTAGTTTCGAACACCACATCGGCACACATGGCGCACCACTCGGCGCAGAGGCCTACCAAAAAACCATCGTTAACCTAGGCGGAAACCCCAACGAACCTTTCGTTGTGTACCCCGAAGTAAAAGAACTCTATGCAAAACGCAATGAAGAACTAAGAGAGATTGTAGCCCAAAGACACCAAGAAGAAAACGAATGGGCCACAAACAACCCACAACTAGCCGCACAAATGAAGGAGTGGTTCAGCGGAAACGTACCAAAAGTGGATTGGAGCACGCTGACTCAAAAGCCCGATGCCGCAACGCGTGTGGCCTCGGCTGCTTGCTTGGGACTGCTGGCAGAGCAAGTTCCGAACATGGTTTGTTCGTCGGCCGACCTCTCTAACAGCGACCGCACAGACGGTTTCCTCAATAAAACGCGCGAAATGAAACGTGGCGACCTTTCGGGAGCCTTCCTCCAAGCTGGCGTAAGCGAACTTACCATGGCCTGCATGTGCATTGGTATGTATCTACATGGGGGCGTAATCCCTGCTTGCGGAACCTTCTTCGTATTCTCCGACTATATGAAACCTGCCATACGTATGGCTGCCCTCATGCGTGTTCCCATCAAGTTTATTTGGACACACGATGCTTTCCGCGTCGGCGAAGACGGTCCTACGCACGAACCAGTTGAGCAAGAGGCGCAAATCAGGTTGATGGAAAAGCTGAAAAACCATTGCGGCGAAGACTCTGTTCGCGTTTTCCGCCCTGCCGACGTCAACGAAACAACCGTATGTTGGCAAATGGCGATGGAGAATATGAACACGCCAACGGCACTTATTCTTTCGCGTCAGAACGTGAAGAACATACATCCCGACACCAATTACGAACTTGCTCGCCGTGGCGCATACGTTGTTGCAGGCAGCGACAGCCAATTCGACGTTATACTCTTGGCCTCTGGCTCGGAGGTAGCTACATTGGAAGCTGGCGCCGAGCTGCTAAGAAAAGACGGCGTGAAAGTACGTATCGTGAGTGTTCCTTCCGAAGGATTGTTCCGCATGCAAAGCGTAGAATACCAAGAAGAAGTATTACCCACTGGTTCTAAGATATTCGGCTTAACAGCAGGGCTACCCGTAACGCTGCAAGGTCTTGTTGGTGCTAATGGAAAGGTTTATGGGCTAAACAGTTTCGGCTATTCGGCTCCCTTTAAGGTGCTAGACGAAAAGCTAGGTTTCACCGCAGAAAATGTATATCATCAAGTTAAATCATTAATAAGAGAGTAGTATGGAAATAAAAACTATTGGTATCGCTTGCGACCACGCAGGCTTCCCGCTCAAGCAATACGTTCTCCAATATCTGGAAGAGCATGGTTATCCGTACAAAGACTATGGTACATACAGTGACCAAAGCAGTGACTATCCCGACTTTGCCCACGCCTTGGCCGAAGGTATCGAAAGCGGCGAGGTTTATCCCGGCATTGGCATCTGCGGAAGTGGTGAGGGCATGGCCATGACCCTCAACAAACACCAAGGCGTAAGAGCCGGATTGGCTTGGATGCCTGAGATTGCGCAACTTATCCGCCAACACAACGACGCCAATGTGTTAGTTATGCCAGGTAGGTTTGTAGACAACAAAACAGCAAAGAAGATTCTCGATGGGTTCTTCTCTGCCACTTTCGAAGGCGGACGACACCTTAATCGAGTGAAGAAAATTGCCATTAAAGAATAAATAGCAGTGGTTCAGCCTGTTTCCTCTTGGCAACAATTAAACTGAAACAACGCTAAGACAGAACAAGATGGAAGTTTCATAAACTCTTCCACCTACTTCATTTTATAAAAGGCTCACGGACTATCCGCGAGCCTTTTATTTTGATTATCAAACAGTGAAGTTTGTTTTAGATAAGTTTTAACTCCATAAAGCCGTCTTAACTTTTAATCTTTCTGTAAATAGAGCGTAGTTTGTTATCTATGTAATGCCAACACAAGATAAACGCTCCTCATCATGTACGATGTGCAGGAGAAATCAACTCACGGGCATATAAACTCACTAAAAACCAACAACCCCCAAGTACTTCAACCCATCAACTCACAAACTCATAAACTTATCAACTGAAAACCTCATAGGTTATCAACCCCCAAAAACATAAACTTGTCAACTCAGAAACTCATAAACTTATCAACTCATAAACTTACAAACCTATCAACTCATAAACTTATCAACTCAAAAACTCATAAACTTATCAACTCATAAACTTACAAACCTATCTACTCAAAAACTTATCAACTCAAAAACTCATAAACTTATCAACTCATAAACTTACAAACTTATCAACTCAAATAACCATAAACTTATCAACTCATAAACTTACAAACTTATCAACTCATAAACTTATCTACTCAAAAACTCATAAACTTACCTACTCTGAAACATACAAACTCTTCAAATCATCAAATCATAAAAGTTAAACTATTTCTTTTAATTTACAAAATTGGTTTAATTTTCACTCGGTTCTAGCGAAGATGTTAGTTAAAAAGTTGGAGAATATCTACTATTTATAACCTTTCGCACCTTAAAGTCTGTCCATTTTTAAGCCCAAAACCTGCATTTTGCACCATATTGCCTTTCTAGATTGGTTGCCAACTCATGATTTTTGAAGCCCAATAACCCACTTTTAACCCCCAAAAACCTACTTTTTAATGGTTGTTTTGCCCCTTTTAGCCATGTGTTTCGTGGTTCTAAAAGGTTTTGTTTATACAATTGGTGTGGATGTTCATGCTTTTTATCTCGCATTTTGCAGCAAATCGCACCACATTTAGCAGCATTTCACCTTGCATTTAGCACCAAAACGCACTGCATTTAGCACCAAAACGCACTCCATTTAGCGGCAAAACGCACTGCATTTAGCAGCAAATAGCCCGAAAATGGGTGCAAATGGCGGCTCTTTGAAATAAATATTCATTTTTCCGTATGCACAGACTACCCTCTTTTTGCACCAAAACAAACCTTCGCGAGAATCGATTATTTGCGGCAAGGTGTGCGATTGGTGTGCAGAAAGGGCAGTTATAATGTTAAATTTTCAACTAAAAACTGGACAAAAACAATTATACAGCGTACACGGGCATGGGCAACAGCACGGAAAGCACGTACGCTTACTACGGCCAGCTCGAGGGGGTACAGGGCATGCAGCCAACAGTCAACGGCAACAGCATCATGGAAAGGCAAAAGTAATCTGTCGTAGAGAAAGATAAAAAAAGAGGGTGCGCCTAATATGACACACCCTCATTGACAAGAGCTTTTCAGCTTGTGGAAACGGCATTGAATACCTTCCACCTGATCACTTTTTGAAACATAACCACGTTTTGTCACAAACAAATAGGGCAGAATATTGGTGTAACGGACATTTGGTAGGCTGAAACCTCTGGTATGTCTTTTATATATTACCTTTGCAGCATTTGAAAACTTATGAATAAAATAATGTCCATTACGCTAGAATTTCAGATTTTTCATACCTTTATCCTGCACTTCGTACATGAAAGGGAGCGTTTATCTTGGTTTTGCATCACAAAGAAAAGACAATAAACTCCGCTCAATTTATAGAAATATTAAAAGTCAAGACGACTTCAGAATATACTTCCCTGTATATAAAGGACGATTGCAAAAACATCTTGTACGTTAACATGGGAAGAATTGGTTGCAAAAGCAGAGGAGTTGTCCATCAACGTAAAAGACTTCAAGGAGCAATACCTCGAAATATAAATACTAGGGCTATTTCCCAACTCATTAACTTGATAACTGGCCAACTTCCTACCTCGTCAACTCGATAACTTGATGGTTGAATGAAAGTAAACATGCCTAAATCACCTTGAAACGTGCGCGAACTAGTTGACGTTAAGAACCAATCATAGTGTGATGCGATAGACAGATAGGGGTATATTGAGCAGCACATAAAGCACGAAAAACATTATTTCGTGCTAAATTCATGCTAAAATCGTTTGTAGGTGCAATGCGTTCACACAGTTTTTATTAAATTTGTATCTGCAAAAGACGAAAAAGACATGGTCCTACCACAAGAATTTACCGCTTATACAAGGGCACTCATGGGCAACGAGCTGTACGAGAAGTTGCTTGTCGCACTAGAACAAGAGCCTCCCGTGAGCCTCAGACTGAACCCGTTTAAGACGAAAAACGGCGAGGTGGAGGTATGTAACGCGGACGAAAGTGTGGCATGGACAGACTATGGTTATTACCTTTCGGGACGTCCAAACTTTACGTTCGACCCGCTTTTTCACGCTGGCGCATATTATGTACAAGAGGCATCGTCGATGTTTGTGGCATGGATTGTAAAGCAATTGGTGCATTCGCCCATCACGATGCTCGACCTTTGTGCGGCTCCCGGCGGCAAGTCTACGGCATTAAGGAGTGTTCTTCCACAAGGAAGTCTGCTGTTCTGCAACGAACCCATTACGCAAAGGGCGAGCATCTTGGCAGAAAACGTGCAGAAGTTTGGCCATCCCGACATGGTGGTGAGCAGCAATTTCGCCGCCGACTACCGCAAAAGCGGCTTGCAATTTGATGCCATCCTAGCCGACGTGCCCTGCTCTGGCGAGGGTATGTTCAGAAAAGATGCAGGGGCAATTGCCGAGTGGAGCGAAACAAACGTGGAACACTGTTGGCGGTTGCAGCGCGAGATAATCGCCGATATCTGGCCTTGCCTAAAACCTGGCGGACTGCTCATATACTCTACCTGCACCTTCAACGACAAGGAAAACGAACGCAATGTGGAGTGGATTGCACAAGAATTTGATGCTGACTTCGACCTGCCGCCCATCCCAGCTGCATGGAACATCACGGGGAGCATTGGTTCGGACATCCCTGCATGCAGGTTTATTCCAGGCATATCTAAGGGCGAAGGTCTTTTCTTATGTGTGCTGAGGAAGAGGTGGGCGCATGATACAGTACACGAAGAGCGCAAAAAACGTTCCTCAAAAAGCAGGACTACAAAGGTAAGCTTGCCCGAAATGCCACAGTGGCTAAACGCGGATTTGGCGTTCGACACACGCCAAATAAACGGCAACATCCACGCTATACCCAGTCAATGGACAAGTCTGTTCGACAAGGCTAGCACGGCATTGCGCATTGTTCATGCAGGAATTGCGCTGGCTACACCAAAGGGAAAAGACCTCGTTCCACACCCAGCACTCGCCCACTCCATTGCTCTTAACAGCAGCGCATTTTGCAAATGCGAGTTAGATTACGCCTCGGCCATCGCCTTCTTGCGCCGCGAAGCCATCACCTTACATGCAGATACACCCCGTGGATACGTGTTGGTTACCCATCAAGACATGCCGCTGGGTTTTGTAAAAAACATCGGTAACCGTGCCAACAACCTCTATCCGCAAGAGTGGCGCATAAAAAGCACGCACATACCACAACCACAACAGATTATAAAGTTAAAATGAAACAATATCTAGACTTGCTACAACGCATCGTGAACGAAGGCACACGCAAGGAAGACCGCACAGGAACAGGAACGCTAAGCGTTTTTGGACACCAGATGCGCTTTAACCTCGAAGAGGGTTTTCCGTTGCTAACCACGAAGAAACTACACCTCAAATCCATCATTCACGAGTTGTTGTGGTTTCTTAAAGGAGACACTAACGTAAAGTATCTGCAAGAGAATGGCGTGAGGATTTGGAACGAATGGGCCGACGAGAACGGCGAACTGGGACCTGTTTATGGGCATCAGTGGCGTTCGTGGCCAAACTACAACGGTGGGCATGTCGACCAAATACAAGACATTGTGAATGCCTTGAAGAACAATCCAGACTCTCGGCGGATGATTGTCAGTGCGTGGAACGTGGCCGAAGTAGACCAAATGGCACTCCCACCCTGCCATTGTCTGTTCCAATTTTATGTGGCCAATGGCAAGCTTAGCCTGCAATTGTACCAACGTTCGGCCGACACTTTCCTCGGCGTACCCTTTAATATTGCCTCGTATGCCCTGCTAACGATGATGATGGCACAGGTTAGCGGACTGAAACCTGGCGACTTTATCCACACCACAGGCGACACCCATCTTTACCTAAACCACTTGGAACAGGCCAAAGAGCAGCTGAAACGCACTCCGCGTACATTGCCTAGGATGGTGATTAACCCCAACGTAACGAGCATTTTCGACTTTAAATACGACGACTTTACCCTCGAAGGCTACGACCCCTTGCCGCACATCAAGGCCGAAGTGTCGGTATAGCCCTCTAACATATAAGGATATGCAGATAAA
>ERZ773009.1417-NODE-1417-length-16606-cov-5.137514_pt1 | contig 16606 bp, 16 predicted proteins | sample MGYA00580663_ERZ773009 | MGnify/ENA primary metagenome ERZ773009 (study PRJEB29015, sample SAMEA2737969) | human oral metagenome | biome: human oral; feature: human-associated habitat; material: dental | place: China | collected 2026 ... | reverse complement strand
AGCGTCGGGGTGTGGCGCAGCTTGGTAGCGCGCACCGTTCGGGACGGTGAGGTCGTCCGTTCAAATCGGATCACCCCGACCAGGAAATTATTTGAAGCGTACGTTCATCACATAGAACCTCTGGCGATCACAAAAGCAAAGGAGGTTATATGCAGCGACGAGTTAACGTACGCGGAATTATTATCAGCGATCAGGGTGAAATTTTTTGCCAAAAATTAACCGCAAATAACGGCACGGGGCGAGAGTTTTGGTGTGCACCGGGCGGTGGTTTGGAGCTGGGTGAAAGTTTACTGGACGGTTTACGCCGAGAGATGGTTGAGGAAACTGGCGTCAAACCAACCATTGGCAAGCTATTATTCATCCAACAATTTACCGACACCAACCCCTCGTCTAAACACGGCGTTACCGAGCAGCTTGAGTTTTTCTTCTCCATCACCAACTGGCAAGATTACCAGCATATCGACCTGGAGCAAACATCGCACGGCGTTGAGGAAGTAGCAGAGTGCGGCTTTGTCGATCCAAAAACTACGCGGATTTTGCCGAGCTACCTAACGGAGGTTGACCTCAACTGGCTGGTTAATGAGTCGACCGACGTTCAGATGATGAGCGAATTGTAACAATCCCACCGAGACTATTTACCAAAGATTTTGCTATAGCCAGTTTTCGGATAATCTATCGTGCTTAACGTACCATTTTTAGCTAACACCCCAATAATTTGCTACATATAGTCACGCTGTAGGGTATTTATTGCATGGTCGGCCGCTTCCCTAAGTGCAGTTGAATTTCCACTCGCAGACATCATTTCCTGGTAACTATCTAGACATTTTTCTAATAGCTTCCACCTATCGGCCGGAGACTGGTTGAGCTGATTCGCCAAAACTGATATAGCGTCAATAAGTAACGACCGGAGGTCACCTTGAACTGATCTATTGATATATCCTTGCGCACGAAGAATATCCTCACCGTGATTAACTTGCTCAACATAATCACGAAAACTCCTCGCATATTCAAAGTCAATATAGCGAGTCGCTGAATTATCACCATCAGAACCCGACAGCCGGACAAGATTACGCATAAAGGCATCCTTGTGAGCAATATGTATTTTATGCAACGCAGATAATACCAAAAGAGCATCCACTAAATGCTGTTTGATATTCTCTGAGCTCATTTCACGCCATGCAAGACCCTCAAAGTTGACCGCTTTTCCATTGAATTGAGTCATAATCCATGCCAAACGGTCCTTGGAACCACTGGGCTTCCCTGTTATCATAAGTGCTTGAACTGAGAAGGGGGCCAGCCCCTGCGTACCAACATACTGGGTCATGGCGACCTCGGCAAGAGCGGTTGTCAGCGGAAGCCGCTTAATAGCAAACTCTTCCTTGGAGCCACTAACTGTTTTCACATCTACGGTAAATGCTCCGTGCGAGACGAGCCTTCACGTGATAAATCTCTGTGTGGCTCAGCTGTAGTGACAGAGGGAAAGTTCGGTGTAACATACAGCAATGGTTTATTGTCTAAATCAAGCTCTGGATAAAACTCCCTGGACATATGATCAACTTGCTCTGACATGTCAGGCAAAAACGGCCTTCTAGTTGTCTCAACCAAAAGGCGACATGCTGCTCCACGCTCGGTATCCATATTTGTGTTATAACATAAAATTATTATTTTGAAAATAGCTATATCGTACTACCGCATAGCCCGAATCATCTGTCTCAGCTGCTCAACCGCCCGAGCGCGGCGTTCTTTTGTCCAATAGGTATCAGGTGTAGCCTTTTCGCCGTCAGCGGTAGTCTCCTGGAGAAAATGACCGACGACACGGCCGTCCTTCAGCGCCGTCACGTCAGGAACATACACTCGCGGTTGTCCGTTCTCATCGGTGCGAAGATGAGGCTTTAACTTCTCAACTAATTTTTTGTACGTATCATCATTGGTTTCGCGGGCATGGCGAATGTCGAGATAGTAAATCTTGTCCAACCCTTCGGCTTTGGCGGCTTCATCGACGATTGGCGCTAGCTGCTGACACCACGGACACTGCTGAAAGCCAAGGAAAATCAAGCCGCTGCCTGATTCAAATTTCTCCAAAACCTCGCCGGGCGAAGCAAAGACGAAGCGATTGTCATTAGCCACCCGGGAGTAAGCGGTCTTGAAACGAACAGCGTCTGAGGACTGCGGTGACGGAGGTGTCTGCGGGCGCGACCACATATACCAACCGCATATGACGATAGCAATGATACCAACAAAACCGATGGCCAAACACAGCCGTTTGTTCTGGCGTTTGGCTAGCTTGGTATGTTTCATCCGAACCTCCCTCACTTCCCTTTGACGCCAAAAAACTTCCGCGCCCGCTCAGTCACCGGATGATCCATCACCTGCTCTGGCGGACCATTTTCGATAATCTCGCCCTTGTCCAGGAAAATCATCCGCGTAGCCACTTCGCGCGCAAACTTCATTTCATGCGTGACGATGACCATGGTCATACCTTTGGCGGCAACCTCACGGATCACGTCCAACACTTCGCCAATCATCTCTGGATCAAGCGCTGAGGTTGGCTCGTCAAACAACATGATGTCCGGCTCCATAGCGAGGGCTCTCGCGATAGCCACGCGCTGCTTTTGCCCGCCTGAGAGCTGCGAAGGAAAGGCGTTGGCTTTGTCCGCCAGCCCCACGTCCGCCAGCAATTTCTTTGCCAGGCGCGTCGCCGCCCGATCAGACAGTTTGCGCAGTTTCCGCGGCGCTAGTTTGATGTTATCCAGCACACTCAAGTTTGGGAACAGATTGAACGATTGAAACACCATGCCAACTTTTTGGCGCAAAGCGTTCAGATCGACTTTTGGCGCTGTCGTTTCCACGCCGTCGATGACAATGCGCCCGCCGGTCGGCGTCTCCAGTAAATTCAAGCAGCGCAAAAACGTTGATTTACCAGAGCCACTTGAGCCAACGACCACCACCACTTCGCCTTCATAAATTTCAACATCAATATCCCTGAGCACGCGGTTACTACCAAACTGTTTTTTGAGGTTAGCCACCGTGATAATTGCTGGGTGCTCAATGCTCGGTTGCGCCACTTCATTCACCTTATTCACTGCCATCTTTTAGTCTCCTCTCCACTCGGGTCATCACACGGGTAAATATGGCGGTCAACGCCAAGTACATCACCGCTGCAGCAAACAATGACTGAAATGCCGTGGCCGTTTGAAACCGAATATTGTCAGCGCCACGCATGATGTCATTCAGCCCAATCCAACCGACGACTGAGGTCTCTTTCAACAGAGCGATAAATTCGCTGATCAGCGCTGGCAAAGAATTTTTAAGCGCTTGTGGCAAAATCACCAAACGCATAGCCTGCCACCGGCTAAAACCGAGCGAACGAGCCGCTTCCATTTGCCCCTTGTCAACGCTTTCGATGCCACCACGGATAATCTCACCGATGTATGCGCCGCTATTGATACCAAAGGCAATCGCTGCCACAAAAATCTTCGGCATGAATTGATATGAGCCAAAGACGACGTAGTACATGATTAACAGCTGGACCAGCAGCGGTGTGCCCCGAATGATGTCGACATAAATCTTGCCAATCCAGTTGAGCGGTTTGATCGTCGAGGTACGAAGCAGCGCTACCACGAGGCCAATGATTGTACCGAGGAGCAATGATAGAACTGTTAGCACCAAGGTCACCTCTAGGCCGTGCCACAAATACAGCCACCGGCCATCGCCGAAAATTACTTCCAGGAAATTCACGATTCAAGCTCCTTTTTCTTCATCGACTCAAGTGCCCTCGGCCCAAAATGCTTGCGGACGAGACTGTCGTACCGACCGTCCTTTTTCATCTCCGCCAACACTCGGTTAATTTTTTCCAGCAAGTCGTGATTATTATTTTTGATGGCAATCGCATAGTGCTCGCTTGATAACTCACCCGGCAAAATCTCTAAGTTCGGAAAGCCCGCCGTGTACTGAGCAGCCGGCGCATCATCCAAAATAACCGCCTCGACGCCACCAGCATTTAACTCCGTCAATACACTTGGTGCTGTTGGAAATTGCGACACTTTAGCGCCGACAATCTTCCTGGCCAGCGTATCACCCGTCGTACCCAACTGCACACCAATTTTCTTGCCCGTCAGCTGATACCTATTGCGAATGGGGCTACCCTTTTTGACAATAATCCGCTGCGAGGCGGAATAATACGGCTCGGAAAACAGCGCATTTTTGGCGCGCTCTGGCGTCACCGACATACCAGCCACCGCCATGTCAATTTGCCCTGATTCCAATGCTGGCAGCAATCCGTCAAACGACATATCTTCAATCTTTAGCTTCTTGTTCATACTGCGGGCAATTTCCTTCGCCAAATCAACATCAAAACCAACAACTTCATTACCCTGCTTGTACTCAAACGGCTTGAACCCGGCATTGGTACCCATCACCAATACGTCATCACTCTTGCCAAACCCACCTTCGCGCTGCAAAATGTCAAACGCCATAAAGCCAATCAACGCCACAAACAGCCCCAGGCCTATCCACCAACTAACGCCAAACCCCCGATGATGCGCTTTCGTTCTGTTCATGCTTATTTAGTATACGCGCTTTGAAAAGAAATGATAAGCCCCCAAACAGCCCACGTACCCAGACAAACGTTGTATAATATCATTATGAGCACCTCTCCGTCTGGCCGCGGCGCCAACAACCGCATTATCATTCGCGTGGCTATCGTCTTGCTATTACTATGTAGCGCTGTTTTTTTTGTCGCTAGCCGTTATAAAATTGTGCAATTTCGTGACGCCAAGATTGACGAGATTTTATTCTATTTCAAGAACGGCCTGGCGGGTGGGCAGTCTAGCAGCTTTGCCTCAGCCGTCTGGGAAAATATCCCCTACGTCATTGGGCTGCTCATCATTTTGCTACTGCCAATCATCCTCAAACTACGTTGGAAAAAACGACCGCTCCGCTTACGCCACCAAGCGTATTACGCGGGCGGCCTATTCATGATCAGCCTAGCGCTGTTAGTTCAAAGTTTCAGCATCCCCGCCTACGTCATCGCCCTCGCCCAGTCGTCAAAGATCTATGATCAGCATTATGTCGATCCGCGCGGCGTCAAATTGACGTTTCCTAGTACCAAACGCAACTTAATTTATGTCTACGTCGAGTCGCTGGAAAATACGCCCGCCGCCAAAGCCAATGGCGGCATGAGCGACAAATCAGTCATTCCGGAGTTAGAGAAATTGGCACTGACCAACACCTCATTTTCACACCGACCCTCAGGTCTCGGCGGCGCCCTGCCTGCACACGGTACCACTTGGACGGTAGCCGGCATGACCGCTCAATCCGCCGGCGTGCCGCTCAAAGACGGCGGGGTGTTCGGTGACCGCGACCGCAACGGTATGGGTGATTTTAATAAATTCTTGCCGGGCGCTTATACCCTCGGGCAGGTGCTTGAAAAGGCTGGCTACAACCAATCATTCCTCATGGGCTCAAACAAAGCCTTCGGCGGCCGCGATAAATTACTGGAGCAACACGGCGATTACCACATTATTGATCTTACCTACGCCCAAAAACATGGGTTAGTCCCACAGGATTACAAGGTATGGTGGGGCTACGAAGACAAAAAGCTTTTTCAATTTGCCCGCGACGAGGCCACTCGTCTCAGCAAGTCCGACAAGCCATTCAACCTGCAAATGCTGACCGTTGACACGCACTTCACCGATGGCTGGATGGATAAAGATGTTTGCAAGGAGCAATTTGAGGCGAAATACGACAATGTTCATGCCTGCGCCTCCAAACAAATCGCGTCCTTCGTCGAGTGGGTCAAGCAACAGCCATTTTACGCCAATACCACCATCATCATTAGCGGCGACCACCTCGGCATGCAGACGCCATATTACGAAGAAAAGATTGCGGGCGCTCCCTACCAACGAACTGTCTATAACGCCTTCATTAACCCCGCCGTCCAGCCAACTCACACCACTAACCGCCAATTCGCTGCCTTTGACATGTATCCATCAACCCTGGCGGCACTGGGCGTGACGGTAGATGGCGACCGTATGGGGCTGGGTACTAATTTGTTCTCAAATCGCCAGACACTGGTCGAACAATTTGGTGGTATTGATCAGCTCAACGCTGAACTCAGCAAACGCTCAACTTACTACGAACGGCGAATCTTGAGCAGTTCATAAATAAACGTCTCGCCTACATATAAAATCCGACGAGTCACCCCGCCGGATTGAATAGGTATGTCAAGAGAATCACGTCTCGTAACCGTTCGGATTATTGCTCTGCCAATTCCAGGCATCGCGGCAAGCGTCCTCAATCGTCAATTCTGCCCGCCAGCCCAGCTCTGCCCCTGCCAAACTCGGGTCAGCATAGCACGCGGCGATGTCGCCCGGTCGGCGCGGCGTGATTTGGTATGGGACGTCCCGGCCCGACGCTGTTTCAAATGCTTTCACCAACTCCAACACCGACGTACCGCGGCCAGTACCGATATTATACACCTTATATTCATCCGGCTCGCCCAAATGTTCCAACGCCGCCACGTGTGCCCGCGCCAAATCAACCACGTGAATATAATCGCGCACACCCGTGCCATCCGGTGTGTCATAATCGTCGCCAAACACACTCAAATGGTCGCGCTTGCCGACTGCCACTTGCGACACAAACGGCAGCAAATTATTCGGAATGCCCGACGGATCTTCACCAATGCGGCCGCTCGGATGAGCGCCGACGGGATTGAAGTAGCGCAGCGAGGTAAACTGCCAGCCCTGCTTGGTTACCGCCACATCGCGCAGAATGTGCTCGATCATCAGCTTGGTCTGACCGTACGGATTAGTCGCCGACAGCGGCATATCCTCGGTAATCGGCAGTCGCGCCGGATCGCCATACACCGTTGCTGAGCTCGAAAAGACCAGCTTTTTCACGTCAAATTCCTGCATGACATCCAGCAGCGTCAAGGTACTTTCCAAATTGTTCTGATAATAGAGCAGCGCCTTTTCCACCGACTCGCCGACAGCCTTCAGACCTGCAAAATGAATCGCTGCGTCAATTGCCTCAGACTTAAATAACTCCGCCAGCCGCGTCCGATCACGTAAGTCAAACTCATAAAACGGCACCGACTGGCCAGTAATCTCCTCAACCTGCCGCAAACTCTCGGCGGATGAATTTGATAAGTTATCAACCACCACTACGCCGTGACCCGACGCCAGCAGTTCAATGATAGTGTGGCTGCCGATATAGCCAGCACCGCCAGTAACGAGAATGTTCATGAAGTACCCCTTTCGCTATGATTCTAGTATTATTATATCAGATGCACACTGTAACCATCCCGCCAGACCTACTCGCAGCACTGAACCATAATCCATACATTAACGAGCTGTATGTTTTCGGTTCGCGAGCTGTATTTGATGATGACCAATTTTCCGACATTGACCTTACAGCCATAACTAATTATCCAGAGGTTGCCGAAGATTATACGCACAAGACTCTTGATCATCAATTTAGTATCATTGCGACACATACTATTGCTCAGAATAATCACGAAGTTGCTCGTTCGTTTTTCCTAAGCGGCATGAGCTTGTTTCATAAAATTGACATCGGCTTTTTATTACCTGATAAAACTAAATTATTTCCAAATTCAACATTAATTTTCCAAAACGACCACACAGACCAGCCCGCCAAAGAATCCGGCAAAATATGGACAGAATCAGATGAGCAGCACAATTATCTGGATGTGTTAATGGGCTCGTTGCGCTATGTTAAGTATCAGTATCGCCAGGAACATTGGTCGGCATATAAATGCTACCGCGGGTTTATCGAGCAGTTAGCCCAGTCGCAAATAACAGGTCGGTTATCGACAGATAAATATAAGGAATTAGACAAGAAACATAACGATGAAATCTTAGGTCTGTTCTTTTCTGGCGATATTCACGCTAAAGAGCAAAAATATTATGAGTTTATAAAAGAATTGATTAGTGAGAAGCAGCTCTTGCCGGAATTTAGTGACGAGGTTTTGAAAGTTTGGAAAGAATATCTGGGCATATCGCGCTCATTTCACTAAGCTGTGCTGCTAGGTCGCTATCAGGCCAAATATACCTGAAGTTTTGTGGCGGGCGAAATGCTGGCAGAACCTGACGTAACTGTGATAAAGAAATTGGCTGGTCGTAGCGCACCGACGCCAGTATCTCTAACGCGCCACACTGTTTCCGCCCCGCATAATAGCGCGAAAACCACTGCACGGCTTGCTCATCCGTATCATACCCAGTGAGCCGCATCAACTCATCCAGTGGGCAGCGCATGACACGTCCAACCCGAAATTCGCCGATAACCGCCCGGTCACCCCCCGACGAATAAACGACTACGGTTAGCTCATCGTCTTTGCTGTGGCGCGGCAAGGATTTACGAAATTCCCATCGCTTTTCACCACGAAAAATTTTCTCGGCATAACGAGTTTGAATCGACATCAAAATATAACGACTCATACCGACAGTATAGGACAAGTTCAGCAATCGGTAAACTAAGTTAGCACTCTTGCACTGAGAGTGCTAATTTGCTATGATAATTGTATCAATTATCCCCGCTCTGTCTCTTGCCGCGGCGCGTCATAAATACGGACTTAAAAAAGCCCAAAAAATCAAAGGAGGACCTATGCCACCAACTATGCAAGAAGAGCTTGAGCAGCCGCTGGAGAAATTCGGCACTGATATCACGGCGCTCGCCAGGGAACATAAACTCGACCCGGTCATCGGGCGCGACGAAGAAATTCGCCGCACCATGCAAATCCTCAGCCGGCGCACCAAGAATAACCCGGTGCTAATCGGTGAACCAGGTGTGGGTAAAACCGCCATCGTCGAGGCCTTGGCGCAGCGCATCGTTAAAGGCAACGTGCCGGCATCATTGAAAGACAAGCGGCTGATTTCCTTGGAAATTTCTAGCTTGCTGGCCGGAGCCAGCTTTCGCGGCCAATTCGAAGAGCGCCTCAAAGCAATTTTGAAAGAAGTTGAGGAGGCTGCTGGCGAAATTATTTTGTTCGTTGATGAAATTCACACCATGGTCGGCGCCGGCAAAACCGAAGGCAGCATGGACGCTGGCAATATGCTCAAGCCCGCCCTGGCGCGCGGTAAACTACACATGATCGGCGCGACAACCTTGGCAGAATATCGCCAACATGTCGAAAAAGACGCAGCCCTAGAGCGGCGCTTCCAGCCAGTTTACGTCGGTGAGCCGAGTTTTGACGATACCGTGGCGATTTTGCGCGGCCTGAAGGAAAAGTACGAAGTCCATCACGGCGTCAAAATTTCTGACGATGCCATCGTGGCGGCGGCGCGGCTGTCCACCCGCTATCTACCTGATCGCTTTTTACCTGACAAGGCCGTCGACCTCCTGGATGAAGCCACCAGCGCTCTGAAGATGCAGCTGGAGAGTGTGCCAATTGTTCTCGATCGACTGAATAATCGCCGCCTGCAGCTGGAGATTGAAGAAGCGGCGCTGAAAAAAGACAAATCCGACCACGCCAAAGCCCGCACAGCAGAAATCAATCAGCAAATCACCGACCTTCGGGCTCAAGCCGAGGTGATTGACAGTAAATGGCAGCACGAAAAAGACATTCTCCAAACCGTCAATACCGCTACCGAAAAAATGGATAGCCTGCGCTCGCAACTAGAAATCGCCGAGCGCGACGCCGACCTGGCCACCGCCAGCCGCATCAAATACGGCGACCTGCCAGAGTTGGAGAAAAAGCTGGCTAGCGCCCGCCAAGAACTGGCGGCTATCCCGCCGGCTGACCGCTTGCTGCGCGAAGAAGTCACACCTGATGACATCGCCAGCGTGGTGGCGCGCTGGACGAGCATCCCGGTGGAGCGGCTGATCGAGACTGAATCAAGCAAATTAACCAAATTAGAAGAACATATCAGCACCCAAGTAATTGGTCAAGATAAAGCCATCGCCGCGGTGGCCAGCGCCATTCGCCGCTCGCGCGCTGGCCTCAGTGATACCAACCGGCCAATCGGCTCCTTCCTCTTCCTCGGCCCCACCGGCGTTGGTAAAACAGAGGTAGCCCGCAGCCTGTGTCGCGAATTATTCGACGACGAACACGCTATGATCCGCATCGATATGAGTGAGTACATGGAGCGGCACGCCGTGGCCCGCCTGATTGGCTCGCCGCCAGGCTACGTCGGTTACGATCAGGGCGGCCAACTCACCGAAGCGGTCCGCCGCCGCCCTTACAGCGTGGTACTGTTTGATGAAATCGAGAAGGCCCACCCCGATGTCTTTAACGTGCTTCTCCAGGTGCTCGACGATGGTCGCCTGACCGATGGCCAGGGGCGAACAGTCGATTTTTCGAACACGGTCATCATCATGACCAGCAATGTCGGCTCGCAAGCAATTATGGATTTTTCTGGCGACGATCTGTCGGCACTCGATAATCAGATGCTTGAGGTCCTCAGACAACATTTCCGTCCAGAGTTCCTCAACCGCATTGACGATATCGTTATTTTTGACCGCATTCGACCAGAAGCGATGCGGGCAATTGTCGATGTTCATTTGACCAAAGTAGCTCGCCAAGTTAAAGACAGCCGCGACATCACGCTGGAATTTGACGAGAGCGTCCGCGACATGCTGGCCCGGGATGGCTACGACCCGGCCTTTGGCGCCCGGCCGCTCAAGCGCTTGGTGCAAAAGCGTATTCTTGACCCGCTAGCACTGGAGCTGATTGACGGGCGAATTCATGATGGCATGGCAGTAAAAGTGAATATGATTAACGACCGCATGAAGTTCCAAAAACAATAATTAAGTTTCACCTATTTCCCTGATTAACACCTTCCATCGTCGTACAGCCGCGTAAACACGCCCGCATTTGGCCGCAAACGTCCGAAGCCCCGCCTTGATTGAATCAATGCAGCGCAAGAAAAAGTGCCCCAGCCATCAACTGGAACACTTTTCGGTAGATTATCCTCGGACCGAAGCACGCTACTCGGTTTGATTAGCCTCTGCCCGCGTCAGCTTATCAACCATCGGCAGAATCAGGTAAATACCGATGATGGCTGCCGCCAGACCGATACCAACGATGGCAAAGTACGTTGGTGTTAACACCGGCTTCAGCGTCGTCGAGAATGTGCTGGTAAACACCGCCCCCGTCCATACGCCAAGGCTACACGACAGAATCGAGGTGATCAGCAGCGGCGCCGCCGACTCAACCATCACCAGGCGCTTCAACTGACTGAGGCGCATACCGCCCAGCCGCAGCGTGTACAGCGAGCGGCGACGTTCCATCAGCCCGCCAATCGTCGAGACGATCAAGCTTGCCACCGCCACGAACAGCGTCACGCCGATACCGACATAGGCTAAGTCGGCAAACTCGCGAATCGTTGGATTGATATGCGGCTTCTTGGCATCAGTACCGCTCACTGCATAGGTTAAATCGTACTGATTAGCCTTTGCCGTCACCAGGGTACGCAGCTTCTCGATGTCATCGTCTGATTTCAATGTCACCAAATATTCTTTAGCGCCATTCGTATCAACCCGGTCATTAATCAGCGACACCTTTTTGACCACCGGCTTATCAAAATTCAGCAGTGCAAATTGGTCGGGCCGGGCGTTATTCGGACAAGTATGCTCGGTATATGTTGCCAAATCCTGGCAGCGAATTGCGTCACCGTCCTCACGCGGATAGATCGTCGCCACCGACGTGATGTAAGATTCTTGCTTTAGCTGCTCTGCCATATCACCTGGTAGCGAACGACCGATGACAATTGCCGTACCGCGCTTTAATTGCGAAAAGCCGTTATCTTTGACAGCTTGAGCGTTTAAGCCTTCAATACCGCTGGTCGCCGTCAAGTAAAAGCTACCCGCAAACAGCGCCAATACCACGCCGCTGACGCTGCGGAAAATTGTCCGCGAATGCACCGCCGTACGCTTACCAGCAATCAACATCGAAGCGTTATTAGCCCAGCGAGCTGCCAACAGCGACAGCTTATTAGTCAGCCAGCCGCCAGCCAGAATCAAGCCGAACATCACCAGCAGCAGCGCCGCCATCAATAGTACCGACGGCAGAGCTGATTCTTTATTAGCCGCCAGCCAATCCCGCCCTGGCTTCGACGACAGCCAAGCAAAGAACGCAATACCAAGTGCCGGTACCAGCGCCCGCCAAGCGCGCAATTTCTTCACCTTTTCAACCGAACGCGACACGCCCAGTGGCGAAATCTGCGCCCGGCGCATCCGCCGCCAGTTGACAAACATCGTTAGTCCCAGCGTCAAACCGATAATCAACGCATATTGCGTGCCAGTTAGCACCAAGTCGCTAGGATTAAATCGCATGCCGTCCATCTTGAAAGCCTGTAGCGGCGCTTGCAGCAGCCAGAACGCGCCCAGCCCGATAATCACGCCAACCACCGACGCCAATAGCGATTCTAACATCAACACCCGTCCCACCTGCCGCTTGGTCGCGCCGATCAGCCGCAAGGCGGCGTAGCGTTTCTCGCGCTGCGCGGCTCCCAGCTGCGTTGCTACTGACACGAAAATGACAATTGGAAACAGCAGGATCGTCCCGCCGACACCAAATACAATGATCGCTACCGGATCAAATACAGCGTTCGACTTCAATCCATTGGTATCCGTCCGATAGACATCGGCAAAGTATGACGGCTGCCCCTGAGATTTGGTAAAAGCATCGCTCTCGGCCACTTCCTCGGCGCTCGCGCCACGTACCATCATCAATGCATCCGGGCTGGCAACATATTCGCTAGGAATTACGCCAAGGTATTTGGTATTTTTACCAAAACGTGCCAAGATATTGTCCTCTGGATGCTGAGCAACCGCATCGGCCAACGCTTTTGATAAGTAGTATTCACCAGGACGCGGCGTTTTTAGCTTGGCAAATTGCGGCGATTTAGCCGTGCCGTACATTGAATAAGACTGGATGGACTGACCACGCCATTTCGACGCATCACCACGCCAGGTACCGCCAATTTTCAGCGGTTCAACACCCTCAATCGGTTTTTGTTCAGCCGCACCGCGAGCCGCCTGATACGCCGCCGTATTAATTGCTAGCCCACTAGCGCGCCCCTTTATCCCGTTGATACCAGCCGTAAAGCAGCACACCAGCACGATCCCCAGCGCCACTGCCGCCGTGGTCAGGCCCAGACGCGCGAACGACTGGCGGCCAGACTTTTGTAATAACATCCAACTAACGCTCATCGGATAATCCTCGCATTAGTTTTATTAGGCCTCACCCGCATTGGATTTACCGCCGCCTCAGCACCAGAAATTTGCCCATCACGAACAATAATTTCCCGATCAGCGTAGGCGGCAATCGTTGGCTCGTGCGTCACCATGATAACTGTTGTGCCGTGCTCTTTGGCAGTTTTAATGAATAGCTCCATGACCTTTTCTGAGTTGAGACTATCTAATGAGCCAGTCGGCTCGTCAGCAAACAGCACTTTTGGCTCAATCACCATGGCTCGGGCGATCGCCACCCGCTGCATTTGTCCGCCCGACAATTCGCCAAGCATACTGTCAGCTTTACTCGCCAGCTCAACCTTATTCAGCCATGATTTCGCCTGTTGATAGGCCTCTTTGCGTCTGACGCCATTGAGTAGCAGCGGCAACGCTACATTGTCCAGCGCCGTCAGCTCCGGAACCAACTGCCCAAACTGAAAAACAAAGCCAAAGCTGGTGCGCCTTAGCAGACTGCGCTTATCATCGCTCAGTTTGTCAATCCGCCGCCCGTCAAAGTCAATTTCGCCGCTATCAACCTTGGTAATCGCCGCCAAGCTATGTAGCAGCGTCGACTTACCAGAGCCCGATGGCCCCATAATCGCCAGCACCTCGCCCGCCTCGACATCCAGGCTGACGCCGCGCAGCGCGTGCGTTTGCCCGAACGACTTCTTAATATTTTTAGCGCTAATTATTGGTTTGCTCATGCAAAATTTCCTCCTTTAGCCGCGTTAACCGCGAAATAGTTAATTCAATCCAGCGTAAATCCGCCTCCAAATGATACAACGCATGATCAATCAGCAGCATGTCTGACAAGTTACTATCACGCCGCTGCACCGTCAGCTCGCGCATCCGCTGGACGTGCGCCTGTCGTTGGTTGTCCAAATACGGTGACGCATCGCCATCCTTCAGAATAGCCAGCACTGCTTTGACATACATCGTCGCTTGTAGTTGTGGCGACGGCGCTTCTGGCGATTCCAGCCAGGCTTGCAACTCTTGCTTACCTTCATCAGTAATTTCATACCGAACCCTGTCTGGTCCGCCCGATTCGCCAGTATCAGCAATCTCCTTGACCTTATTATCACGCCTGAGCCGTGCCAACGTTGAATATATCTGACCAGCTAAAATTGGTTTATCCTTACCAAAATAGCCGTCATATTTTTTCTTTAACTCATAGCCGTAATTTGACTCTTCTGCCAAAAAACCTAACAGGGTATATTGAACGTTCATACTCTTACTATACACCCGATAGTTAGTTATTGCAATAGTTTTATTCACTCAGTGTATAGTTTATGCTGACAGCTGACTATTCGTTCTCTTGCCATATTATCCACCCCATCACAGATACCTCATTCCGTAGACCACCGCCCGAACGCGGGTAGACTGCACCAGAATGCATACTATTATGCAATTTTGACGTATAATGGATGCATGGTTCAATTTTGCCGAGTGTATAATAATCAGCGATCTATCAAATCAGCTGTGTTAGGAATTGGTAAAATACTCAATTTACCACAGTACGCACTACTGGCACTTGCCTTATCTTTGCTCTTTGCACTCATTATTTTCTTTGCCATCAACGCCAATTTTTATGGCCCGCTGATGATGTCGCGACTACCAGTATTAGACAAAATCTCCCTTTTTGGGACCATGTTCATTGATATATTCAAACAGGGTTTCAGCTCGCTAAACGGCGCGTTGCTCCTTGTGGTGTCACTCCTCCAAGGACTGTCAATTACCGTCGTCATTTTCACTGCCAAGAAAAATAAGCGTAGTGAACAGTCTGTCACCAGACAAGTCGGGCTTAGCGGCTTGGCCTCCGTGGCTGCCGCTATCGGTTTGGGTTGCGTGCCCTGTGGCACATCACTCATTCTGCCGCTTGTAGCTGTATTCTTCTCAGGCGCCGCCGCAGCCACTGCCGCCACTGTCGCCAGCACTCTCGTTCTGATCTTAGCGCTACTTCTGAGCCTCTTTTCACTCCACAAATCTGGACAAATCACCTTTATGTATACCGAATTAGCAAAACAGGGGGACGTATGAATCGACAAAAAACAGCCGGCATAGCACTCATTTGGGTCATTTTGGGGATTATGATCACGGGAATTGTAGCACTGTTTATTTATGGTATTGTCAATCGCCCGCCAAATCGCCACGTTGGTGACGGCAAACCATGGAATGAAAAAATGTCACAAGGCTCTGCCGAAGCTAAGCATGTGTTCGTTGACTACACTGATTATTTCTGCTCGTTCTGCGCCGAAGTCGAAGCAGCCACTAACGCTGACTTCTTCAAAAATGAGTACCTCAAATCAGGCAAAGTTCGCTACGAACACCGCGTAGTGACGCTGCTCAAAGAAGTCACCGACAACACAGAAACTGGCGCTCACGCTGCTTTTTGCGCCGCCGACCAAGACAAATATTGGCAGTACACACATGACATCGTGCCGCGCATTAAACGTGATTATTTTGACAAAGGAATTGGTGTGAAAAACGTTGCCGTACCGCAAAAAATTCCACCACTGCCATTAGATTACTTCCTGGCTTCTGCTAAAGCTGTTGGCATGGATGAGGCGACATTTACTGACTGTATGACCAAAAAACCGCACCAAAAAGAGATTGATGACAGCACCCAAAAAGCTCTTTCGCTTGGTGTGAGTGGCCTGCCGTACATGGTGATCAATGATTATGTCGCCAGTGGATTTGCTGGTGGTGAAAATGGCCTAAAAGCGATTTTGAAAGCCGGCGGAGTGAACTAATGTCTGCCAAAAAAACGCAAACGAAACCCCAAAAATCATCAACAAAACGACAATCAACCCGCCCTTGTCGTGAGCCAAAAACCAATACAGCATCCCAGAGCACATCAAAACTAAGCAGTGTCTTATTTGCTATACTGCTTTTATTGGCGGTCGTCGCCATGGCAGTGTTATTTTATCTCCAATCCATACAACCACCCGTCCAGCGCCCAACCGTTCTGGAAGATGAAAAGTACTATTTCACCGATTCGCGCTATGCTGGCATCCGCTCCAAGTTTGTGACGCGCGACACCAAACGCGAAAAGGTCTCGATCGAATACCCAATCACCAGCAATTCCAAAATCAATAAACTCATCGCCCGAACAATTAACCGCACCGACGGTGACTTCCGCTACACCGCCACTAACACTCCGACATTTGACCGACCAATGACCGAAACCATCAGCTATCAAGTCACACACAATAACTCGGTAGCCTTGTCTATTATTGTCAATATTAAACAAGACATGCACGGCGCGCATCCGGTGTCACTAACGCATTTTTGGACGTTTGATAAAAAATCTGGCGAGGTGATTAGTTTGAGCGATTTGACCGAGCAATCAGAGAAAGCGGCTGGAGAAATCGTGGCGGCTGCCCGAAATAATCTCAAAGAAACCATCAAGCAG
>ERZ773009.1416-NODE-1416-length-16608-cov-3.543104_pt1 | contig 16608 bp, 14 predicted proteins | sample MGYA00580663_ERZ773009 | MGnify/ENA primary metagenome ERZ773009 (study PRJEB29015, sample SAMEA2737969) | human oral metagenome | biome: human oral; feature: human-associated habitat; material: dental | place: China | collected 2026 ... | reverse complement strand
GGGTGCGGGCTGGTTGTAGGCACTGATGACTTTACAACAATGAGTTTTTTTGAGACTTGAAGCTCATTATTGGTTTCAGTGTGTTGTTGCCACAAGTATCCTATTGCAAGGCATAACAGTACCGCAGCTGCCGCAGTGTAATACCACAGTTTCCGCCTTTTTTGCCCAGTTGGCAAGGTTTCACTCTCGGCTAATTGGGCTTCTAATTGTTCCCACAAAGCAGGTGAAGGGTTGATTTTTCTGTACCTAAATAAGCGTTGTATATTGTCTTTCCACATTTTTTAAGCTCTTTTTTTATAGTTTGTAACGTATTGTTGTAAAAGTTTTTTGGCATAAGCCAATTGCGATTTAGAAGTGCCTTCACTAATACCTAACTTCTCTGCTATCTGCTTGTGAGGTTCATTTTCAAACACATAAAGGTTAAAAACGGTACGACAGGCAGAAGGAAGTTTATCTATGAAGGCTTGTATCTGCTCATCGTTAAAAGATTCATTGTCTAACTCACTCTCGTCGATAGTGTCGTACGTATCGCTCCAATCGGTGAAGGATAGCTTTTGGGCTTTGCTTTTGAGAAAATCTATACATTCATTTACAGTAATCCTGCGTATCCACGCATAGAAGTGCTCTTGTTCTTCATATTTAGAGAGACTGGTAAATATCTTGAAGAAGGCTTTCAGTAGGGCATCTTCGGCGAATTGCAAATCACTAATGTACAGCCTACACACACTCAGCAAAGCAGGAGCGTACTGGTCGTACAACTGCTTTTGCGCTAAGCGGTCGTTACGCTGGGCTTTTTTGATGAGCTGTTGGTCGATTTGCACGTTTTTTAATGATTTATTCTTTTGAGGTTCAACTTTATCGGCTACGGCAGTTTGATTGTACAGCCCTTTCCTATGTTATTTTTTTTAAACCATCCTTGAGGCACTTCAAGAGCATAACGCACAGGTTCCGATGAGTCCACACTTTGATGACTGAACGGTGTCATATCGCGTGTTTCGCGAATTTCGCCATTCGAGTTAATGAACGCAATCGAAAGGGGGGTAGGCGTATCTTTCATCCAAAAGCTTAACTTTTCGTCTCTTTTAAAAATAAAAAGCATACCCGTTCCTTCGGGAATATTCTCGCGCCCCATATAGCCTTTTGACATCTCTCGTATGGAGCGAGCAAGCTCAACTCTTATGGGAATGGTCTTGCCGTCAAGATTTGTGATGCTCAAGTCTCTCTCTTCAAATTCAAGCGCGAGGGCTGAACAGGCAGTAAAAACAAGGTTGCACAATAGGATAACTCCCATTAGCAATAGTTTGGCAGATGTAAATATTTTCTTTTTCATTGTGTTTATTATTAAATTTAATGGAGCAAAAGTAGTGTTTTTTTTTTAAATGTGCAAGATTGAAATTTAGCAAATAAATGATTTTAGCTGCTTGCTGATACTTTGATCCTACACTGATCTTACACTAATCCTACACTGATCCTACACTGACTTTACATCACATACTTAGCTGCGGCAGTTCGCTGATTTTCCTACACAAAAGGTTTGGTAGTTTAGGGATTATTTCGTATCTTTGTGCTTTGATAAAACGATGGATTATGGCGCGGACAAATGATAATATTATACTACAAAAAGTCTCTGGAAATATAGGAAAACAGGTGGTGCTAAAGCGGGTGCACGGAAAGACGGTCTTATCGAAAATGCCGAAAAAACCTGCTGCCCGCAGTGCCAAGCAGCAGATGTGCGCCCAAGGATTTAAACTGGCTACTGCTTATGCAAAAAGTGTTATGCTAAATCCTGAACTAAAGGCTCTCTACAGTGAGGAAGCTAAACGACGCGGGGTTATCAATGCCTATAATATGGCGCTGTCGGATTGTTTGAGGCTGCCTGAAATTAAGGCAATAGATGTTGCCAACTATACGGGTAGCAAACAGGGTGAGGTGATAACTATTGAGGTAGCTGATACTTTTAAAGTAGTGGGGGTAACGGTTAGCATTATAAATGATGTGACAACAATAGAAGAGGGAAGCGCTATATTTGTAGATAATAGGTGGGAGTATGTTACTACGGCACTAAACGCTGCTGCCACTGATAGTAAAGTGGTAGTAACGGCTGTGGATAGGGCTGGAAATAAAATCAATAAATCATTTTAAGATATGAAAAAACTGTATTTTCTTTCGTTTATAGCAGCACTTTTACTAAGTGCGTGCGCTAGACCTGATGACGGAATGTATGACGATTATTCTATGCATTCTAAAGAAGGCAAAGGTGGTCAAGGAGGTATTCAACCTCAAGGTGGCTTGGTGACTGCCGGCGAATGGAACGACCTAGACAACTGGGATTTCTATCAAAAAACTCTTATAAAAGAGCCATTCAAAGGTTTTCCTGACGATTGGCAAATGTATACCAATCACCGTATAGCAGTAGCTATAACCGCTAAAAATAAGCCGGCTGCTAATGCTACCGTTACGCTCTTTCGGAACGATACTCCCATTTGGACAGCTAAAACCGATAACCTCGGAAGGGCTGAACTATGGGTAGGAGCTTTTCAGAAAGAAAAAGAACTCAACACCGCTCTGCTTCGGCTAAAAGTGAATGAGCAGTGGGTTTCTACAGCTACTATCAGCGAAACTCAGGTGAACCGTATTGCCCTTGATGAGGCTCTCCCCTCGCCTACTAACCTTGTGCAAATAGCCTTTATGGTAGATGCTACAGGCTCTATGGGCGATGAACTTGAGTTCCTGAAAATGGACTTGAAAAAGGTGATTGCTGAGGTGCAAAAGACTAATACGCAACTGAAAATCAGTACGGCTACGGTTTTCTATCGCGATGAGGGCGATGAGTATGTGGTAAAACACAGTCCTTTTACTGAAGATATTAACCAGACTACAGAGTTTATCAGCCAACAGCGCGCTGATGGTGGGGGTGATTTCCCTGAAGCGGTAGACAAAGCCCTCGTACAGCTAAACCAACTGCAATGGCAACCTGAGGCACGCACGCGTATTGCTTTCTTAGTACTCGATGCGCCCCCTCATAATAAGCCTACTGTTATCAACAGTATACAATACTCGGTAAAGATAGCTGCTGCCAGTGGGATTAAACTCATACCTGTAGTAGCCAGTGGAATAGATAAAACTACTGAGTTTCTGATGCGATTTATAGCGATGTACACCAATGGTACCTATGTGTTTATCACCGACCATAGCGGTATAGGAAACAAGCATTTAGAGCCCAGCGTTGGTGAGTATCAGGTAGAGAAACTAAGCGACCTAATGGTGCGCCTCATCAAAAAATACTCGGAGTAATTTGGCTATTTAAAAAAAATGTTATACTTTTGCGCCCTGAAAATTACGTAATAAAAGAATTAACATTGCAATGAAAAAAGAAATTCACCCAGAATCTTATCGTTTGGTGGCTTTCAAAGATATGTCGAACGACGATATCTTTATCACCAAATCGACAGTAGAGACCAAAGAAACCATTGAAGTAGAAGGGGTAGAGTATCCTTTAGTAAAGTTGGAAATTTCACGCACTTCACACCCTTACTACACAGGTAAATCTAAACTTATTGATACTGCCGGACGTATCGATAAATTTAAAAACAAATACGCTAAGTTTAAAAAATAAGCATAGCAATCCTAAAAAAGGCTGCCCCAGTAATGTGGTAGCCTTTTTTACAATTAATAAAAAGGAAATTCATACCCCCTATGGACTCACAGTTTCTCATATACCAAAATCAAGAAGGTGATATTAAAATAGATGTACGCTTTGAAGATGAAACAATATGGCTTTCTCAAGCCGAAATGTCTGTTCTTTTTAGTAAAGACAAACGCACAATAAGCGAACATATTTCCAACATCTTTAAAGAAGGAGAGTTAGATGAAAATTCAGTTATCCGGAATTTCCGGACAACTGCTACTGATGGAAAAGAATATTGGGTAAAATATTACAATCTCGATGTGATTATTTCGGTAGGTTATCGGGTAAAATCACAACAAGGAACGCGGTTTCGTATTTGGGCAACTCAGCAACTTAAAGAGTATTTGATAAAAGGTTTTGTGCTGAATGATGAGCGTTTTAAGCAAGGTACTGCAATGAATTACTTTGACCAGCTTCAGGAACGCCTCCGCGAAATACGAATTTCTGAACGGTTCTTCTATCAAAAAATTAAAGATATATACAAAACTAGTATAGACTACAACCCTGAAGATGAGCAGACTATAATGTTCTTTAAGGTAGTGCAAAACAAACTTTTATGGGCGGTTAGTAAGCAAACAGCAGCTGAAATAGTTTATAATCGGAGCAATGCCTCTTTGCCTCTTTTGGGAATGCAATCATATGACAAAACAGCTACCACCACTATCAAAAAAAGTGAAGTAAGCATCGCTAAGAACTATCTGAACGAAGAGGAAATAAAGCTTTTAGGCTTGCTTGTAGAACAATATTTGGCTTTTGCCGAAACTATGGCTCAACAGCAAACGCCTATGTATATGAAAGACTGGATTTCGCGCTTGGATATTATTCTGCAACTGAATGGTAGAGAGCTCTTGCAACACGCTGGTAAGATTTCACACCAAATGGCTATGGAAAAATCGGCTCTAGAATACGAGAAATACCAAGCCCAACAACGCCAAATAGAACGTGAGAACAGCCTTAAAGAATTAGAGAGCGACCTGAAACAATTAGTAAATTGACAAATTGGAGATTTTTTTAATTTTATAGTGGGTTTGGCGCAGTATTTGAGGAAGGCAAAAAGGCATAGATAATGGCTATTCTTTTATAACTTATTATGATACATATAGACGAAAAAATATATCTCTGGTTTATAGCGGTATTGCTGCCGCTGTTGTTTGTTTTTGTGGTTTCGCTATGGCGGAAAAAGAAGGCTCAAAGAGCATTTGCCGATAGTGCGTTGCTCAGACGCTTATCGCCTGACCGTTCTAACTTTAAGCTGTGGCTGAAGTGGATATTGCTTTCTGCCGTAGTGGTGCTACTCTGCATCGCTTTGGCTAACCCCAAGATAGGCACTAAAATAGAAACCGTGAAACGCGAAGGGGTGGATATCGTCTTTGCTATTGACGTTTCAAAAAGTATGTTGGCTGAAGACGTAGCCCCTAACCGCTTAGAGAAAGCTAAACGCATCGCCTTTGAGACTATCAATCAGCTAAAAGGCGACCGTGTGGGTATCGTAGCCTATGCTGCAAGTGCTTATCCGCAACTCGCCCTAACGACAGACCATTCGGCTGCCAAAATGTTTTTGCAGAGTATGAATACTAATATGCTATCGTCGCAAGGTACTGCCATTCAGGAGGCTATACGTATGGCAACCAACTATTTTGACGATAAAAGTACTACCTCTCGCTTGCTCTTTATCATCTCTGACGGTGAAGACCACGAGATGGGAGCTACCGAAATAGCTGCTGAAGCACAAGAAAAAGGCATACATATCTACACCATAGGGGTAGGTACTGAAAAAGGAAGTCCGATACCGATGCGCGAACTGGGCGAACAAAGCTATAAACGCGACCGCAATGGCGAGGTGGTTATCACACGGCTGAACAAAGAGTTGCTACAACAGATAGCTATAAATGCTGGCGGACAATATCTAAACGGCGATAATACCCAAGAGGCTGTTAGCCAAATAGAAAAGATATTAGAAGGCACTGAGAAAAGTCAGTTTGACACTCAGAAGTTTGTAGATTTTAAAGACCAGTTTCAGTGGTTTTTAGCGGGAGCGTTATTGCTGTTGGTGCTTGACCTTTTTATCTTTGAAAGGAAAACACAATGGGTAAAGCGTCTTAATTTGTTTAATGAACGAAAAAAGTAAGTATCTGTATGAAAAATATTCTTTTTATAGTCTTAACCTTTATCAGTATAGGTAGTTTTGCGCAAAGCAAAGAGGAAAAAGAGGCGCTAAAAGCGGCTATGAACTCTAAAAAGCTGACCTATCAGGGTAATGAATCATTGAAAGGTGATAAACCTACCCAAGCTGAGGTAGATTATCGGAATGCTATAGCTGAAGATAATACGAATCTGACTGCCCAATACAACTTGGGCACATTGTTGTATAAGCAAAAAAACTACGGAGAAGCCTTTGCTCAGCTGATGAAAGCGGCGAATGCTAAACAGATGTCGGAAGCTGAAAGACACCAAATCTTTCATAACTTAGGAAATGCTTTTATGAAAGAAAAGACCTATGACAAGGCTGTATTGGCGTATAGAGAAGCCCTCAGATACAACCCTACTGACGAGGAAACGCGCTATAACTTGGCAGTAGCTAACGAAATGCTTAAGAAAAATCCGCCTAAAAACAACAATAAGGACAACAAGGACAATAAGGACAACAAAGATAACAAGGATAATAAAGACAATAAAGACAACAAGGATAAAAATCAAGATAACAAGGACAACAAAGATAAAAATCAGGATAAGAAAGACGATAAGGATAAAAACAAGGATAATAAGGACAACAAAGACAATAAAGACAAGAATAAGGATAATAAAGACAAAGACAATAAGGACAATAAAGATAAGGATAAAGACAACAAAAACGGTAAAGATAAGGACAACAAAGACCAGAATAAAGACAATAAAGACGACCAACAAGGGTCTAAAGAACAAGGCGGACAGCCACGCCCTTCGTCTTTATCGCCTGAACAGATGGAGCGTATCCTTGAAGCTATGAACAATGAGGAGCGCAAAACTCAAGATAAAGTAAACGGACAAAAAGTAAGAGGACAGCGCGCCAAATCTGAAAAAGATTGGTAAGAGCAAATAGCATTTTGTCTTTCAACATAAATAATTTAAGCAATGAAATATAGATTTATACTCTTTATAACCTTTTTAGTACAAAGCCTCTATGCCCAAAATATAGAGTTTAGAGCCGATGTGAGCAAAAACACTTTAGGCGCTAATGAGCGGGTGCGCATAGAGTTTACGATGAACAAAAACGGCGATAACTTTACTCCGCCCTCATTTGACGATTTTGTGGTGATAATGGGGCCTTCGCAATCGGTTTCTGAATCGTGGATTAATGGCGTGCGTTCTTTTTCAAAGACTTACATCTATATACTACAACCTAAAGCCAAAGGTAAATTCACCATAGGGCAAGCCTCGATAGATATTGATGGGAGAACCTACAAGACAGCTCCTATCGCTATCACTGTAACCGAAGCGGTAGCTGCCCCTTCTATAGATAAGACCAGCAATGATGTAGCCAGAGAAAGCTTCTTCTTATTGGCTGAAGTCTCTAAGCCCAATCCTTATCTGAATGAGGCGGTAAGCGTAACCTACCGCCTATACGTAGGCAGCAATGTAGCCCTAAACGACCTACAATGGCTGACAGTACCTAAGTTTCCTAACTTCTGGAGTCAAGAGATAAAAATGCAGGAGTATGAGATAGGCGACTGCAGCTATCAGGGACGCAACTATCGCTGCATAGTAGTGAAAAAAGTAGTACTCTACCCACAAAAAACAGGTACTATCACCCTCGAACCCCTCACTATGGACGCAGTACTGAGTGTGCCTACTAATCAGCGTGATTTCTTTGGCAGAATGATGTATGAACAGGTATCGCGCAGGGTAACCTCTGGCAATAAGACTATCAACGTAAAAGACCTACCTGAGGAAGGCAAACCTGATAACTTTAGCGGAGCGGTAGGCGACTTCTCTTTTGCTGTAACCCCTAACAAGCAAACCCTAAAAGGCAACGAAAGTATGCAGCTAAAAGTAGAAGTATCGGGCAGTGGTAACCTAAAACTGTTCGACCTACCTAAGCCCACTTTCCCTTCCTCATTAGAAGTGTATGCTCCTGAGCAAAATGACGACATTAGCACTACCCTTGCTGGTATGAAAGGGCGTATAGAGCAAACTTACACCATTGTACCTCAGTACAAAGGCAAATACCCTATCAGCGGCGTGGCTTTCTCTTACTTCAATCCGAACACTCATAAATACGAAACTATAAAAACAGACGAGCTGTGGATAGATGTAACCGAAGGAGCTGCTAATGAAGACACTCCTACTAATGTGGCTAACGATAACAACCTGCCGAGCAGTCAGTTCCGTGCACAACAGCCTAACACAGGCTTAGTAGCGATGCATCAGCCTGCCTTCTTTGGTTCGGTGCGCTACTATCTATACCTACTCTTGCCACTACTGCTGATACCTATCGCGCTAATAGCTTGGCGCATTAGACAGCGTCGCGCAGGAGATATAGAAGGAGCAAAAGTGCGTACAGCCAACCGCTTGGCTAAGAAATACCTAAGTGAAGCTAAACGCAAACTCGCTGACAAAGACCACTTCTACGAGGCTTTAGAACGTGCGCTACACAACTATCTGAAAGCTAAACTGAAGATAGAAACTGCTGAAATGAGTAAGGACAAAATAAACGAATTATTATTGGCACGCCACGCTGCCCCAGAGACGGTAGAGCGCTTTATTCAGCTATTAGCCAACTGCGAAATGGCACGCTACTCGCAGCACCACACCGATGCTTCAGTAGAAAGTGATTTTGGCAATGCCGTGCAAGTGATAACAGAATTAGACAAACAAGTAAAAAAATAAGCTTAGCGATGAAGTACCTTATAACTCTAATATGCCTTGCTATAGCCACTATAGGCTGGGGGCAAGACCAAGATAATTTTGACAAAGCTACTACGCTCTACCAAAAGGGAGACTACACCCAAGCGGCTGCGGTGTACTCATCGATATTGAAGTCAGGCAAAGAGTCATCGGCTTTGTACTACAACTTAGGCAACACTTATTACAAGCTGAACAATGTGCCTGAAAGTATCTATTATTACGAAAAGGCACTGCAGCTTGACCCTGAAAATGCCGATGCAAAAAACAATCTGATATTTGCTAACCAAATGAAAGTAGATGCCATCACCCCTCTACCCAAAACGTGGGTGCGCCAACTAAGCGATGGTATCGTAGGGCTTTTTAGCGCTCATACGTGGGCGGTACTTTCGATTATAGGAGTTTTTGCCTTTGTGTTGAGTTTTTTGCTCTACTATTTCGTAGAGCGCACTGCACTAAAGCGCACTTTTTTCAGTCTGATGTTAGTATTTTTGTTTTTTGCGATAGGTAGTTACACCTTAGCGCACTTCTGCCATAAGCAAGTTAGCCAAACACAATACGCTATTCTTTTTGACAAAACCGTACGCGTATTTTCAGATGCTAATGCCTACAGCAGCGAGGTAATGCAGCTGCACGAAGGTACCAAAGTAGAGATTATAGAAGATGCTAAAGACTGGGTAAAGATACGGTTGGTTAATGGCAAAACAGGCTGGACAAAAGTACACAGTCTTAGAAAACTGTAAGTAACTTTTGGAGGCTTTGGTCAGGGGTAAGACCGTCCATAGCTATGATATGGGTAGCCTGAGCGTAGTACGGATTGCGATCGAAGAGGTGCTTGCGTATGAACTCTTCTAAATCAATCTCTTTGATTTCGGCAAGCAAAGGTCGGTGGTCTTTCTGCTGCAAAAGACGCTGGGTAAGCGTTTGAGGTTGGTATTTTAGATAAATACTCGTTGCCCCAGAGGCTTTGATAAGGGGCATATTATTGCCAAAGCAAGGCGTACCTCCGCCTAAAGAAAGTACCATATCCTCTTCTTTTTGGAGGACTTCTTGCAGGTAAAGCGCTTCTTTCTTCCGGAAATAAATCTCTCCTTTATTTTTAAAAATATCGGGTACGGAGCATTTTTCACGCTCAGCGATATAGACATCGAGGTCGACGAAAGAAATGTTTTTAGCAGTGGCGAGGGCTCTTCCGAGGGTAGATTTACCGCTTCCCATATAGCCAATAAGAATTATTTTCATTTTATAAACTGTTGTATAGTAAGGGTTTGAAAAAAATATTTAAAATAAAGTGCAAAAATAATACTTTTTTTCTTGGTACATAAAAAAAATGTTGTATCTTTGCACCCGCAAACAAGGAAATACTTTTGAGTAAAACCGACTCGGTAGCTCAGCTGGTAGAGCACGACACTCTTAATGTTGGGGTCCTGGGTTCGATCCCCAGCCGGGTCACTAAGGATTTTAAAAGTTTGTTTTTCATTTTATTGATGACTTGGTAGCTCAGTTGGTAGAGCACAACACTTTTAATGTTGGGGTCCTGGGTTCGAGCCCCAGCCAGGTCACTTTTTTTAATGTTAGTAGCCTACGTGGAGAAATTGGTAGACTTGCCATCTTGAGGGGGTGGTGCTCGTTAGGGCGTGCTGGTTCGAATCCAGTCGTAGGCACATTGCTACTCCATAATATGGCTTATTTATAAAATAAAGACTTTGAGAAAGTTAAAACTTTTTTAAGGTCTTTTTCTTTTAATCTTTCGTCTTTTATCTTCCATACTTCTTACTTTACACTCTCTTTTTTATTTTTAACATTTATCAGTTTTTTTGTTAAAAAAATCAAGTTTCCTTGTTTGTTTAATTTTCTTTTTATAACTTTGCGAAAGAATTTAAAACTAATAGACTATGGAACGTACAGCCAAATTAATCTTTGAAGGAAAAGAATTTGAATTTCCTATTGAAGTAGGAACTGAAAACGAAAAAGCTATCAACATTGAGAAGCTACGTGCCCTCACAGGGCTTATTACTTTAGATTCGGGGTATAAAAATACTGGATCTTGCAAGAGTGCCATCACTTTCTTAGATGGCGAGCGCGGTATTTTGCGCTATCGCGGCTATAATATTGAAGATTTGGCAGCCAATGCCGAGTTTTTAGAGGTAGCCTATCTGCTTATCTTTGGCGAACTCCCTACCGCTGAAGAGTACGACCACTTCAAGAAAACCATTCACAAGTACACTATAGTGCACGAGGATATGCGCCACATTATTGATGGCTTTCCTAGATCAGCACACCCTATGGGGGTACTCTCTTCGGCTACCAGTGCGCTTACCGCTTTCAATCCTGTGCCTGTGAATGTGAAATGCAATAAAGATGTATATCAAGCTGTCTGCAAGGCTATCGCTAAATTTACCATTATCGCTACGTGGGTGTACCGCAAACGTGAAGGATTACCTTTGAATTATTACAAAAATTCTAAGGGGTATATAGAAAATATCTTGCGTTTGTTCTTCGAAATCCCTTCTGAGGAGTACTCTATCAATCCTACTATAGTAAGCGCTCTAAACAAGCTGCTTATACTACATGGCGACCACGAACAAAACTGTTCGACTTCTACCGTGCGCTTAGTAGGTTCGTCGGAAGCAGGACTTTTTGCAAGTATTTCATCAGGGGTTTCTGCCCTATGGGGACGCCTGCACGGAGGGGCTAACCAAGCGGTGATAGAGATGCTTGAAGAGATAAAAGCTGATGGGGGCGATGTAGATAAGTTTATCAACAAAGCTAAAGACAAAAACGACCCATTTAGATTAATGGGCTTCGGACACCGCGTGTACAAGAACTTCGACCCACGTGCTAAAATCATCAAAAAAGCAGCCGATGATGTACTGCACGCTTTAGGTATAGATGACCCTATTTTTGACATAGCTAAACATTTGGAAAAAGTAGCCTTAGAAGACGATTACTTCAAAAGCCGTAACCTCTACCCTAATGTGGATTTCTACTCTGGTATTATCTACAAAGCATTGGGTATGCACTTAGAGATGTTCACCGTGCTATTTGCTATCGGAAGACTGCCTGGTTGGATTGCACAATGGAAAGAAATGAGGCAAGGAGGCGAACCTATAGGCAGACCTCGCCAAATATACACTGGTGCTAAAGAAAGAGCCTTTGTAGCTTTAGACAAACGATAACCCCAAGCCCTAAAATTATGAAGCAAATCATCTATACCCAAACAGACGAAGCTCCTTTTTTAGCTACTCATTCGCTATTGCCTATTATTCAGCGATTTTGCCAATCGTCAGATGTACATTTTGAACTAAAAGACATCTCGCTGGCAGGGCGTATTTTGGCTGCTTTCCCTGATTTTTTAAAGGAAGAACAGAGAGTGGAAGATGCGCTACAGCAGCTGGGCGAATTGGCTAAAAAGCCCGAAGCTAACATCATCAAGTTGCCCAATATTAGTGCCTCTGTACCACAGCTAAAAGCAGCTATAGCCGAGCTACAAGCACAAGGCTATGCGCTACCTGACTATCCTGAAGCACCAACTTCGGAGGTAGAGAAAAGCATCAAAGAACGATATGACAAAGTGAAAGGTAGTGCTGTAAATCCTGTGCTAAGAGAGGGCAACTCCGACAGACGAGCCCCTAAGGCAGTAAAGCAATACGCCAAAACACACCCCCACAGTATGGGAGCGTGGGAAAGCAATTCAAAAACGGCTGTTGCCACTATGCAAGAAGGCGATTTCTACCATAATGAGCAGTCCGTAACCTTTGATAAAGCTGATAAAGTACGCATTGAACTACACACCTCCCAAGGGAAGGTAATCAGTATGAAAACTGATATAGCGGTACAAGCTAAAGAGATTATCGATGCTACCCTAATGAGCAAAAAAGCGTTACTCTCTTTCTATAAAGAACAATTTGCTCGTGCTAAAAAAGAAGGTCTTTTGTTATCATTGCACCTGAAAGCTACGATGATGAAAGTGTCAGACCCTATCCTTTTTGGTTATGCAGTCGAAACGCTCTTTGCCCCCGTACTCAGTAAGTATGCTGACACCTTTAAAGCTATAGGGGTAAATGTACGCAATGGACTTTCAGACTTACTAACCAAAGTAAGCACCTTGCCTGCTGATACTCAGAAAGCTATACAATACGACCTAGATGAAGTATGGGCTAACGCTCCTGCTATTGCAATGGTAAATTCAGAAAAAGGCATCAGTAACCTACACTACCCTAACGATGTGATAGTAGATGCCTCAATGCCTGCTATGATACGCAATTCGGGCAAAATGTGGAACGCTGAAGGCAAAACACAAGATACTTTAGCTGTATTGCCCGATAGTAGCTATGCTGGTATTTATCAAGTAGTAATAGACTTTTGTAAGGCGCACGGTGCTTTTGACCCACGCACAATGGGCTCGGTAGCCAACGTAGGACTAATGGCACAGAAAGCTGAAGAATACGGTTCGCACGACAAAACCTTTGAAGTGCCTGAAGAAGGTGAAATGCAAGTAATTGGTGAGAATGGCACTGTATATCTATCGCAACACGTAGCGGCAGGCGACATCTGGCGTATGTGTATGGTAAAAGATGCTCCCGTAGAAGATTGGGTAAAGCTCGCAGTGAAACGCGCTAAAGCTACTAATACCCCTGCTATCTTCTGGCTTGATGCGAAACGAGCTCACGATGCTGAACTTATCAAAAAAGTGAAGCAATATCTTAGCAAGTGTGATACCGAAGGGTTAGATATACAAATTCTTGCTCCTGAAGCTGCGATACTCTTTACCTTAGAGCGCACTAAAAAAGGCGAGGATACTATATCAGTAACAGGCAATGTTTTGCGCGATTACCTTACCGATTTATTCCCTATCTTAGAATTAGGCACTAGTGCTAAAGTACTTTCGATAGTACCGCTAATGAACGGAGGGGGATTATTTGAAACAGGTGCTGGAGGTTCTGCCCCTAAATTGGCAGAACAGCTCTTTGCTGAAAATCACCTGCGTTGGGATTCGTTGGGCGAGTTCTTAGCTTTAGGAGCCTCATTAGAGCATTTTGCTACTACCTATCAGAATACAAAAGCATTGGTATTAGCCCAAACCCTTGATGAGGCAACGGGTAAAGTGTTGGAGAACAACCGCTCGCCACAATCAGCAGTAGGTACTTTAGACAATAGAGGAAGTCATTTTTACTTAGCTCTCTATTGGGCTGAAGCCTTAGCAGCTCAAAAACAGGACAAAGCCTTAGCTGAAGAGTTTGCCCCCATAGCTAAAGCCCTTGCTACAAACGAAAAGGCTATCATAGCTGAACTGACAGCTGTACAAGGACAAAAAATAGACTTACACGGCTATTATCACCCTAGTACAAAGCGCACTTCGGCAGTAATGCTTCCTAGCAGTACTTTTAGGAGTATTTTAGGACTATAAGACAACTATAAAAAACACTAATAACAACTTAAAACTAACTATTATGGCATTTGACATTGAAATGATCAAAAAGGTATATGCCCATATACCCGAAAGAGTAGATAAAGCAAGAGAAATAGTAGGTAGACCACTAACATTAGCTGAAAAAATACTATATGCACACCTATGGGAGGCTACCCCTCAGAAAGCCTTCGAACGCGGCAAAGATTATGTAGATTTTGCCCCAGACCGCATAGCCTGTCAAGATGCTACTGCCCAAATGGCACTACTGCAATTTATGCACGCGGGTAGTGCAAAGGTAGCCGTACCCACTACAGTACACTGCGACCACCTTATTCAAGCAAAAGTAGGTGCCGCTACTGACCTAAAAGTAGCTACTGAACAATCTAAAGAAGTATTTGACTTCCTTTCGTCAGTATCGAACAAGTACGGCATCGGGTTTTGGAAACCTGGAGCCGGTATTATTCACCAGATAGTATTAGAGAACTACGCTTTCCCAGGGGGAATGATGATTGGTACCGACTCGCACACCGTAAATGCAGGTGGCTTAGGAATGCTGGCAATAGGAGTAGGAGGCGCTGATGCTGTAGATGTAATGGCAGGAATGGCGTGGGAACTTAAATTCCCTAAACTGATAGGAGTAAAACTCACCGGAAAACTCAGTGGATGGACAGCCCCTAAAGATGTTATCCTAAAAGTAGCTGACCTGCTAACCGTGAAAGGAGGCACTGGAGCTATAGTAGAATACTTTGGTGAGGGGGCACAATCGTTGTCGTGCACTGGTAAAGGTACTATTTGCAATATGGGGGCTGAAATAGGAGCTACAACCTCTACTTTTGGCTATGATGATGCTATGCGTCGCTATCTGCGTGCCACTGGTAGAACAGAAGTAGTAGAAGCAGCTGACAAGATTGCCTCTTACCTAACTGCCGACCCTGAAGTATATGCTAACCCAGAAAAGTACTTCGACCAACTGATAGAAATCGACCTAAACACACTCGAACCTTATATCAATGGGCCTTTCACCCCTGATAGAGGTACGCCTGTATCTAAAATGAAAGAAGTGGCTAAAGAAAACGGTTGGCCTCTAAAAGTAGAATGGGGATTGATAGGCTCTTGTACCAACTCTTCATACGAAGACTTGACACGTGCTGTATCGGTAGTTAAACAAGCTGTTGCCTTAGGTATTACACCTCAAGCCTCTTTTGGTATCAACCCTGGTTCTGAGCAAATACGTTATACAGTGCAGCGCGATGGCATCATAGAAGCTTTTGAACAATTAGGCACTAAAGTTTTTACTAATGCTTGTGGTCCTTGTATAGGACAGTGGAGTCGTGAGGGAGCTGAAAAACAAGAGAAGAACACTATAGTACACTCTTTTAACCGCAACTTCTCTAAACGTGCTGACGGCAACCCTAATACTCACGCCTTTGTAGCCTCTCCTGAAATGGTAGCTGCCCTTGCTATAGCTGGTAGGTTAGACTTCAACCCTATAACAGACAGCCTACTGAACAACAAAGGAGAAGCTGTTAGGTTCGCCCCACCAGAAGGAGAAGAACTACCCGCTAAAGGTTTTTCGGTAGACGACCCTGGTTATCAAGCTCCAGCAGCCGATGGTAGCCAAGTGCAGGTGATAGTATCGCCTACTTCTTCGCGCTTGCAATTGCTCTCGCCTTTCCCTGCTTGGGACGGCAAGAACATCACAGGAGCAAAGCTACTTATCAAGGCACAAGGCAAGTGTACTACTGACCATATATCGATGGCAGGACCTTGGCTGAAGTTTAGAGGTCATTTAGACAATATCTCTAACAATATGCTTATAGGAGCTGTAAATGCCTTTAACGGTAAGACTAACTGCGTAAAGAACCAATTGACGGGCGAGTATGACGAAGTACCTAAAGTGCAACGAGCATACAAGGCAGCAGGTATCCCCAGCATAGTAGTAGGTGACCAAAACTATGGCGAGGGCTCCTCTAGAGAACACGCCGCTATGGAACCACGCCACTTAGGGGTAAAAGCAGTATTAGTAAAATCGTTTGCGAGGATTCACGAAACTAACCTGAAGAAACAAGGAATGTTAGCCCTGACCTTTGCTAATGAGGCTGATTATGACAAAATACAAGAAGACGATGTCATCAACTTTTTAGACCTTACTGATTTTGCACCTAATAAGCCTTTGCACTTAGAATTCGTACATAGTGATGGTAGCAAAGATATAATAAAATGCCTCCATACCTATAACGACTCGCAAATAGCGTGGTTTAGAGCTGGTAGTGCTCTAAACTTAATTGCAGCAAAAAGTAAATAATTCATAGCATATCAACAAAAAAGAGCCTTGCAAATGGTTTTGCAAGGCTCTTTTTTTATTCAAAATTATCAATCTCTACTTTCAAGTTATTGATGATAAAATCTTGGCGTTCAGGGGTATTGTTCCCCATATAGAAGTCTAATAATTTCTCTATATGCATGGCCTTGTCCATCATCACAGGGTCAAGGCGCATATCCTGACCAATAAAGTGCTTGAACTCATCAGGAGAAATCTCTCCAAGTCCTTTGAATCGAGTGATCTCTGGGTTTTTGAGTTTTTCTATGGCAGCAATACGTTCTTCCTCTGAATAACAGTAGATAG
>ERZ773009.1415-NODE-1415-length-16624-cov-4.118293_pt1 | contig 16624 bp, 10 predicted proteins | sample MGYA00580663_ERZ773009 | MGnify/ENA primary metagenome ERZ773009 (study PRJEB29015, sample SAMEA2737969) | human oral metagenome | biome: human oral; feature: human-associated habitat; material: dental | place: China | collected 2026 ... | reverse complement strand
CGCTTGCATGGCATGCAAGAGGTCAGCGGTTCGATCCCGCTTACCTCCACCATCTTTCCTGATCGATCAAGGTCTCCGGAACTTCCGGAGATTTTTGATAGAGAGGAAGGGTGGTAGCAGTCGATAAGGTCTTCGGAAGGTTTTGAAAAAAATTTTCCGAAAGACTTGAAAGTAAAGATTTTCAGTATATAATGCAGTGCTTCGGTGCTGATGAGTACTGAAGCAGTTCTTGAAGTCCCGTTCGTCTAGAGGCCTAGGACATCACCCTTTCACGGTGAGTACAGGGGTTCGAATCCCCTACGGGACGCCATCTCTCGGTAGCTGGTTCATCTGGCTGCTGTCTCTGCAGTAAATCCCCTCTTTCATCATTTTCCCTGCATAAGCTTTTGCTTGGCTTTGCGATTTTGTTTGCGCAAGTCAGCTTGGCTGTTGCAACGTCTCTTTGCGTCTCCTTTCCATGGCGCGCGCGGTCTGTGCGGCTGCCTGACGTGTGTTGGTGTGTCGGCCTGGGCGTTTTCTGCCTGTTGTCTTGGCCGCCAGTCGTTTACAGAGCGTTCAATGAACAAGGAAGCTGCTTCACGAAGAGGGTAGCGGCTTCATGCACAGCGTGGTGTCACGAAGACGGGGGTGTCACGGAGACTGAGGCTTCATGAAGAGAGAAGCTTCGTGACCGAAGGGGCTTGTGACTGAAGAAGCTTTGCCGTAGAAGAGGAAATGTATGGGCAAAAAAAATCCCGCCGAAGCGGGAGTTTTCCTGGCGGATTTACCGCCTCAGGCCGCGCTGCAGGGCATTTGCGACCTGATGAATTGGTGCCCAGAAGAGGACTCGAACCTCCACACCGTTGCCGGCGCTAGGACCTGAACCTAGTGCGTCTACCAATTCCGCCATCTGGGCGTGTACTGCTTCAGGTTTTTTCCAGTTTTCTGAATGCCCCGGAAGAGGGGAAACCAAAAAGCTGGTGGGGCAAAAAAATCCCGCCTAAGCGGGAATTCTCTGCTTCAAGCCAGACTGCCAAGGCAGCTGACCTGTTGAATTGGTGCCCAGAAGAGGACTCGAACCTCCACACCATTGCTGGCGCTAGGACCTGAACCTAGTGCGTCTACCAATTCCGCCATCTGGGCCAATCAATAAAGTGGTATTGTAAGTACTTTCGTAGGCTTGTCAAATCGATGTCAGAAAAAAATTTGGATCCCCCCAGCCGACAGGCCATCCTGGACACGCTGGCCGAGGAAGGCGCACCGCTTTCCATTGAGCAGCTGATCGAGCGCATGCGGGTCCCGGAAGGGGCCCTGGTGGGAATGCGGCGGCGTGTGGCCGCCATGCAACGTGACGGTCAGATCCTGGCCGGGCGCAAGGGCGCCCTGATGCTGGTCAGTCGCATCGACCTCATTCCCGGCCGCGTGTCGGGGCATCGAGACGGCTTCGGTTTCATGCTGCCTGACGATGGCAGCGCCGACATCTTCCTGCCGCCGCGCGAAATGGCCAAGGTCATGCATGGTGACCGGGTGCTGGTGCGCCGCGTGGGGACGGACAACCGGGGGCGGCCGGAAGGCAAGGTCGTCGAGGTGACGCAGCACAACAACCGGCCCGTGGTGGGCCGCCTGGTGCAGGAACGTGGCGTGCTTATCCTCGCCCCCGAAGATCAACGCATCAAGCACGACATCCTGATTGAGGCCGGTGGCGCCCAGGGCGCGCAGCCCGGGCAGGTGGTGTCGGTGGAAATCACCACGCCGCCGGGTTGGAACACGCCGCCCATCGGCCGCGTGATCGAGGTGCTGGGCAACATGGACGATGCGGGCATGGAGATCGAGATTGCCGTGCGCAAGTTCGATGTGCCGCATCGCTTCAATGATGCCGTGCTGGCCGAGGCTAGGGCGCTGCCCGACAGCCTGCGGCCGGCCGACTACCGCAATCGCGTGGACCTGCGTGACGTGCCGCTGGTGACGATCGACGGCGAGGATGCCCGCGACTTCGACGATGCCGTCTACTGCGAGCCCGTGACGGATGCAAAGACCGGCAAGCCCCGCGGCTGGCGGCTGCTGGTGGCCATTGCCGATGTCAGTCACTATGTACGCCCGGGCAGCGCGCTGGATGCCGAGGCCCAGGTGCGCACCACCTCGGTGTATTTCCCGCGCCGGGTCATCCCCATGCTGCCCGAGAAGCTCTCCAACGGGCTGTGCTCGATCAACCCGGAGGTGGACCGGCTGGTGCTGGTGGCCGACATGGTGATCGACGCCGACGGCGAAGTGATTGCCTATCAGTTCTATCCGGCCGTCATGTATTCGGCGGCGCGGCTGACCTACAACGAGGTCTGGGGCATCCTGACCGGCGAGGACGTGGCCGCCATCGAGCGCCGAAAATCGGTGCTGCCGCAGATCTACGACCTGCATGCGCTCTACCAGGCGCTGGAGGCCGCACGCCAGAAGCGGGGGGCCATCGAGTTCGAGACGCCCGAGACCAAGATGCTCTGTGACGAGCAGGGGCGCATCACGGAGATCGTTGCCCAGAGCCGAAACGATGCCCACAAGCTGATCGAGGAATGCATGCTGGCCGCCAACACCTGCGCGGCCGACTTCCTGGAGAGCAACAAGCATCCGGCACTTTACCGCGTGCACGAGGGCCCCAGCCCCGACCGTCTGGCCAAGCTGCGCGAGTTCCTAGCGGGTACCGGCCTTCGGCTGGGCAATGCTCAGGCCGAAGCGCGCGAGAAGCGCGGCCCGCGCCCGCAGGACTACCAGGTACTGTCGCAGCAGATCCAGGGACGACCCGATGCGGCGCTCCTGCAGACGATGATGCTGCGGTCCATGCAGGCTGCCGTCTACACGCCCGACAATCAGGGGCACTTCGGCCTGGCCTATGATGCCTACGCGCACTTCACCTCGCCCATTCGACGCTATCCGGACCTGCTGAACCACCGCGCCATCAAGGCGCTGCTGGAGAATCGTCGCTACCTGCCGGTCATCGAGGCCGATGCAGGCAAGCCGAACGACGAAGTGTTCGAGACGGAAGGGGCGCAGGCCAAGGTGGCTGCACTGGCCATCGAGGGTGAGGCTGCAGCGGGGCGTCCGGCCACGCGCAGCATGCGAAGCCGTTCGCAGACGTCGCGCCGCCAGAAGGCTGCGCAGGCGCAGGCCGAGTCCCATGCCGTATGGGAGCGGCTGGGGACTCTCTGCTCGGCCAACGAGCGCCGGGCCGATGAGGCCAGCCGCGATGTGCAGGCGTGGCTCAAGTGCGTCTACATGCGTGATCGCATCGGCGACCGTTATCGGGGGCACATCACCGGCGTGGCGCCCTTTGGCGTGTTCGTCACGCTCGACGACCTGTATGTCGAGGGCATGGTGCACGTCTCCGAGCTGGGCAGCGAATACTTCCGCTACGACGAGGCCGGTCAGGTGCTGATCGGCGAGCGTACCGGTCGCCGCTACGCGCTCACCGACGAGGTGGAAGTGCAGGTGATGGCCGTCAACCTGGAAGCGCGTCGCATCGACTTCCGGCTGGTCGAGGACACCGGACGAAGCAATGGGCGCTCCGAGGGGCGTGAGCGGCGCAGTGAGGATCCCAGCGGGCGCCGTGATTCCGATACCCGGCCGTCTGCGGGCAGACGTCGCAGCAAGGCGCCCACGCAGGCGCTCCTGACGGCACCTGGCAAGGTGGCGGCCAAGGGCTTTGCCGGCGTGGAAGAAAAGACCGCATCGCGCGGCAGTGCCGGCAGCCGCGCGGGCCGAGGGGCAGCACGCACCCCGGCTGCCGCTGTGCGCCGCCGTCGCAGCAGCAAGGCCGGCGGCTGAGGTTGGCCTGCATCATGACGATCTGAGGCCGCCCCGCTCGGCGGCCTGTCGGGTGCGGCCTCAGTGCCAGTACAGGAGACCCGATTCGCCGGCGTGGATGGAGCGGTCGTTGATCCGTCATGGCAGCGGCTCATGCCAATGGTGCCCGGGCATGGATGTACCATCCCGGGCAATCTCATTCCTTTCTGTTCCAGTCCCATCATGCTGCTTTACGGCTTTCATGCGGTGATGGCGCGCCTGCGCCAGGCACCAGCCAGTTTCAAGTCGCTTTATGTCGACCGGCACCGCGACGACAACCGGGTGCGAGACCTGCTGAAGCTGGCGCAGCAGCAGGCCGTGCAGGTGACGCGCGTGGAGGCCGGGCGGCTGGACCGGATGGCGGGGGGCAAGCGTCACCAGGGCGTGGTGGCCCAGGTGGAGACGCAGACCATCAGCACCGATCTGCCCACGCTGCTGTCGGATCTGGAAGGGCGTGAGCGGCCGCCGTTCCTGCTGCTGCTGGACGGCGTGACCGACCCGCGCAACCTGGGAGCCTGTCTGCGCAGTGCCGACGGTGCCGGGGTGGATGCCGTGATTGCGCCGAAGGACCACGCGGCGCCGCTGACTGATGTGGCGATGCACACGGCCAGCGGTGCCGGCGAGTCGGTGCCCTACATTCTGGTGACGAACCTGGTGCGCACGGTGGAGCAGCTGCAGGACGCAGGCTTTCGGGTCTATGGCCTGGCCGACGAGGCCGACGCCGATCTGTACCGTACCGATTTTGCGGGGCCGGTGGCCATCGTGATGGGCGCCGAGGACAAGGGCCTGCGCCGTCTGGTCAGGGAGCAGTGCGATGCACTGGTTTCCATTCCGATGATGGGTTCGGTGTCCAGCCTGAATGTCTCGGTGGCCACCGGTGTGGTGCTGTACGAGGTGCTGCGGCAGCGGCAGGCGACCCAGGCCTGAGTCAGGCCCGGGTCACGTCCGAATCACGTCCGAATCACGTCAGAGTCACGCTTGGGCCGGAAGGGGCGCCTTGTCGTCACTGGTGGGCTGGGCGTCCTCGCGGTCGAAGCGTCGGACGCCCTCATCCAGCGTTTCCAGCGCGAAGGCGTGGCGCCGGCGGCGCAGCAGTCGCATCAGGCCCGTCACGACCACCGGCACGCAGGCGGCCAGCAGGAACGATTCCAGAAGCGTGTCCAGCGGCTGCCCCGGGCGCGGGAACATCCACAGGCCTGCGGCCAGTCCGGCCAGCGTGGCCACCAGGGCATCCACGCCGTCATGGCGGCGGCTGTAGAGTCCCAGGAACACCGGGAAGGCAGCAGCCGCACACAGCAGGTCGGCCAGCAGGAACAGGTACAGCACGCTGAGTCCCTGCGCCGCCACGACGACCACCGGAATGGCCAGCACCAGCACCAGGATGCGGGCCAGCCGCAACAGGCGGGCAGGGCGCGCCTGGGGCAGCAGCCGGGCGCCGTCCACGGCAATGATGCTGGTGATGGCGCTGATGGCCGTGTCGGCGCTGCTCATCACCAGCGCCAGTCCCAGCGGGATGAAGGCCAGGGCCACCCAGGCCGGCAGGTTGGGCATCACCAGGGCAAAGAGCGCCACCGAGGCCTCGCCGCCCGGCTCCATGGCCACCCAGGCCAGGCCGAACAGCCCCATCAGCAGGATGAACGGCACCACCATCAGGCCGCCCAGCAGAAAGCCGCGCTGCATGTCCTGAATGCTGCGTGCGGCATAGATGCGCTGCCAGTTGCCCTGGTGGAAGATGCCGGTCAGCAGGATGGCCACGAAGAAGGTGGCACCTGCCTTCAGGCCGCCGGCATCACCGAAGTCCAGCAGGGTCGGCGCCTTCTCGGCCAGGCGGGCCGTCACGCCGCTGGCGCCACCCGCCACATGCCAGCCGATGGCGACCAGCGCCAGCAGCATCGGCACGATGATCAGGATCTGCACCTTGTCGGTGAAGATGGAGGCGCGCAGGCCGCCCACGGCCGTGTAGAGCAGCACCGTGCCCATCACGACGGTGGCCGTCAGGCCCATTGGTACCGGGGCCAGCAGCGTCATCAGCATCGAGATGGCGGTAATTTCAGCCGTCAGCTCGATGAACACGTAGAACACCATGATGGCCAGCGTGAGCGCATACATGGGTCGGCCATAGCGGGTCAGCAGGAACTCGGTCAGCGTGTGGCCGTGGGGCATGAGCTGTCGCATGCGACGGCCCAGCAGCAGCATGGCCACCAGCGGGGACATCGAGCCCAGTGCATAGCCGATCACGGCAGGAATGCCGCCCCAGGTGGCCGCCTCGGGGGGCGAGAACAGGATCCAGGCGCCCAGGGCAGAGGCCAGCAGCGTGGCGAAAGTGGCGATGGGCCCCTGCGTGTTGCGGGCCACCACGAAGTCTTCGAGGCTTTCGCGCCAGCGTCGTGCGTAGAGAATGCCGGCCGCTGCGAATAGGGCCGAGAAAAGCACCAGCCAGAAGATGGCCGGCCCGGTGCCGATGGAGGTGAACATGGTCTCTCCCAGAGGGATGTCGTGAGTTGCAGGCCGGTGGCTGCACGACGGGGGAGGGACGGCACCGGAGCGGCTGAGCCGTGTTCACGGGCGCATGCAGGAGATGATGCCCTTGCCGGGGCGCTGTCCTTCAGGCAGGGCAGCACTGGCACGGCCCGTGAAGGCCGAGGCAAAAGCCTGCGTGCGCTGGATTCCTTCCCTTCGCCGGCATGATCCGGATCAGGTTCTAAGGGTCTCGGCCAGCAGCCGACTCTCAGTCCTTGGACGGCAAGGCACGGCAGGTGCCGATGCGCCATCGGATGGGACTCCCCCAGGAACGGACGTGATTATAGGAATGGCCGTGGCGCAGGAAAGGGCAGGGATCATGGTTATCCCGAATGCCGCTCAGTCCTCGTCGACGATCAGGCTCTCAATGCTTCGGCGCAGGGAGTATGCCGATGCCTTGGCGTACCCCAGACGGATGAGGATGGTCGGATACTCCCCGGTGATGCCCAGGGATTGCGCCACGTGCTCTGCCAGCTCGGGGGTCTCGTTGGGCTGGTTGGCATAGGCGTGGGCGATGTTTGCCGCAGTGCTGGCCAGCAGGAAGCGCTGCAGTGTTCTGCCAAGCGCTACCCAGTGTTCCCGGTGGTTGTCGCGTGCGGTGAACAGCGCAAAATGGGAGGCGGAGGTGATGTTCCGGCGGTCGGTTTTGTTCTGCTTTGCTGCATCCAGGCTGTGGGAGATGATGAACTCGGCCATGAAGCGGGGCAGGTTCGGTGCACCGAAAACGGCATAACTCAGGCCGTCGGCGGTTTCGTCCTGGTGTTTTCTGTTATAGCGCATCCACTGTTGCAACTCGGCCTTGAATGCAGGGTTTCCCATCTGTCGCCTGTTGCCTTCGTATACCAGTGCTGCAATGTCATCGAAGGCCTGCGTTCCTTTCTGGAAAAGGTGAATGCCAATGCCAGGTTCGACAGGGGTCTTTTTCAGCAGGGCGATGGCATGGTCGGGAATCATGCTGCCGTCATAGCAGCGCCGGTTGGTCTGCCGCCGCGCAATCTGTTCAAAATGGGGCGCTTCAATACCTTCCTGCTTGCTGAGTCCGACATGAATGATGCCGTCGGTGGTGGTGGAGACCTTGCCCAGCCAGCCTTTGTGGGCAGCCGCGATGCACAGGTTTTCTGCGGCACACCCCAGGCTCACGAATAATTCACGGTGATCGGGATCGACAACGGGAAGTGCCCTGGAAAAATCGGGCAGGATGTCGATATGTTCTGAAAACAGTCTGAACTTCCAGGGCTGCGTATTGTGCCCGGAGGGTGCCCTGACCGCCTGTTCGATCATGAAAAGATAATCCGCGCGGATGGAGGGGGAAATGCGGGAATCCGTGCTCATGTCCGAATGCCTCCTGTGAACAGGCTTATTCTGCAGCGAAATGAACAGGCATGGACAAAAGGGATTTGATAATTCGGATGTTGCTCGTCTGGTACAAATTGTGCAGTATGGCGTGGGTGTGATATGATCGAAGGCTTGCTTCAATCGCCTTTCTGCGTTTTCAGAAAACCTCTACCTTCATTTCGTCGTGCCCATCATTACCCTGCCGGACGGCTCACAGCGCCGTTTCGATGATGCCGTCACGGTGGCGCAAATTGCCGCCGCCATTGGTCCCGGACTCGCCAAGGCCGCTCTTGCCGGTCGCGTCAACGGAAAACTGGTCGATCTGTCCCGCACCGTCAGCGAGGACGCCGAGGTGGCCATCGTCACCGACAAGGACCCGGAAGGCCTGGACATCATCCGGCACTCCACGGCACACCTGATGGCCTACGCCGTGCAGGACCTGTTCCCCGAGGCGCAGGTCACCATCGGCCCGGTCATCGAGAACGGCTTCTACTACGACTTTGCGTACAAGCGCCCGTTCACGCCCGAGGATCTGGCAGCCATCGAGAAGCGCATGCACGAGCTGGCCAAGCTGGACGAGACCGTGGTGCGCGAGGAATGGGACCGCCAGGAGGCCGTCAAGTACTTCGAGTCCATCGGTGAGAAGTACAAGGCCGAGATCATTGCGTCCATTCCGGCCGAGGAAGGCATCACCTTCTACCGCGAAGGGCGCTTCGTGGACCTGTGCCGCGGACCGCACGTGCCGTCCACCGGCAAGCTGAAGGTCTTCAAGCTGATGAAGGTGGCGGGCGCCTACTGGCGCGGCGACGCCAACAACGAGATGCTGCAGCGCATCTACGGCACGGCCTGGGCCCGCAAGGAAGACCAGGACGCCTACCTGCACATGCTGGAAGAGGCCGAGAAGCGCGACCACCGCAAGCTGGGCAAGGACCTGGATCTGTTCCATACCCAGGCCGAGGCCCCGGGCATGGTGTTCTGGCATCCGCGCGGCTGGACCATCTGGCAGCGCATCGAGCAGTACATCCGCGAGAAGTACCAGCAGAACGGCTACCAGGAAGTGCGCTGCCCGCAGATCCTGGACGTGGACCTGTGGAAGCGTTCCGGCCACTGGGACAACTACAAGGAGAACATGTTCTTCTCCGAGTCGGAAAAGCGCGAGTACGCGGTCAAGCCAATGAACTGCCCGGGCCACGTGCAGCTCTTCAATGCGTCGCTGCGCAGCTACCGCGACCTGCCGCTGCGCTATGCCGAGTTCGGTTCCTGCCACCGCAACGAGCCCTCCGGCGCGCTGCACGGCATCATGCGGGTCCGGGGCTTCACGCAGGATGACGGCCACATCTTCTGTACCGAAGAGCAGGTCGAGGCCGAGGTGACGGCCTTCCACCGGCAGGCCATGGCCGTGTACCGCGACTTCGGCTTCGAGAACGTGTCGGTCAAGCTGGCGCTTCGCCCGTCGCAGCGCCTGGGAACCGACGAGGCCTGGGACCGCGCCGAGAATGCCCTGCGTGCGGCACTGGCCGCCTGCGACGTGGCCTGGGAGGAACTGCCTGGCGAGGGCGCCTTCTACGGTCCGAAGATCGAATACCACCTGAAGGACTCCATCGGTCGTGCCTGGCAGGTGGGCACCATCCAGTATGACCCGATGATGCCCGAGCGCCTGGACGCCGAGTACGTGGCCGAGGACAACAGCCGTCGTCGTCCCATCATGCTGCACCGCGCCATCGTCGGGTCGATGGAGCGTTTCATCGGCATCCTGATCGAGAACCATGCCGGGGCCATGCCCACCTGGCTGGCGCCGGTGCAGGTGGCGGTGCTCACCGTCACCGACACGGCCGCCGACTATGCTGAGGACATCCGGCAACGGCTGATAAAACAAGGATTTAGGGTTATCTCGGATTTGCGGGGCGACAAGATCGGCTATAAAATCCGGGAGCACAGCCTGCAGAAGATCCCCTATCTCGTCGTAGTCGGCGAGAAGGATCGGCAGGCAGGCACGCTGGCCGTCCGCGCCCGTGGGGGCAAGGATCTGGGCAGCATGAGTTTCGAAGGTTTCGCCAGCCTGCTGGCGCAGCAGGTGGCAGAGAAGGCGAACTGAGGTCTTTTCTCATCGCCCTTGGGCCGGCAGCCTGCTGCCGGCTTTCGTCCAGTTCATTCGGAGATAATCAGCATCGCTACCGAACGCAACCACCGCATCAACGGTGAAATCCACGCCCCCGAGGTTCGCCTGCTGGGCATAGAGAACGAGCAGCTGGGTGTCTTCCGGCTGGGTGAAGCACGCCGCATGGCCGAAGAGGCCGATGTCGACTTGGTCGAGATCGCGCCCAACGCAACCCCGCCGGTCTGCCGGCTGATGGACTACGGCAAGTTCCGCTATCAGGAACAGAAGCGTGCTGCCGAGGCCAAGGCCCGCCAGAAGGTCGTCCAGATCAAGGAAGTGAAGTTCCGGCCGCAGACGGACGACGGCGACTACAACATCAAGCTGCGCAACATGATCAGCTTCCTGCAGGACGGCGACAAGGTGAAGATCACCCTGCGCTTCCGCGGCCGTGAGATGGCCCACCAGGAGTTCGGCATTCGCCTGCTGGAACGGGTGCGCAACGACATCGAGGAAATCGCCCAGGTCGAATCGATGCCCCGCCTGGAAGGCCGCCAGATGGTGATGATGGTCGCACCCAAGAAGAAGAAGTGATCGGCTCCCGATAGCCGTGATTGGTTCCCGATGAAAAGCGCCTCCTTGTGAGGCGCTTTTTGTTTGGGAGCGCCCCGTTCGGTCCTGACGTCCGTCTGTCTGCTTGCGGAAGATGAAGGCTCGACGTGCTTGCTAAGGTCATGCGGGGCTGCCCATGTCTTTCCCATGAAAGCGGGCATCGGACGCAAGGCCGATGTACCGGGCCCCATGAATGACGGTGATGGCCTCAGGTGGATGCGCCTTGGGCAGGCAGGGGTAGAGCATGAAGAAGGTGTGGGACTTTCTGTTGCTGCTGGTCAGCGGATTGCTGGTCTTCGTGTCCGTCATCGCGGTGGCGCTGTGGCTCACCGGGGAGGATGAGCCGCCTGCGACGGCCGATTCCCGGGGCGAAAGCACGGAGAACGTGGTGGCAGCGCATGCGACGGTGCCATCGGCATCGGCGACTGTGCCGGAATCACCCGCGACGGTAACTGAAACAGCCGGTGCAACGCCCGCAGCGGTGCAATACCATGAGTCCATGGCAGGAGCACCGGCGTCTGCTCCCGCGGACAGCCTGTCCCGTCATGAGGAGACGCGTGAGGTATCGCCCGAACAGCAGCTGATCGAACGGTACGAGGCGATGGCCGCGCGGGAACGGGCGCTGCGGCAGGCCGAAGATCGCATGGCGAAGGCGCATGAACGGCTGGTGGCGTGGTTTTCCATGAACCGCAAGGCGGTGCTGGAGGACCTGGCGTATCTGGAGGAGAAGGGCCGCTACCAGGAACTGCATGAGCGGGCCGGGCTGTTCGAAAGCCTGAATGACAGTGATGTCCAGCGCTATCGGCAGAAGGCGGCGGAGAATCTGCAGCAGGTCGTGAGTGCCAACGCGACGGTGGCCGGTCCTGGCACGGCCGTTGCCAACCCGGGCGAAGCCGGTCGTGCAGGCACGACGCCCGGGACGGCAGGCCATAACGACAGGAAGCCGTCCGCGGAGGATGCCGTATCCCTGGCACGCGCGGAGATGGCCACGGCCGTCGCGAAGGGAAAGGGCAGGATACGTGAGCAGCTCAAGAGCTTGAAGCGCTGGCCATGTGCGGGACCGACGCAGGGGGCCATGACCTGGTATCACGACAGTGAAGGCGTGCGATGCAGTACGGGAACCGGGTTCTTTCTGCTGCTGGGCATGCAGGATGGGCAGAAGCCGGTGCTGATGCTGCGCGTGCAGTACGACGGGCCGAATGCCCTGCCCATCCGCAGTTTCGAGGTCGAGATCATCTGGACGCCGGAGGAGGTGCCGGCCGGCATCGGTGCCGAGTCCGGAGAGCAGGGCAACGTGGTGTGGTGGGCCAAACCGGTGGGCAAGCGTGAGGCCAAGCTGGTGCTGGACATCATCGACCGGAGCAGGAGCAAGCTGCGGATCGGTGGCCAGAAGGGCATGATCGAGCGTGAGATCAGCGCCCAGGAAAGGGATTCCCTGCGTCGGATGCTGACGCTCTACGAGGCTGCCCTGTCCAGCTACGAAGAGGAGCAGCGACTGGCGAATGCCGGTGCCGTGGGCATCGGCATGGCCCATTAGGAGCGTGCGAGATGCTGTTTCTCATTCTGGTGGCCGTTGCGCCCGGGGTTGCGGGTGCTGTCGTGGGCATCCCCTTTCTCATCCTGTTCGGCGGGATTTTCCTGGCGGTGAACCTGCTGCTGTATCCCTTCGGCATGGGGTATTTCGTGCCGCCGGTGCCGACGCCGGAGCTGGCCGGGTACGAGGTGGTGGTGGAGCACCAGAAGGCGCTGTCCGAGCTGCGCTGGCATGTGGCGGCACAGCGGGAAGACATTCTGCAGGGGATCGACAACCAGCTGGCGCTGGGCGACACCGCCGGGGCTGCCCGGGTCATCCAGGGTCTGAAGGTGCTGAACGATCCGGAGATTCTCTGGCTGGAGAAGGCCACCCAGGAACGCATGAAGGAAGCGCAGCGTCTGCGCAAGCAATGGATGCAATACCGGGCCGAGGACGGCCAGACGGATGCGCTGATCCGGGACTCGCTGGCGAAGATGAAGGAAGAGGAGCGAAAGCGCGGCGTGTGGCAAGAGAAGAAGGCTGCACAGACCGCAAAACGGGATGCGGCCTTGCGCTTTCTGGTCAGCCAGAAGGATCGGGTGGGCGGCATTGTCTGGTACCAGGACCGCAGCACGCCGCCCGGGCGGGAGCAGGAACCCATCTTTCTGGTCATCCGGGATGGGCGCCATGCCCGGGACGAATCGCAGGAAGGGCTTCATCTGGGGCTTCAGGTCCATCGTCGTCAGAAGGTACCGCCACGGAAGGGGGCGTCACGGGACGTGAAGGTGAGCGTCCTGGCTGATGGCGAGGATCTCAGGTTCTATCTGCATGCCCGCGAGGATCTGGACGGGCTGTGGTGGTCGGACAATGCGCTTGACGACTATGATGGACTGGAGCGGCTGGGCCGGTTGCTGCAGGCACGCAAGGTCGTGCTGCGTTTTGTGGATGGACAGCGTGTCGTCGAGGTGCCGGTGAGCCCGCGTGCAAGGACGGCCATGCGGCATGTGCGCGATGCCTATCGGGCGATGAATGCACTGAAGTGGCTGGAGTTCTGGGGACCATGAAGGCCCCGGGGGTGATGAATGCCGCACATGCCTGCCGCCGCCCCGGCTGTCCGACCCCATGCGCTCCGGGCGTCTTGGCGGCATTTTGATGTTTCTCTTGGCGGGGGTGTCTGACCTTGCACCGGTCTGTGCTGTCCTTCCGTCTTGGGCACGCGGTGACGAAGACGCTGACGGGGTCTAATCGGAAACCATGGACACGATGGGGTGGTGCGCATGGTAGAGGCCGGGATGGAGGTGCGGGCGCCGGAGGGGCGTGCGCAGGCGGCGGGCACGCGGCTGATGCCGGGCGAGCCCGGCCGGCGGCTGATGATCGACCGGCTGCTGGCGCTGCTGGCCGAGCAGGGCGAGATCAGCGAGGAAACGCGCCAGACGCTGTCGCGTGACGCCTTGCTGTCGTCGGCTGACCGGCATCCGCTGGTGATGATTGCCGAGCGCAAGCTGAAGGGGCTGAACCCACCGCATGCGATGCTGGACGTGGACTGGCTGTGTCAGTGGCTGGCGGGGCAGATCGGCTGGCGGCATGTGCGCATCGATCCGCTGAAGGTGGATTTCTCGCGCATCGGCGAGGTGATGAGCAAGGCCTATGCCAATCGCTATCGCATCCTGCCGCTGGAGGTCACGCCGGATTCGGTGACGATCGCCACGGCCGAGCCCTATCTGACGGCGGAATGGGTGGCAGAGCTGTCGCACACGCTGCGCCGGCGGGTGATGCCGGTGCTGGCCAGTCCGCTGGAGCTGCAGCGCTATCTGGCGGAGTTCTTCGATCTGGCGGGGACGATCCGCAGTGCGCAGCGCAACGGCCAGACAGCGGTCCAGAACAATTTCGAGCAGCTGGTGGAGCTGGGCCGCAACGGCCGGCATTTCGATGCCAACGACCAGCATATCGTCACGGTGGTGGACTGGCTGTGGCAGTACGCGTTCGAGCAGCGGGCCAGCGACATCCATCTGGAGCCCCGGCGTGATCTGGGGGTGGTGCGCTTTCGCATCGATGGCCTGCTGAACAACGTCTACCAGGTGCCGCCGGGGGTGATGTCGGCGATGACCAGCCGCATCAAGCTGCTGGGCCGGATGGACGTGGTGGAAAAGCGTCGGCCACAGGATGGTCGCATCAAGACGCGCGCGGGTGATGGCCACGAGATCGAGCTGCGGCTGTCCACGCTGCCCACGGCCTTCGGCGAGAAGCTGGTGATGCGGGTCTTCGACCCGGAGGTGCTGTCACGCAACTTTGCGCAGCTGGGGCTGCAGGGCGAGGATCTGGCGCGCTGGCAGGACATGACGGGACGGCCGAACGGCATCGTGCTGGTGACGGGGCCGACCGGCTCGGGCAAGACGACCACGCTCTATGCGACGCTGCGGGCGCTGGCCACGGAAGCGGTGAACGTCTCCACCATCGAGGATCCGATCGAGATGGTGGAGAACAGCTTCAACCAGATGCAGGTGCAGCCGGCCATCGATCTGGGCTTTGCCGACGGCATCCGGGCGCTGATGCGTCAGGACCCGGACATCATCATGGTGGGCGAGATCCGGGATCTGGAAACGGCCGAGATGGCGGTGCAGGCCGCGCTGACGGGTCACCTGGTGATCTCCACGCTGCATACCAACGATGCCCCCAGCGCCATCACGCGACTACTGGATCTGGGGGTGCCGGCGTATCTGCTGCAGTCGACGCTCATCGGGGTGATGGCGCAGCGGCTGGCGCGCACGCTGTGTCCGGAGTGCAAGCAGCCCGATGATTCGGTGACGGACGAGATGTGGGCAGACTTCGTGAAGCCCTTCCGCAATGTGCCCAAGCCGGCCTCCATCTACCGGCCGGTGGGATGCCCGGCCTGCCGGATGGGGGGCTTCCGTGGGCGGACCGGTCTCTACGAGATCCTGGCCAACAACGAGAGCATCCGCCAGTACATCACCGAGCGGCCGGAGCTGCGCAAGCTGCGACTGGCGGCCATCAAGCATGGCATGCGTCCCCTGCGGATGGCGGGTGCCGCCGCGGTGGCGGCCGGGCTCACGACGATCGATGAGGCGCTGCGGCACGCGCCACCGGTGGAGCTGTAGGCCGGGCGTGCTTCAAGTGGGATGATCCGTTTTTTGGTGGGATGATCCGTTTCAACCGGAGACGGCATCACGGGGCGTTCTGCGGGCGCCCCAGAGGCCCAGCAAGGCCAGCGCGCCGCAGTAGAGAACGCCGGGCAGGCTGAACAGGCTCATCATGGCCAGCACCAGCAGGATGGCGGCAAGGCCCAGAAGACGGGGGCCGGTGCGTTGCTGCAGGCGGGTGTAGCCCACGGCCGCCAGCAGATACAGCACGAAGAAGTTCTGGCCGGCCATCTGCAGCAGCGTCTCGACGCCCAGGCCGGACGTCTGCGTGATGAGAATGACAGCCACGTACAGCACCCAGCCTGTCAGCATGGCGCGCACGGGCAATCCTCGCTGGTCCACGTGGGCCAGCGCCCGGGGCAGCAGGCCATCGCGTCCGGCCGAGAACAGGGCGCGGGAGGTGGACAGGAAGGCGCCGGTGACATTGACCAGAATCAGCAGGGTGGCGATGATGCCGGTCAGCCGGAGCCCGGCAACGCCCAGCCAGCTGTCGGCCAGCCGGGCGATGGGGGCGAGTCGCCAGCCTTCGTCGGCGGTGGCGGCGCTGGCCACCGTCCAGGCGACGAAGACGTAGAGCAGGGTGACGATGACGAAGCTGGCCCAGATCGAACGCGGCAGGTTGCGGGCGGGATCCTGCATGTCCTCGGCCAGGAAGGCGGTGATTTCCCAGCCCGTGTAGGCAAAGAGCACGAGGGGCAGCGCCGACAGGACGCCGAGCAGCGCATTGGCGGACAGCATGGGCAGCATGTCGCTGCCTGTCAGGAGGGACGTGCTGGGAGCGGTGTCCGAGGGGGCATGAAGCCAGTAGCCGGCGCAGAGCCCCAGCAGGCCCAGGACGATCAGTGTCGCGATGGCGGTCTGGACGGCGCCGGATACTCGGAGGCCGAACATGCCGAAGAGCAGCCCGATGGTGACCATGCCGATGGCGGTGGCGCCCACGGGCAGACCCGGCAGCGTCTGCTGCAGGTAGGTGGCGCCGATCAGGGCAATGGCGGGCAGTCCCAGCGAGAAGGTGCCGATGACGATGGCTTCGCTGGCGGCCCCCAGCCGGGGGCCGAGGCTGAGGCGGATGTAGCCGACCACGCCACCGGCGGACGGGTGTCGCCGCGCAAAGAAGGCGAACACGGCCAGCAGCGGCAGCATCAGGACGGACATCAGCAGCCAGGGCAGGTGCCCCAGGCGCCCGGCCTGGGCGTAGCTGAGTCCGGGCAGCGTCAGCAGGCCTGCGCCCACGACGATCGTGACCGACATGGCGGTGGCGGCCACCAGGCCCATCCGGTGGCTGTCGTGGCCAGGGTCCATCGTTTCCGTCCTGCTGTTCACGCGAATCCTTGTTTGGGCAGGTCGGGGATCTTCGGGGTGATCAGGTCCATGCCGTGTGGCTCAGGGTTCACGTGGCACGCCTACCGTCACGGGCGGCACCCACGGGCATTCGGGCTTGAAGGTGCCTGACAGCAGCTGTTCCTTGTATTGCGCGTAGCTGATCGGTTCCAGGGGCCTGACGGCATCCAGACGATAGATGCTCCAGCCGGCGCTGGCCTTGACGGGTTTGGCGTGGATCTGCCCGGGCTTGAGGGTGTCCAG
>ERZ773009.1414-NODE-1414-length-16628-cov-6.330357_pt1 | contig 16628 bp, 16 predicted proteins | sample MGYA00580663_ERZ773009 | MGnify/ENA primary metagenome ERZ773009 (study PRJEB29015, sample SAMEA2737969) | human oral metagenome | biome: human oral; feature: human-associated habitat; material: dental | place: China | collected 2026 ... | reverse complement strand
AGCCAAACTGTCCGGCGACCAAGAATAAGGTTGCAGACATGACGAAGTCTGAATTGATGGTTCGCCTCGCAGAAGTGTTTGCCGAGAAAAATGGCAACCAACTGCTGGCTAAAGATGTCGAATACAGTGTAAAAGTCTTGGTTGATACCATGACCCGCTCACTGGCTCGTGGACAACGTATCGAAATCCGCGGCTTCGGCAGCTTCGATTTGAACCACCGCCCTGCCCGTATCGGGCGCAACCCGAAAACCGGCGAACGCGTGGAAGTGCCTGAAAAGCATGTTCCTCACTTCAAACCGGGTAAAGAGTTGCGTGAGCGTGTAGACTTGGCATTGCAAGAAAGTGCTCATTAATACTTAGCAGCAAAACGCCGCAGAAATGCGGCGTTTTTTTTGTTTTCGCAAGAAATACCAAAGCCGGCTCTTTTCACGCATACCTTAATCGCACACTATTTCAACTATATTTACTACAATGCTTTTGCAAAAAACGCAGGCCGTCTGAAATCATTTATAATAGACCGACTATTCTGTAATGAAAACATCATTCCAACTGCTGTTCAAACTATTACGGATGATGTTTCAACTATCGCCAGCAAAGCATAATAAAGGTTACACATGAGCAATAGAGACCAACTATTCACACCACCTCCATTTGAAAACCACAGCCCATTGACTTGGTATCAAGCTGCAGCCGAACAGCCCAACTTTATCCGCGACGAAGCACAAGCGCGAGCCATTGAGTATTTGGATCGTTTGTGGACCGAGCTGATGATGTTCAAACGCAAACGCAACCGTTTTCTCGGCCGTAGCTTGCGTTCCCCCCAAGTACCTAAAGGACTCTATTTTTATGGCGGCGTAGGACGTGGTAAAAGTTTCTTGATGGATGCTTTTTTCGGCTGTCTCCCTTATCGTCGCAAGCGTCGCGTGCATTTCCATGCCTTCATGGCCGAAATCCATCAACGCCTTAAAGTTCTGAAAAGTGAAGCCAACCCCCTAAAAGCCGTTGCAACAGAAATTGCCAAAGAAACACGAGTTTTGTGTTTTGACGAGTTTCACGTCAGCGATATTGCCGATGCCATGATTTTGGGTCGCTTGCTGGAAAACCTGTTGAGTGAAGGTGTCGTCTTGGTAGCCACTTCCAACTACGCCCCATCCGAACTCTATCCTCAAGGCCAAAACCGCAGTAGCTTTCTGCCAACCATCGCTCTTATCGAGTCCAACCTGACTGTTTTAAATGTGGATGGCGGCGAAGATTACCGCTTGCGTACGTTGCGTCCTGCCGAAATTTTCTTTGTCCCCAATAATGAAGAAAACGAGCAAAAACTGGCTGCTTTATTTAAAGAAATGAGCGGAATCTCTGAATTAAACCCAGGTATCAGCATTATTCATGGACGGGAAATTCCTCATAAAGCCCAGTCAGAACGCGCCATCTGGTTTGATTTCCGCGCATTATGTTTTGGCCCGCGCTCACAAGCTGACTATTTGTATTTAGCCGAACATTACGAGATGGTTTTCCTTTCAGGATTAGAACGCCTAACCCCTCAAGAAAAAGCAGAAGCACGCCGTCTGACATGGTTAATTGACGTTTTATACGATTTCCGTGTGAAGCTGTGCGCTACCAGCGCAGTTAGCGTAAATGATATTTACGTCGAAGGCGATTTTGCAGAAGAATTTACCCGTACAGCCAGCCGTATGATCGAAATGCAATCTGAAGTCTATTTGGAACAACCGCACCTGACTTTAAGCAAATAATGCCTTTCCCCAAAAGGGGCGAAATTTGGTAGAATACACTTCCCTCGCCTCTTGGCTACGACAACTTATCTTTCAATAAAAACAAGGACATAACATGGCCATAGAACGTACGATTTCCATCATCAAACCCGATGCAGTAGAAAAAAACGTCATCGGCAAGATTTACAGCCGCTTTGAAGAAAACGGCTTGCGCATTATTGCGGCAAAAATGAAACATCTCTCTGAGCGTGAAGCAAAAGAATTTTATGCCGTACACAAAGACCGCCCTTTTTATGAAGACTTGGTTAAATTCATGACTCGCAATCCTGTCATGATTCAAGTATTGGAAGGTGAAAACGCCGTTGCCAAAAATCGTGAACTGATGGGTGCAACCAATCCAGCCGATGCAGCTCCTGGCACAATCCGTGCCGACTTTGCAGAATCTGTCAGTGTTAATGCCGTACATGGTTCTGACAGTGTTGAAAATGCTGCAATTGAAATTGCTTACTTCTTCAGCCAAAGCGAAATCTGCCCACGCTAAGAATAAAAGCCTGTAGCCGCTTTACGGCCGTCCGATTTATATCGGACGGCAAAACTGCTTTGTATGTCCTACAAATTAAAGGCCGTCTGAAAATCCAAAGGCTATTAAAGCAAAGCTGCCCAATAAGCCCCTTTGCTTTAAAAGCTTTACTGAGAAACATAAAAATACATGAAAACCAATCTACTGAATTACGATTTAAACGGACTGACGCAACACTTTGCCGAAATGGGCGAAAAGCCTTTTCGTGCCAAGCAGGTAATGCGTTGGATACATCAAGCCGGTGCACAAAACTTTGAAGAAATGACTGATTTGGCCAAATCATTGCGCGCCAAGCTGAATGAACAAGCCACAATCGAAGTGCCTAAATTAATGATGGCACAAGAATCTACGGATGGTACTCGCAAATGGTTGCTGGATGTCGGCACTGGCAACGGTGTAGAAACCGTTTTCATTCCCGAGGCTGAACGCGGTACTTTGTGCATCTCTTCCCAAGTCGGTTGCGCATTGGAATGCACCTTCTGCTCTACCGGACGACAAGGTTTCAACCGCAACCTGACTGCCGCTGAAATTATCGGTCAACTTTGGTGGGCCAATAAAGCCATGGGCGTTACCCCTAAAAACGAACGCGTTATCTCCAACGTGGTGATGATGGGTATGGGCGAACCCATGGCAAACTTTGACAATGTTGTTACCGCTTTGAGCATTATGCTGGATGATCACGGCTACGGCTTGAGCCGCCGCCGCGTGACTGTTTCCACTTCAGGCATGGTTCCACAAATGGACAGACTGCGTGACGCAATGCCTGTTGCTTTGGCTGTGTCTTTACACGCATCCAACGATGAAGTGCGCGATCAGATTGTTCCCCTCAACAAAAAATACCCGCTTAAAGAATTGATGGCGGCCTGTCAACGTTATTTGGTCAAAGCACCCCGTGACTTTATTACCTTTGAATACGTTATGCTCGACGGCATCAACGATAAAGCGCAACATGCGCGCGAATTGATTGAGTTGGTTAAAGACGTACCATGCAAATTCAATCTGATTCCGTTCAATCCTTTCCCAAATTCCGGCTACGAACGTTCTACCAATGAAAATATCCGTGTCTTCCGCGATATTCTGCAACAAGCCGGCTTTGTCGTTACTGTCCGCAAAACCCGCGGCGACGATATCGATGCAGCTTGCGGACAATTGGCCGGACAAGTACAAGATAAAACACGTCGCCAACAAAAATGGTAACAGATTTTGGTCGAACAATAAGGTTAATTATGAAAATTAAGTTCGGATTCGCTTTACTTACCGCACTGACTCTTTCTGCCTGCGCTTCCTCTTCCGGCCCAAGCCCTAAAGAACGTGCCATTCAAGTTTCTAATATCAAAACCCAACTGGCTGTGGAATATATGCGCGGCCAAAACTACCGCCAAGCTACTGAAAGTATCGAAGAGGCGCTTAAGTCCAATTCAAAAAATGACCTTGCTTGGTTGGTACGCGCCGAGATTTATCAGTATTTGAAGGTCAAAGATAAAGCTCAGGAAAGCTTTCTTAAAGCATTGTCTTTAAAACCTGATAGCGCGGAAGTCAACAACAACTACGGTTGGTTCTTGTGCAATCAAATGAATGCACCGGCCGAATCTTTGGCTTACTTTGACAAAGCACTGGCCGACCCAACCTACCCAAGCCCCTTTATTGCCAATATGAATAAAGGCATTTGCAGTGCAAGGTTAGGCCAATACTCCTTAGCCCAAGCCTATTTGGAAAGGTCTTTAGCAGCGAATCCACAATTCTTCCCTGCTTTCAAAGAACTTGCCCGAACCAAAATGATGGCAGGCAATCTGAACGATGCCGACTATTATTTCCGCCAATACCAAAGCAAAGTTGATGTCCTTCAGGCTGACGATTTGCTTTTAGGCTGGCGTTTGGCTACTGCCTTGGGCAATAAACACGCCGCATACGAATACGAAGCCCAACTTAGGGCAAACTTCCCTTATTCAGACGAACTACAAACCGTCACAACAGGCCACTAAATGGAAAATAACGATAAAATCAACTACAACACACAAGCCGCCAAAACATTGGGGGATGAATTACGCAAACACAGAACTGATGCCAAAATTGATATTCAAGATGTTGCTTCACGTTTGAAACTGTCTGCCGAACAAATTGATGCTTTGGAAAAAGGGGAATATTCAGGCTTTCCCGGTTTAGTCTTTGTTTCAGGCTATCTGCGTTCATATGCACGATTTTTGAAAATCGACGAACAAACCATCGCCAAACATTTGCTCTCCATTACTCCGCAACTTGAAGACCATGTATACGCGGTAACACGCAGCACCAACGCCGGCTTAAGCTACACAGACACTGAAAAACAAGGTTTCCCAAAATGGATATTGGGGATAGCCGCACTGGCTTTGGCTGTAGGCGGTGTTTACTTTTGGCAAAGCAAATCCAGTTTTGAAAACGAACAGGCAAATATTCAAAACAGCAAAGATGTTGCTGATACGATGAAAACGCCTGCCTTAAAAACGGATAATGTTGCCGTTAGCGAAATGACAGAAGACGGCAAAAAAGAAATAACCAATAAGCCTGAAGTGACTAATGATCAAGCTGCCTCAGCAGCTTCCGCCGTCGTACAAGAAGAGAAGCCTGCCGTCAAAGTTGAGAAAGACGAACTTTGGATTAAAGTTCAATACCGAAGCAATCTGATCATTACAGACAAAGATGGAAAAGTAGTATTCAGCCGTATCGTTCCGGCCGGAAGCGAACAACGTCTGAGAGGCGGTGCGCCTTACAATGTTTGGATCGGTATTGCAGCCGGTTCGGAAGCCAATTACGGCGGCACACCTATCGAACCTTTGAAATACCGTGTTGCCGGTGAAAAATCCGCCTCTTTTGTTGCAGGAAAAAACTAAAATGACCACACCTAAACGCCGTCAGACACATCAAGTCAAAATTGACCACCTCATCATCGGCTCCGATGCGCCCGTTCTTGTGCAATCCATGACCAATACGGATACGGCAGATGCCGCAGCAACTGCCCGACAGGTTAAAGAATTGAGCGATGCCGGCTCGGAAATGGTTCGTATCACAGTCAATACTCCTGAAGCGGCTTCCAAAGTAGCCGAAATCCGCAGCCGCTTAGACGATATGGGCTACACCACCCCCCTGATTGGTGATTTCCATTTTAATGGCGAACGCTTATTGGCTGAATTTCCTGAGTGCGGCAAGGCCTTGGTCAAATATCGGATTAACCCGGGCAATGTCGGCAAAGGTGCAAAAGGCGATGAAAAATTTGCCTTTATGATCCGTACTGCCGCAGAAAACAATAAAGCCGTACGCATCGGTGTGAACTGGGGTTCGCTTGATCAAAGCCTTGCCAAGCGCATGATGGATGCCAACTTAGCTTCTGCCACACCGAAACCGCCTGAAGAAATCATGAAAGAGGCTTTGATTGTTTCTGCGCTGGAGTCGGCAGAAAAAGCCGTGGCTTTGGGCTTGCCTGAAGACAAAATTATTTTGTCGTGCAAGGTCAGCGCCGTACAAGACTTGATTCAGGTTTACCGCGAATTAGGCAGCCGTTGCCGTTACCCGCTCCATCTCGGTCTGACTGAGGCAGGCATGGGCAGCAAGGGTATTGTGGCCTCCACTGCAGCTTTGTCCGTATTGTTGCAAGAAGGTATCGGCGACACCATTCGAATCTCCCTTACGCCCGAACCCGGCTCCCCGCGTACACAAGAAGTCATTGTCGGTCAGGAAATCCTGCAAACCATGGGCTTGCGCTCCTTTACGCCAATGGTTACAGCCTGCCCGGGTTGCGGCCGTACCACCAGTACCGTATTCCAAGAGTTGGCTCAAGACGTACAAAACTATTTACGCCAAAAAATGGCTGTTTGGCGCACTGAATATCCAGGTGTTGAATCATTGAACGTCGCCGTAATGGGGTGCGTGGTAAATGGTCCGGGCGAAAGCAAGCTTGCCGATATCGGTATCAGCCTGCCCGGTACAGGCGAAACACCGGTTGCGCCGGTTTATGTAGACGGCGAGCGGAAAGTCACCCTCAAAGGCGACAATATCGCTGCAGAGTTTTTACAAATCGTTGAAGATTATGTCAAAACCAACTACTGTGAGGGCGGCGCAAAACGTAAGCAAAACCGCGTCATTCCGATTCAATCTGCCTAAAACATTTTCAAGATAAAGAGGCCGTCTGAAAATATGTTGGGCAAACTGGATACTTGGCTGACTGAGCATCCCAAACGCAAGGATTTGCATGGTTGGCGACGCTTTATCGTTGAATTTTGGTTTTTCGGTTTGAAAGAAGCACGAGCCTGCTTATTTGCAGGCTTGTTTTTCATTGCCATGTTTCTTGTTCCGAAAACAGGCTGGTTGGGAATTTCGCGCTACGACCTGCTACTGATTTTTGCCATCTCCGTACAAGCAGCCATGCTGTATTTCAAGCTGGAAACTTGGGATGAAGTGAAATCGATTACGCTGTTTCACTTGGTGGGCTTTGCTTTAGAGTGGTTCAAGACATCAGGCGATATCCAATCTTGGAGCTATCCGGATGAGGCTTATACCAAAATCGGCGGCGTACCGCTGTTTGCGGGCTTTATGTATGCTGCGGTCGGCAGCTATATCATTCAAGCATGGCGGCTGTTTGACCTCAAAATCAAAAGCCATCCGCCGTATTGGTTGGGCACTTTGTGCGCACTGGCGATTTATATCAATTTCTTCACCCATCACTATATCGGCGACTATCGCTGGTATCTCGCTGCTTTTGCTCTCGGCCTATACGCCCGTACAACGGTCTTGTACACGCCCTATGACACCACTCGCAAAATGCCGCTCCTGCTCGCTTTCGTCCTGATCGGATTTTTCATTTGGCTGGCGGAAAATTTGGGAACCCTATTCGGCGTTTGGCGCTATCCCAACCAAATCGGCGCATGGGCATCAGTACACATCAGCAAATGGAGTTCATGGGCTTTACTGGTGATGATGACTTTTACCATCGTTGCAAATTTAAAACACATCAAACATACCATCAGCGTATCGAAAGATTAGTTATTTAACATTTGAAAAGGCCGTCTGAAACTTTCAGACGGCCTTTAATTTTCAACAATCAATTAAACAAACTTAATGCTTTAACAAACACCATAATGACGCCATAGCCCAAAGGAATGCAGACCAAAGCCCAGCGCCACCATACGCCGATACCGCCCGCTGATACTTTCTTGCTGATCAGATAGGCATCAGATACAGCGGTTTCATCATCGGGGTTGCCGCTATGTGCCGCGACCTTAATGTCCTTCTCGTGATGCTTTTCGTGAACCGAACGGACACTCAAATTACACAGCAAACCGACAATCAACAAACCTGCCATGATGTACATGGTAATGCTATAAGCCTCGGCAGCCGGAACGCCGCTTTCAATTTGACTTTGGCGGATATAGTTGACCAACACCGGGCCAATAACAGCTGCAGTTGACCATGCCAGCAAAATCCTGCCGTGGATTGCACCGACTTGATAAGTACCGAATAAATCCTTCAGATACGCCGGAATCGCTGCAAAACCGCCGCCATACATGGAAATGATGACGCAAAACCCAATAACAAACAAAGCCTTATTACCGCTCTCTCCAATAGACGGAATGGCAAAATACAACAGCGAGCCGAGCACAAAGAAAATGGTATAAGTATTTTTACGCCCGATTTTGTCGGACACGCTGGACCACAAAAAACGGCCGCCCATATTAAACAGGCTCAACAGACTCACAAAACCTGCCGCCGCACCCGCGCCAATGGCAGCCTGTTTACCGACAGAAGTTTCAGAAAACAGCTCCTGAATCATGACCGAAGCCTGACCCAAAACGCCGATACCCGCCGTCACGTTCAAGCACAACACCCAAAACAAGAGCCAAAATTGCGGCGTCTTCATGGCTTCGGAAACATTGACGTGATTACTGCTGACCAATTTGCTTTTGATTTTCGGCGCAACATAACCTTTAGGTTTCCAGCCATCGGCAGGTATGCGGATGGTAAACGCACCGAACATCATCAACACCAGATAGAACAACCCTAAGACGACAAAAGCCTGCGCTACGCCAACCGAAGTTTCACTGGAGAAAAAATTCATCAGCGACACGGATAAAGGCGAAGCCAACATCGCGCCGCCACCAAAGCCCATAATCGCCAAACCTGTCGCCATACCCGGTTTATCGGGAAACCATTTCATCAGTGTCGATACAGGCCCAATATAGCCCAAGCCCAAACCGACCCCGCCAATCACACCGTTGCCCAAATAAAGCAAAAACAGATTGTGCGTATGGACGCCAATCGCCGAGACAAAAAAGCCCAAGCTAAAGCAGCAGGCAGCAACAAACATCGCCTTACGCGGCCCAACGCGTTCCATCCAAGTACCGAACATAGCCGCAGACGCGCCCAACATCGCCAAGGCAATACTGAAAATCCAACCTACCGTGGTCAGCTTCCAATCTCCTATAGCCGACTCAGTAATACCGATAAGCTTGGTCAGCGGCGCATTGAACACGGAATAAGCGTATATCTGCCCGATGGCAAGATGCACGGCCAAAGCGGCAGGCGGTACCAGCCAACGATTAAAGCCGGGTTTGGCAATGGTCGCCTCACGGTCTAGAAATTTCATAAAATCCTCTTGTCTATGTGTGTCAAACGCTGATTCCATATCATGCGGAATCAAAAAAATTGTTGACAATATTTTAGCATAATCTCCCCTTTATCCTTTTTTTTGCTCCATGATAATTTTGCGCATCAGACAGAAAAAACATTCATCTAAACCATCTCTTCACGCCAATATTGACAAAAAGGCCGTCTGAAAATTTTTCAGACGGCCTTTTCATCCATATCGTTTTATGCGGCGAAGCGTTTGGCAACTTCATCCCAGTTAACGATTTCCCAGAAACCTTTCAGGTAGTTAGGACGGCTGTTGCGGTAGTCGATGTAGTAGGCGTGTTCCCATACGTCGCAAGTCAACAGCGGAGTGTTTTCAGTAGTCAGCGGAGTACCTGCATTGGAAGTAGAAACCAGATCCAATTCACCGGCAGGCGTTTTCACCAACCATGCCCAACCTGAGCCGAAAGTACCGGCCGCGCAAGCATTGAACGCTTCTTGGAATTTCTCGAAGCTGCCCCATTTGGCGTCGATGGCTGCAGCTAATTCGCCGGCAGGTTTGCCTTGGCCTTTAGGGGTAAAGCCCAGCCAGTAGAAAGTGTGGTTCCAAGTTTGGGCAGCGTTGTTGAACATACCGCCGGAAGATTTTTTCACGATTTCTTCCAAAGGCATTTCTTCAAACTCAGTGCCTTTAATTTGATTGTTCAAATTGGTGATGTAGGTTTGATGGTGTTTGCCGTAGTGGAACTCCAAAGTTTCTTTGGTCAGATGAGGGGACAACGCATCCAGTTCATAAGGCAATTGTGGCAGCTTGTGTTCCATTTTTATGCTCCTAATTATTGATATTTATATTTTGGTAGTGTGTGTTGTCAAATCGACAACATGGCTATTTTACCTGCTTTAGCCTAAACAAACCAATTGAACTTACACTGCGCTATAATAGTGGATTGCAATTTTCCAGCCAGAGATGCCCGTCATGAGCAATTATTCCGATATGCCGTCTGAAGACCGTGAAATCAGCGCATTGTCACTGCCGCCACATTCCACAGAAGCGGAGCAATCCGTATTGGGCGGCCTGATGCTGGAAAATTCTGCTTGGGACCGTATTGCCGATGTCGTTTCCGGCGAGGATTTCTACCGCCACGAACACCGCCTGATTTTTCGTACGATTGCCAATCTGATTAATGAAAGCCGTCCTGCCGACGTCATTACCGTTCAGGAAAGTTTGGAACGCAATGAAGAATTGGAAGCGGCAGGCGGATTCAACTATCTGATTACGCTGGCGCAAAATACGCCATCTGCTGCCAATATCCGCCGCTACGCCGAAATCGTGCGCGAACGTTCCATCATGCGCCAGCTTGCCGAAGTCGGCACGGAAATTGCACGCAGCGCATACAATCCGCAAGGGCGCGATGCAGGCCAGCTTTTGGACGAGGCAGAAAACAAAGTATTCCAAATCGCCGAAAGCACCGCCAAATCCAAACAAGGCTTCCTTGAGATGCCCGACCTTCTGAAAGAAGTGGTCGAGCGCATCGATATGCTTTATTCGCGCGACAATCCTGATGAAGTAACCGGCATATCAACAGGTTTTATCGACCTCGACAAAAAAACATCAGGTCTTCAACCAGGCGATTTGATCATCGTCGCAGGCCGTCCGTCCATGGGTAAAACCGCCTTTTCGATCAATATTGCGGAACACGTTGCCGTAGAAAACAAATTGCCTGTCGCCGTATTCTCTATGGAGATGGGCGGTGCGCAGCTGGTTATGCGCATGCTGGGTTCAGTCGGACGTTTGGACCAAAGTGTTTTAAAAACCGGCAGATTACAAGACGAACATTGGGGCCGTCTGAACGAAGCGGTCGTCAAACTCTCCGATGCGCCCATGTATATCGATGAAACGCCGGGTTTAACCGCACTCGAACTCCGCGCCCGCGCCCGTCGTCTTGCGCGCCAGTTCAACGGTAAATTGGGCTTGATCGTTATCGACTATCTGCAATTAATGTCAGGCTCCGGCCGTTCTGACAACCGTGCTTCCGAGCTTGGCGAAATTTCGCGCTCCCTCAAAGCATTGGCTAAAGAGTTGCAAGTTCCCGTCATTGCCCTGTCGCAGTTGAGCCGTACAGTTGAGCAGCGTACCGACAAACGGCCGATGATGTCCGACTTGCGTGAATCCGGCGCAATCGAGCAGGATGCCGACTTGATTATGTTCATGTATCGCGACGAATACTACAACTCAGATTCACCCGCAAAAGGCTTGGCGGAATGTATTATCGGCAAACACCGTAACGGCCCTGTCGGGAAAGTATTCCTCACTTGGATGGGTCAATTTACCAAATTTGATAATGCTGCCTATGTTCCAGAATCCATGTTGATGGAAGATTGAGACAGATTGTCTGAAAAACTAACCGAATTTCATATTTTATTAGTCACGCATTACAAAATCGTTTAGAATAAATCTAATAAAAGCAAAAGCATTGCCACAGGCAAGTGCAAAAGAGAAAACGTCAGTTACCCAAAACATTACTATCAAAAAATCACTCATGTATCAGACACAAAAAGGCTTCACCCTAATTGAGTTGCTGATCGTCATTACTATTGCAGCAGTAATGGCCGTCATCGCACTTCCCAATATGAATCAATGGATTGCCTCCAGACGTGCGGCATCGCAAGCAGAGCAAATTGCCAATCTGCTGCGTTTCGCGCGAAATGAGGCCGTCCGTCGCAATCTTCCCGTTTACATCTGCCCGGTCAAAATTAAATCCGATGGCTTATCTAATAATAGTTGTAACTCAGATTATGCCGGCAATGGTATGTTGGCCTATGTTGAGCAAAACAACATTTTCAACTACCAAAAACAAAATAATAATGATGGCGATTTATCCATCCGCCAAATTATTCTTAATGGAGATACCAACAAAGTGGAATACAGCTTCAACTATATCCCCTTTGGTACTGAACACTCAGCCCTCTCCTCTTCAGCTCCAAAAGAAGTCTGGTGGAAATTCCTGCCCAATGGTACATTTGAACATTCAATCGTTGATGCAACCGATTACGAGAATTATCGTTTTGTAAACGGTCACATCAAAATCAGCCTAACGGATGAATCCGCCACCGATGCTGAAACCAAAAAAGCCCGTGCTACCGTACTTTTAATTAATGGCAATGGGCATGTCGAAATCTGTGCTAAAAACGATGAGCGCAAAATGTGCGAATACACTTCCAAATAATAACAACGGTATCTTATGAACATTACTAATCCTACTCATCTCAGATCATTTAAAGGCCGTCTGAAAACAAGCTCAACAAGCTTTACTCCAAAACTTCAATCAGGTATGACCCTGATTGAAGTTTTGATTGCCATGTTTGTCCTTGCAATCGGCGTACTGGCCCTGCTGGCTGTTCAATTGCGTACCGTATCCAACGTGCGCGAGTCTGAAAATCAAACCACAGTCGCCCAAATTACGCAAAATCTGATTGAAGGCATGCTCATTAATCCGACGCTCTCTGAAGAAACCGATACTGCAGGGGAAAAAACCTCCCGTTATAAAAAATCCTATGATGCCTACCTAAAATCCGACTCTAAACAAACTGCAAAATTTGAAGCCAAAATGACCAAAGCCCAACTTGCACAGGCTCAAATTGCCCAGTTTAAAGCCGATTTAGCCAAAGCCCTTCCCGAAGCCCAAGTCTTCTTCACTATCTGCAAAGATTCTTCCGGAGCAGAGCCGACTTACAAAGACAAAGACGCAAAATGCGATGGCAAAGGCGACACGACCATCGTAAAAGTTTTATGGTTGCAAGATGTTGAAGAAGAAAATAGCGCAAAAAATCTCAACACATCAGGGCATCACGTTGTCTATACCTACCAATCACGCGTAAGAGACTAACAATGAACAATAAACGCTTACTCAACCATATTCCCAATAAAACCGCCATTCGAGGCTTCAGCATCCTTGAATTTCTGGTTGCCAGCCTGCTCAGCATGATCGTCTTAATGGCTGTCAGCTCCACCTACTTTACTGCACGCGGATTAAACAAGTCTGCCAACGCCCGTATCGGTATCCAACAAGATTTGCGCAACGCCGCCAATATGATTGTGCGCGATGCGCGTATGGCAGGCAATTTCGGTTGCTTCAATATGGCGAATTCTCCTGCCTCTGCAGTGATAGAAGACAAAAGCTCAGATGAATATGCCTTGAAAACAGCCGGTGTTAATAAGCTGTTACCGGTTAAAGAAATCAATAAATTAAGCTATACCGGCTTTGCTCAAACCGGCAAAGCCCTGCTGTTCCAATACGGTATCGACAAGGCAGACTCAACTGAAAAAACTGCCATTGCCAGCAGCTGCTACGGTATTGCCAAACCTCACACAAAAATTAAAGATTTGGCTGCGGCAAAATCGGCTTTAAAAATTACCAACTCTGATCAAGACGGTAGTATCGCCATTATGAAACATGAAATGATTGCCTACGCTGTCGGTAAACTTGGCGAAGAGAGCGGTTTGTTCCGTTTCCAATTATCAAATGATGGCTCATGGAGTAATCCGCAGCTGTTGATTAAAGGCATTACAACCATGGATATCCACTATATCTATGCAGAATGTCCTGATTCTGAAAATGCATCTGCCAGCGGAGTGAATACAGAATCATTTGATTACAAAAACGCATTGGATATCTCAGCTAAGGCCAAGTCTCCGGCTTCTATCCAAATCGTACTGAATAACGGCAGTATTGACCCATCAAAAGAACAAGACAATAAAGTCGATATCTATAATATTAATGCCACCATCCGCGGAGGAAACGTATGCGCCGACCGATCACTCTAATCAAACCCGAACGGCAGCAGGGCTATGCTTTGTTTATCGTCTTAATGATGATGGTCGTTATCGCCCTGCTCGTGGTTACAGCCACCCAGTCCTACAATACCGAACAGCGTATCAGCACCAATGATGCCGACCGCAAACTGGCAACCACCCTAGCCGAAGCGGCACTGCGTGAAGGTGAAAATCAAATTTTTGATATTGAAGGTAAAAAGACTACTTTTACCGCAAAATGTGAAAAAGGTTTATGTTCCACGCCAAACGTCAAATCCGATGGCGATTTTACTGAAGAAGGCAACCCAACCGTAGATGCTTGGAAGCGCAAATGCGACAAAAGCCTGTGTATTGACGCCAATGGTACGGAATATCCTTTAGATAAAAAAAGTGGCATCGTAAATAATCCACGCTACATCATCGAATATTTAGGTAAAACGACAGAGGGTCGAATTACTTACCGCGTTACCGCCAAAGCATGGGGTAAGAATGCCAATACCCAAGTCGTTCTTCAGTCTTACGTTGCCAGCGAATAATATAATGAATACCACCTCTACCAAACAACTAGGCTTTACGCTGGTTGAGATGATGATTGCTGTCGCCATCTTAGCCATCCTGAGCGTCATTGCCATTCCCTCTTACAACCGCTACATTGAACGCGGCTACCAATCACAAGCGCATGCCGAGTTAGTCGCCATCAATTCTGCTTTTAAAAACCAGATGGTTAAAAATCCAAAGTGGAAAACTGATGAGATTAAAACTCAGTTGGATGACTTTATTTCCTCATACAAAGGCCATAAAGATTTGGCAGACAAATATAAATACTCTGCCGAAATGATTGATACCAGTACAAGCCGAGCCTATCGTTTGAAAGCCATTCCCATCAAAACAGGCTATACCCTTTCCGTTTGGATGGATAGTTTGGGCAATGCTTACAAATGCACTGATATTGACTCTGCCAAAGATTCCAAAACTACAATGACCAATGGCAAAGGTTGCGAATCGGTTTCCAAAAAGAAATCTTCTTAATCTGACAAACATAAAAAAGCAGTGTCATTTTATCGACACTGCTTTTTTTTATTTTACTGTTTCCAATCATCGTCTCGGCGTTGGCGTTTCAACAAGATCCTGACTGCGCCATCATTGCCTTGTCGGGGCTCGACATAAGCCAACACATCAGGATGCTGCATCAACCAGCGGCGCGTCATATTTTTCAAAACCGGTTTATAGCCTGCGGAACCCAAGCCGCTGCCGTGGACAATCTCGCCGCAAACGCCGCGTTTTTTCGTAAACTCAATAAATTCATTCAATACCTGCTGCGCTTCTTCCTGCGTATAGCCGTGCAAATCCACATCCGCCACAACAGGATAATGGCCGTTTCGCAAACGCATCAAATCATTTTTACCCTGCCCGTTTTTACTGAACGAAGCCGGCGGTTCTTCCCAGCCGCCGCTGCCCACATAAAAATAATCTTCCTGCTCCAAAGTCGCCATTTCTTTAGGTCGTGGCTTGATAGGTGATTTATCACGGGGCTGTTCATAATAGTTACCGGCATTTTTCAACGGCTTAACCTTGCCAACCGCCTTGCTGAAATCCACATCCTCCACCTGCTTTTTAGCCTTCGCTTCCGCTTCCCGCTCCGCAGCTTCCTTTTTCGCCTGTTTGCCCAAAGCCTTCAGCGTTTCTTGAAAGTTTGCCGTCATGGTTTGTCCTTTCCAAAAAATTGATTGCGCACATTATAGCAAACCCGGCTACAAGGCCGTCTGAAAGACTCTTATCATCGCTTCTTGTTTAGGGTATAGTATTAAAGCATTGCCAGTCTTACAAAAGAGAGAAATCATGTTTAAACGCCCGGAAGAAATCATCGTCTTGATACTTGCCCTATTATGGGTCGGACTCAGCTACTACTTTGCCGCCATCCTGATTTCAGATGCCTACACCATTCTCCTGATTACCGTACTGACTTTCGTTTGGGCGGCCATCTGTTTCCTTTTATGGCAACGCAACTTAAGCCGTCATATTTGGCCGCTGTTCCTCGGCAGCCTGGTTGCCTGCTGGTGGCCATACTTCACTTGGCTTGCAAGCGACGTTCCCGAAGGCACATGGTATTCAGGCTGGACATTTAAATCCATTATCGCCCTGATTCCCGTTGTTGCCGCTTATCTCTTCAAGTGGAAACGAAGCCGGAAAAACAAAATCTCCAACACCATTGCCTGATACCTCGCGCCGTCTTTTTCAGACGGCGTTTTCCATATCTGACATAACGCTCAGACTGTCAACAATCCCAATAAAATGCTATACTCTTCACACGATTTAACACCCTAAAACAGGCCGTCTGAAAGACTTATCAAGATGATCAGCAAACAAGAATACCAAGCCCAAGCCGCACAAGGTTACAACCGCATTCCACTCGTTCAAGAGCTGCTTGCCGACTTGGACACACCGCTCTCAATCTACCTCAAACTTGCCAACAAGCCTTTCACCTACCTGCTTGAATCCGTTGTCGGCGGCGAACGTTTCGGCCGCTATTCCTTTATCGGCCTGCCTTGCAGCTACTATCTCAAAGTCAGTGGCAAACACGTCGATGTTTATCAAAACGGCGAAATCGTCGAGCAACACGACGGCAATCCGCTGCCCTTTATCGAAGCCTTCCACAACCGCTTCAAAACGCCCGAAATCCCAAGCCTGCCGCGCTTTACCGGCGGATTGGTCGGCTACTTCGGTTACGAAACCATCTACAATTTCGAACACTTTGCCCACCGCCTGAAAAACAACGCCAAAGCCGACCCGCTCGGCACGCCCGACATCTTGCTGATGCTGTCGCAAGAGTTGGCGGTTATCGACAATTTGAGCGGCAAAATCCACCTCATCGTTTACGCCGATCCCTCGCAGCCCGACGGCTACGAAC
>ERZ773009.1413-NODE-1413-length-16632-cov-4.877179_pt1 | contig 16632 bp, 10 predicted proteins | sample MGYA00580663_ERZ773009 | MGnify/ENA primary metagenome ERZ773009 (study PRJEB29015, sample SAMEA2737969) | human oral metagenome | biome: human oral; feature: human-associated habitat; material: dental | place: China | collected 2026 ... | reverse complement strand
GACTGACGTGCTCCGAATCGAGAAGCACCGATATATACGGCATCTGCTCCGTGTTCAATAGCTGCCATTCCACATTCAAGGTTCTTAGCTGGAGCAAGGAGTTCGATTGTGATGGGTGATGGGTGTTGAGTGTTGGGTGTTGATGATTGCATATTGTTGGGTGATGGGTGTTAATTGTTGGGTGATGATGAAGTGTTTATAGGGTGGTGAGTGATGAGTGATGGGTGTTAATTGTTGGGTGATGATGATTACATTTTGTTTGAGTGATAGATGCTTAGCAAAACAACCATTCATCACCACCTATCATTTACCACCTAACACCCAATTTACCCAATTCATAAACAGTAGATTAGCGTGTGCACGCCAAGTGACAAGCGGACCTTTCGCTGGATTATCCTCACGGTAATAATACTTTGGGACTTCAACATCGTCACGCTTACCAAGGTCACGGTGATATTCTGTGTCGAGTGTGTTGGGGGCATACTCCAAATGACCAGTGATAAAGAACTCACATCTACTACGTGACCTTACGATAGAGACTCCACTCTCCTCCGATTCAGCAATGATTTCGAGGTCGTCAACCCGCTCAATGTCCTCACGCCTTACCTCAGTATGACGGCTCTGAGGCATACGGAAGACATCATCAAAGCCACGGAAGAGAGGCTGTTCGGGTTTTAAAGGAATCGTTTGGAAGATACCAAACATCTTCTTAGGCAGAGGATATTTTGGAATATCATAGAAATGATAGAGCCCTGCCTGTGCTGCCCAACAGATGTAAAGCGTTGAACGTACATTCTCACGTGCCCAATTGAATATCTCCTGTAGCTCTGTCCAATAGTCTACCTCCTCGAAAGGTATTCCCTCGACAGGGGCACCAGTGACTATCAAACCATCAATCTTCTCCTCACTGAGTTCTTCAAGCGTATGATAGAAACGGTCAATATGTTCTGCAGGTGTATGTCTGGAAGTATGACTCTTGAGCTTCAGAAAGCTGATATCCAACAATAGCGGACTATTGGAAAGAATACGTATGAAATCAGTCTCAGTCGTAGCTTTGAACGGCATAAGATTGAGTATGACAATGCGGAGTGGACGCTTATCATCCTCTTTAGCAAGCATATCTTCTATGTTGATATTCTCACGCTTCAGTATATCAATAGCGGGAAGTCCGTCGGGCAATCTTAATGGCATATCCTGTTTCCTTTATCTTTATAGGGTCATACAAGTATACGACCCTTCTTTTTCTCTCCTTTAAATAAGTTACAAAGATAGTAATTAATAACAGATTCTACAAGTCTTACCTATATAAAAGTATGAATAGAAATAGGATAAGGTACACACATATCCTAACCGACACGATAACCCTATAGCAAAACAAACACAAAAGGCTCACTCTAAGCATTCCTATCAGCATCGAATCTGAAAGAAATGCTTAGCCGTGAGCCTTAAATTTTATAGATTTAGTGGTATGAGCAATATTGAAGATAGGTGTAATAATCAGCTAAGAGTCAAGCCCTCAACACCTAACATTCAACACTCATCACCCAATACCCATCACTTACCAAAGCTTCAGGCGCTCATTCTCTGGGATAAAGAGCTTATCACCCTCCTTCACACCAAATGCCTTATACCACGCATTGATATGAGGCAGGGCACCATTCACACGCCACTCGCCAAGAGAGTGAGGATCACTCTTCACACGACTGCGGATTTCAGCCTCGGTGATATTGTTTGCCCATACGCCTGCATAAGCGATGAAGAAACGCTGTTCTGGAGTAAAGCCCATAATGACCTTACCCTTCTTTGCCTCTGGTGTCTTCATGAAAGCATTGAAAGCCACCTCAAGACCACCGTGGTCTGCAAGGTTCTCACCCAATGTGAGCTTACCATTTGCATTGAGATCAGGCAATACCTTGATAGCACTGAAGAAGTCAGCATACTTACCCGTACGTGCCTCGAAGTTCTTACCATCCTCTTCTGTCCACCAGTCTGTCATATTACCATCCTTGTCATAATGGCGTCCCTGATCGTCGAATCCGTGTGTCATCTCGTGACCGATAACCACACCGATGGCACCATAGTTAAAGGCATCATCAGCCTTAGGGTCGAAGAATGGATACTGAAGGATACCTGCAGGGAAGCAGATTTCATTTGTCGTAGGATTATAATAAGCATTCACTGTCTGAGGAGTCATCAGCCACTTATCCTTGTCTACTGGCTTACCAGCCTTTTCTTTGATAGCATCCTCTGCCCAGAACTTCTGGCAGGTCTGCACGTTCTCATAATATGACTTTGAAGGGTCAATCGTAAGCTGGCTCAAGTCCTTCCACTTGTTAGGATAACCCACCTTTACATAGAAAGTAGAGAGTTTCTCAAGTGCAGCCTTCTTAGTAGCCTCACTCATCCAGTCCTGCGCCTTGATACGCTCAGCAAGACTCACCTCAAGATTCTTGATGAGGTCTTCCATACGCTTCTTGCTTGTGGCTGGGAAATAACGCTCGCAATAGATTCTGCCGAGTGCCTCACCCATCTGCTTCTCCACCTGCTGTGTGGCACGCTTCCAACGAGGATAGTCCTCCTTTGTACCACGCATCGTCTTACTGAAGAAGTTGAAGTATTCCGCACGCACATCATCACTCAGATAGTTTGCTGATGCAAGGATTGCGTTCCATTCCATACGTGCACGGAGTTCTTCAGCAGTCTCTGTAGATGTCAGTTTGTCAACACCTGCAAGGAAGGCTGGCTGACATACGACCATTGTCTGGATATACTCGCTCTTAATACCTTCAGCGTTTGCCAACTGCTCAAGTGGGATATTAGGATACTTCTCCTTAAACTCACCGAGTGTCATCTTGTTGTAGTTAGCCTCTACGTCACGCAATTCTGTACGGCTCTTTGATATCAAAGCTAACATTGTCTCATAACGCATAACGGCATCACGCTTAGCCTCTGCCTGAGCATCAGAGAATCCGTAAAGACGGAACATATTAGCAATGAACTGGCGGAAGGCATTACGGATGTCTGTCGTAGCCTTATCATTATCAAGATAGTACTCCTTCTGTCCGAGGCTCAGTCCGTCCTGATAGATAAGGAGGATGTTCATCTTCGCATTCTTCTCGTCAGCCTCAAAAGAGTAGCCCATTGGTACACCATAGCCGAAACTTGCATACTTCAGCTGAAGGGCACGAAGGTCAGACAGAGTCTTTGCATTCTCCATCTCGCTGAGCAGAGGCTTAACAGGACTTACGCCTTCCTTGTTACGGCGCACTGAGTCCATAGCGAGCTTATAGAAGTCGCCTAACTTTCTTTCTGTTGAGCCTTCCTTACCCTGCTTCTTTAGCAGGTCAGTGAGGATTGTGTTGATACGCTTGTTGTTGTTCTCTTGTAGCTGGTCGAACGAGCCGAAGCGTGAGAAAGCACCAGGAAGTGGATTGAGTTTCTGCCATCCACCTGTGGCAAATGTGAAGAAATCGTCAGCCGGACGTACCGACTTGTCGAGATTCTCTGCCTTGATACCTGCTTGTCCCTGTGCCATAGCGGTAAAGGGAGCAGATGCAAGGAGCATCATTGGTAAAAGTTTTTTGATACGCATAGTAAAAAATATTTGGTTTAATTCATAATTCAAAATTCAGAATTCATAATTATGATTACCGATGTAGGCAATGTTCAATGTTCAAAGCTCAAAGTTCAAAGCTCAATGTTCAAAGTTCAATGTTCAAAGTTCAAAGTTCAAAGTTCAAAGTCTCCAGCTCTTCTGAGAGCACCATCCATCGTTCGTTTTCCTCATCAAGTTCACGCTGAAGGTTGGTGTATTCTGTTACGAGTTCCATATTTGAGGCATTCTCGGGAGCCATCAGGAGTTCATCGAGTTCGCTCTTACGTGCTTCCAACTTCGCTATCTTAGCCTCAGACTCGTCCACGGCACGCTGAGCCTTACGAATTTTCTTCTGTAGCTCTTTGCGTTCAGCGTAGGATAGGGCCTCACCCCCCGCCCTCTCCTGCAGAGAGGGAGCTGCATTTTTGCTATCAGTAGATGATGGCTTACTATTATTCCCACCTTTCAGCGAACTGTTTTCAGCACTCCCCCTCTCTGCAGGAGAGGGGGTAAGGGGGGTGAGGCTTGGGCTCCTCAACCAATCATAAATACCCCCTAAATGCTCTCTAACCTTACCGCCACCGAACTCATACACCTTGCTCACCAATCCGTCGAGGAATTCACGGTCGTGACTCACGATGATTGCCGTACCATCAAAGGCTTTGATAGCCTCTTTCAATACTTCTTTTGAGGCGATATCGAGGTGGTTCGTTGGCTCATCGAGGATGAGGAGGTTCACTGGTTCAAGCAGGAGTTTGATCATCGCTAAGCGTGAACGCTCACCTCCCGAAAGTACTTTGACATACTTTTCTGACGTCTCTCCACCGAACATAAAGGCACCGAGCAGGTCGTTTATCCTTAGACGCATATCGCCTGTGGCCACCCTGTCGATGGTCTCGTAGATGGTAAGATTCTCGTCTAACAGCTGTGCCTGATTCTGTGCGAAATAACCGATTTGTACGTTATGACCTATCTTCAGCGTACCGTCAAAAGGTATCTCACCCATTATACACTTCACGAAGGTAGACTTTCCCTCACCGTTCTTACCGACGAAAGCCACTTTCTCACCTCGCTTAATTATAAGGTCGACACCCTCAAAGACCGTCTGACCCGGTCCGTCACTATGCAGTCTACTTGGATAAGTCTTCCCCAATCCCTCTGCAATGACTGGATAATCTCCACTGCGCAGACATGGAGGAAACTTCAGACGCATAGCCGAATTGTCCACCTCGTCCACCTCAATAGGTACAATCTTCTCCAACTGGCGGATGCGCTGCTGCACCTGTACGGCTTTCGTAGCCTGATAACGGAAACGCTCAATGAACGCCTTTGTATCGGCAATCTCCTTCTGTTGGTTCTCATACGCGCGGAGCTGCTGCTCACGACGTTCTTTTCTGAGGACGAGATACTCGTCATACTTCACACGGTAGTCCTCCACGTGTCCACAGGTTATCTCCAGCGTACGGTTTGTAACGTTATTGACAAACGCACGGTCGTGGCTCACAAGTACAACCGCCTTGGCACTCTGTGAGAGGAACTGCTCCAACCATTGGATTGACTCAATGTCAAGGTGGTTCGTTGGCTCATCCAGTAGGAGTACGTCAGGACGACGGAGAAGAATCTTCGCCAGCTCGATACGCATACGCCATCCGCCAGAGAACTCACGTGTAGGGCGCTCGAAGTCATCACGGCTGAAGCCGAGACCCGTTAGTGTACGCTCAATCTCAGCCTCATAATTCTCTCCTCCCATCATCATATATCGTTCGTGCTCAGTCGTAAAGCGCTCCACTAACTCAGCGTATCCCTCACTCTCATAGTCAGTTCGCTCAGCCATTTCCTGCTCCATCTTCTTGAGTTTCTCCTCAATCTTCGTCTTGTCAGCGAAAGCCTTACGCGTCTCCTCCTTCACGGTCGTATCGTCAGAGAGCTTCATCACCTGTGGTAGATAACCGATTGTTGTATCGTTTGGTACAGACACAACGCCGCTCGTAGGCTTCTGCATTCCACAGAGAATCTTCAGCATCGTTGACTTTCCCGCTCCGTTCTTTCCCACTAAGGCTATCCTGTCTCGTTCATTGATGACGAATGAAACATCCTTAAACAATGGCTTCACGCCGAATTCCACCGTCAGTCCGTCTATTGATATCATTTTCTTTTTTCTTTCCTAAATGTTCTTTGCAAAGATAATATTTTATTTTTGAATAAGAAAGTTCCCAAACAGCCTTATATCAAAGGATAAAGAACTATTTTAAACTCCTCACAAACCATATCTTAGGTTTATTTAAGCCAAATCGCTCGTCAGACCACAATATGTTAGGTTCTAATGACTAATGTCAGTTTAAACCTATGTTTTCTCTGCATTATATGTAATGTACAAAGTTAGTAAAAATAACACAAAGAAGCAATGAAGTTGTGTATTTATCAGCAATATTATTTTGGTCTTTAGGATTTTGGAGTGATAAGGTTTGCCACTTAAGGTTAGGTTTCTGACGAAATGTCACACGGAGATACGGAGAGAACGGAGGATTGTTAAAACAAAGCAATGGAAGTTACGGAGGCACCGTCGGTGCATAGAGCGACGGAGTTTGTTTGCCAATTCTATTAGCTTATTTACAACGCGTTTATCCCCAAATAATTATCAAGAATCTGTATGCTATACCTCCGTCGCTCTTTGTGCCGTCGGCACCTCCGTGACATTGCGTTTACCTCCGTCCACTCCGTGTCTCCGTGTGCCCATTATATAAGCCTTTTAATTTATCCTCCCTATTTCGAAAGAATCTCTTATTACCCTGTTACCATGTCTCTTATTACTCTGTCTCATGTCTTCCATTACCCTGTCTCCATCAAGGAATGCAAAATCACAAAAAAAGAGTTGACAAGTTAATTATCCCAAGGACCATACCCCTCAAAACAATTAACTTGTCAACTCGTTTACTTGTTTACTCGTCTACTTAAAATTTCTCAAACCTTTCATTATTTCTTCTGCATGAACGCAGCAGGCTTAGCATTTGTGCTTAAAGGATGGAAAAGCATCACAGGCTGAAGCAAGAACAGAGGACCGTTAAGATATAACTGGCTTCCCTGCTGATTATACTTATAGATCGCAAAGACGTTTCCATTAAATGAATTAAGAGGGAAACCTAAAGGTCCTAAATATGTTAAGCTCTTGATGTAAGCGGCATTCTTACCACTATCCTCAAGAATACCAGCAACCATTTTATCCGCCTTAGAGTAAGACATTCTTGCTGTCATTGTCAACTGATTTGATGCATAATAGTTATAAATACCAGGAACGACCTTCTGGAATTTAGCAAAATCAGCATCACTCACCTGACCAGCATTATGTGCTTCAGTCTGCTGACGAATTAGCTTCATGAATGTACCATAATGATTGATGTCCCAAATAGCAGTTCTGTAGAAATAAGTGGTCTCATTCACTCTCTTTGAAAGAACATATTCGCCAGCCTTCAATGACAATGACACCTTAGCAGGATCAAAGGTGAGCGTCATCTTCATACCCGTATCACTTGAATTAAAGGTCAACTCGGTATCAGATTTCTTCTCAAGTGTACCAACAATCTGCGTAACCAATGTCTTAATATCAGTTGTAGATGAGGTCATCTTAAGAAGGTCATAACCATAGAGACTATAGGTCTTACCTGCGAGGTCGTCAATGCCACCCTGTGTCACAGTGATCGTATCACGATGCTCTTGGTTCTTCAAAACGAGTGAGAAAGTACGAATCTCGCCCGTTGTGTTAGCTCCAATATGTGCCACGAAAGCAGAGTCCTTATTCTCAATTGATGTCACACCAGAAGCATCGGCAGCATCAGCAAGCTCCATAGAAGGCTCAGCACCTAATGCGGTATAAGGTAGAGTGAGGGTTGTATCCTTATCACTCACAGCGTAATATTTAGCACCTTTGTACTTGAAAAGAGCTCCAGCTTGCAAGATTGGCAGATTAGTAGAATCCTTACCATTCTTGATTGTCAACACAGCAGAACGACTGTCAATGGCTGGGTTGTTAGTAACACTGACTACGATAGAATCGTTCTGCAGCTGAGCTGTTGCCCATGAATCACTGACAGAGACGGTTGAGCCAGCAGGTGCAGTAAACTTCACCCCACCTTTCTGTGCCGCAGCAGTAAAGGTGAGTTTTGAGTTTACTACCTGCACAGGGTTCTCACGCAAGTAATTACTACCTGCATCGTTGTCGTCACTGCAGGCAACGAAGCCTGCAGTAACAGCAAGGAGAAGACAAATATTAAATATCTTTTTCATAAAACACTTACTTGTTTAGTTTTACTTGAGACGCTGTAGATGTTGTGAGGAATGAGTTCCAGTCTACATCGAAACGTGCAACACGGTTTGGTAGATACTGTGGCATCAACACTGACTCAGTATTGTCGAAAGACTCCTCTGGCAAGATAGAAGGTTTAGCAGGAGAAGCAGTAGCCTTCTTGGTCATTACTGGGTTAATCCAGTAATCCCACCAACCAGCAAGGTTTTCAGAGGTGAATGGTTCGCCTGTATAAGCCCAGAGCATGATACGCTCAGTAGTCAAACCAGTATACTGTGCCTGTCCATTAATGATGCTGAACAATGGTCCACAGAGTGACGCACTGATATCGCCATTGTCTGCTACTGTGAAGGAAATTAGGTTGTAAGCACCTGTTCCTGTACCTGTACCACTCTTCTCATCAATATTAAAGGCATTACCGATGTAATAGGTTATGCTTTGACCCTGTAGGGTTATCACCTTCTGTCCACCCTGCATCAAGAACGCATTGGCAGAAGCCACGTAGGTCAATGGGAATACATAGTCTGAACCATAATCACTATGAACATTGAGGTAGAACTTGCGGTTCGCACCAGAGCCTGCATATCTCAATCGTGCTGTACGTGTATTCTCAAAGAAGCCTTTCTTTCCATCCTTTGATACATATGAGGTCATCGTGAGCTCATAAGTACCCATAAGTGCAGAAAGGTCAAACTGCAGGATCTGAACCTGTGCCTCTTTTATACCATTCGAAATCTTAAGTTTTGCACCACGTGCTTTCGTTGCAATAGGATTAGCATCTACCTTAATAGTAAGCTTATCACCATCCTTAGAGAGGTGAAGCCATGATGCATCACAAGTGATGTCGAGTTTGTTAAGATATGGAATGGTCTTGGTGATAGTCTTTTCACCATTAGAAGCATTGATAGCACCTATCATCTTCGCAATGAGATTTACATCAACATTAGAAGCAGTAGACTCCACACCAGTTCCAGTGAACTTAGCAGTTGCCTTATCAAATGTTAAGTCGTATAACTGTACGCCATTCAACATAATAGGCTCATAAAAACGGATTCCCTTATCTGTAAAGGCATAAGCAGACTCAGCAACAAGTTTGTCACCATCATAGATAGCCAACTGACGATTATTCTTATCGGTGACAACGAGTGTGTAAGGCTTTCCACCAATGGTGAGAGCTACATCAGAGAAAACAAAGAGGTTGGTAAGTTCTGTTACCTTCTCTATATATTCTGAAGCTTCGCCAGAGAGTTTATTGAGATACATAGTATTCAACGAACGCTTGCCGTGAATCTTGATGCGGTCAGCACCAATGCTATCGATAACGAACTCGAAGTCGCCTTCCTTACCGCGATACTCACCATTCTTTGGAGTAGCATAGATGTGGAGAAAGGTATTGTACGTATCAAACGACAAAACTGGTCCATCGTCTTCTTTCATCTTATACAATGACTTTACTTCGCCATCATCAGGATTGTTCTCATAGCGTACAATCGCATTGTCACGGGTGAACTTGATGGTATAAGTCACACCACCATAAGCCTGGTTTCTCTGTGGATAATAGTCTAAAACCCAACCATATTGCGATGCAACCAACGTTTCCTGTGCCTTCTGAAGGAATTCGTCCATACGCTCAGAGTAAGGCTTTCCAAAGACATTCTCTTCTTCTGTCTGGCATGACTGAAGGAAAAAGGCTGGCAAGGCAAGTAGGAGATATATAAATAATTTATTTGCTTTCATATAATGATCCTTTCTTAATAATTAAGATTTGTCAGATTATAACTGCCACTAACTACGTTGTTCTCACGCTCGATGACAGCATCACGCACCTTATCAAGGTCGACATTAAAGGTCTCCTTATAGTAACGTTTAGCAATCTCGAGCTTCTTCTCAATAGCTGTTACACCTGGCTGATCTTCTACAGCTGCACCATTCGCATCCACAACGGTTGCTCTCTTGAGGAGAGCCTTCCACTGTGCATCGGTAGAGATAATGTAAGTACTTACCACCTCAGCAAAGTCCTCACGCTCTTCCTTCTGTGAGTAGGCTGTAACGAAACCACGCTTCTCATAGCCTGTTCCATACTTCTCAGAACTCCATGAGTCATTAACATAACCCGTTGGGGTTACCTTACCAAACTCACGTGGGTAGTCCTTTGTCTGGTTAACGATGTGAACAAACTCGTGGTGAATCGTCTTGAGGTAGTATTCATCCAAGTAGGTGCGGTTGTTCTTGAATCTATCAAGATGGTTAACACCCAAGAGACGAATCTTCTTTCCACCCTCAGCAGTACCGAGTTTTATATTACCATTGTTCTCATACTCGAACTCACCCAAGAAACTAAAGAGCTTTGGGAAGAAGCGACGTGTGAAATCAATACCTGCTGCTTCGGTATAAGCCTCAACACAAGTGTACTTCACAATATGCGCTAACTGTACTGACTGAGCTGAATCGGCTGGTACATCATAGTAAGACATATCCGACTCATTGTCCTCATAACGCCACTGTATTTGAATATTATAAGGTACTACGAAGTTCTTGTACAGCCACTTGTCAAAGACAGTGTTTGCCGTCTTGGAAGGCTTGATAACGCTCTCGCTTGACAAATTATCGTCTGAACAAGCAGTGAAGCCTGCTGCCACTGCCGCCAATAGCGATAAAGCTAATATGTTTTTCTTCATTTCTTAATCCTTTAATTAGCTATTAAAAAGAGTGTGCACTTACTGGAGCAGAATACTGATTGACCGCTGAAAGTACTGGCAATTTGTACTGAGAAAGGTCAACGAGCTTTGCACCTGCTACAAGAGCCTTGGCTGGGTTGCCTGCAACACCAGCCTCACGAATACTCTGTGGAATCTGTACTACCTGACGAGGGTCGTCTTTCTCCAACCAATCAAGGTTCTGAGAAGGCTTACCGTTAGCACCTATCAAACGACGTGGAATCTCGATATTGTAACGTCTAATATCCATCCAACGCATTCCCTGATGTACGGTCTCGATACGACGGAAGTTCAGCAAGCACTGTAAGAGTGACTCCTGCACTGAGCCTTCAGCATCAATAGTGAAGCGAGGGCTGATGTGCTTCTTGAAACTTGGAACCATCCTAGCAGCATCAGCATATGCATATGGAACTGCCTTGAAGAATGTTTGTACACTTGTTGGGGTAAGGGTCACATTGGTATTGAAGAAGTTCTTCATCCAAATAGTCATATCTGCACAAGCAGCATCATTCTGACCAAGCATGATTTCAGCCTCTGCACGGTTGAGCAAAGCCTCATCCATCGTGAAGTCAACGTTCAATGTACGGAGATAACCAGAGCCTGTTGTGGTATTACGAATCTCAAACTCACGTGGAAGTTTCATCAATAAAGCGAAGTTACTCTCACCTGAATTAACGGTAAATGGCTTCCAAATGAGGTTTGACGATGTACCCCAGATATTATTACTCTGGAACAACTCTGTCTCTGACAAGTAGTTAGTAAGTGTATAACGCTTACTGGTTAGCCATGGTGCAAGAGCCATACCTGCACTGCTGATACTGGTCTGAACAAGGAGGTTACAGTCTGCAGAAGCACTACAATAAGCTTCAGCGATCTTTACTGCCTGCTCTGATTTACTCAGTGGCATAGCCTGCAATGCTCTATAGTCACGCAAAGAAGCAGCAGGGTTACTACCTAAGAGTTTATCAGCATATTCCTTTGCCTTCTCCCACTTCTCATAATAGAGGTAGAAACGAGTTGCAAAAGCATAAGCAGCCTGCTTGTTGAAGTGATACTTTGGCACCTCATATGTATCGTTAAGCAATGGGATACCAGCCTCAATATCAGCAGCAATCTTTGCATAGACATCAGCTACTGTACCACGATTACTCTGCTCTGCAGCTGCAGAGAAGTCTGCAATTCCTGTTGCATAATAGAGTCCAGCATCCTTTGTACTGGTCTTGCCATTATAAGGACGGCAGAACTCGTTAGCAAGGATAAAGTGGTTATAGGCACGGAGAAGCAAAGCCTCACCCTTTGAATTACGAAGTATATCGCTCTTTGGACCACCCTGATCATCAATAGCAGCCAAAGCTTCATTAGCCTTGTAGACACCCTCATAATAAAGCATCCACACCTGCTCAGGAGAGTCATTACCACCCTCTGTCTGCTCTTGCCAGAAGAAGTACTGATCACCACCACGATTACCCTGGCTATTCTGTGCTCCCATGTAATCGGTATTATCAGACATCCACTCGTTAAAGAGCGTCGGTGTACGGTCAGGATAGGCTGTCACAAGCAGACCCGCAATCTTCTTTGGTGTGTCCAAAGTCGTACGGTTGTCTGGCAACGTATCCAATTGGTCAGAACAAGATGCAAGTATCGCTACAGATGCAAGCATCAAGCTGCCCTTATATATGATATTCTTAATTTTCATATTCGTTCTATATTAAATTACTTCTGGTTCTGATTCAGCATCTCTTTATTGTCTAATGGCTGTATCATTTTACAACCATTTGCCTTATTTGGAACTCCAATGTTACTATCAACATTTGGATATTCTCAGCTGAACCTAAAACCTCAGTTAAAATATTAAAGACCTAATCTCAATGTCATGGTGAACTGCTTTGGAACTGGTGCAGCCACACCACCTGTATTGAAGAACTCTGGATCCTGACCGTTCAGTTTCTTATCTGAATAGAAGAGGAAGAGGTTAGTTGCCTGAAGCTTCAAAGCTAAACTGCTAACGCCAATAGTTCTAATCATTGCTGCAGGGAAAGTGTAACCCAATGAGATTTCCTTCATACGAATGAAGTCACCCTTTGCGATACGAACATCAGAATAGTTATAAGCATTGTAAGCTACATCCAACTGTGAGTTGTTGCGGTTCTGACGACGTGAAGCAATTACTGGGATATTAGTCAGAGCATGCTCACCACTGTATGCCCCACGATTTCGGTACTCCTTAGGCAGAGCATCCATATCATCATAGCGGTTACTGAAGACAGGGTTCAAACGAACCTTATTGCCAAAGCTATAAGTAACGAATACGTTGAGGTCCCAGTTCTTATAACGGAAGACGTTACCGAATGATCCCGTTGTAGTTGGGTCGGCAGGACCTTCGAACTTCAGATACTTAATCTTCTCCTGATCACGCTCCTGGAGGTTAAGACCAGAGATAGTTCTTCTACCATCCTCGTTCATGAATGTAGGCAAACCCTCACCATTGAGTCCAGCAAATGGAATGCTGAAGATAGAGTTTACAGGATAACCTACAAGACTATAACCAGTTCCCTGTACGAGGTCGATAACACGTGCATGGGTGAAGAGACTTGTAATCTCATTGTGTGTCCATGAGAAGATAAAGTTAGTTTCCCAACTGAAGTCCTTTGTCTTGATGTTATGTGTATTCAATGAAAGCTCCATACCATTAGACTTCATTGAAGCAACGTTAGCAAGGTTATAAGAACCCAGCTGTGGATGGTTCACGTAACCAATAAGGTCACTATTGCGACGCCAGTAGAAATCAGTTGTAAGATTGATTCGGTTGTCAAGGAAACCAAAGTCAAAACCAAGGTTGAACTCACGCTTCTTCTCATAAGTAAGGTTCTTGTTACCGAAACGCTCACCATAACCAATCTCCTGAATAGAAGTGAATGGACGCCAAGGCACTGTTGCTGTGAAGATTGGCAATGAGTTGGTTACAGGAGGACGGTCACCAGTAAGGGAGTAACTCAAGCGGAATGTAGCATGTGTCAATGCCTGCTTAAACACCTTATTAAACCAACCTTCCTCATGTGCGTTCCATGCACCAGAAACGTTATAGGTTGGCAACCAACGAGCTGATGTAGCCTTACCCAGATAGTTAGTACCCTCATAACGGAAAGTACCAGTCATCTGGTAGCGACCCTTATAAGAATAAGTACCTGTACCGAAGTAAGCAAGACTACGGATGTGGGTATTTGACAAGTCATAGTAGTCAGAACCCTGCTCCTGGAACATCTTGAATGCACGATAGTTTAGCTTAGCAATCTCACCAGCATCAAACATCATACCCCACTCGCGGTCAAAAGTAGCCTTACGGTCAACGCTATTACTCTCAACACCAGCATAGAGGTTCACGATGTGTGTATCATTGAATACATCGTTGTAAGCAGCAGAAAGACGGGTATCCCAACCAAAGAAGTGGTTACCTGTTCTGTCAAGAATACCACCCTCTTTGAGGATTGACTCAGGAAGAGCAAATGGATTGTCAGGATCAGTATAAAGATAAGGATTGGCATCGCGGATAGTTGTTGTACCCATTGCACGATAAGCCAAAGCCTGATTAGAGTTTTCACGAACGATATGTTCCATCGTTGAAGCAGCACTCTTAACAGCTACCAAAGCAGTAAGCTTCAACTTTGTTATTGGCTTATAGTCAATACTTGTCTGTATACGGAAGTCGTGTACATTCAAGTCCATATAGTTATTGTTCAACTCATTGAAGATATTGAACGGAGCATAGTTACGTGTATATGACTCGGTTGGGTCGAGTGTACGTGAAGTATTCAGAGAGTAAGAGTAAGGGTTGATATCGAATGCACGGCTAACCGCACCAGTTGCTGGGTCAATCGTACGGCTCAACGAACCTGGAGCTCTCTGCTTACGGTAAGAAGCATTAGCGATAAGGTTCAAACCTACCTGCTTATTAATGTTGTAAGTCGTGTTAATGTTACCAGTGTAACGCTGAACACGACTTGACTTATACCATCCCGGATCATACATCGCAGAGAGTGAAGCATAGTACTGCCCCTTATCTGTACCACCAGAAGCACTCACTGAGTGGTTGTGCATGATTGAACTTGAGAAAAGTTGGTCGAACCAGTCAGTATTGCGATACTCAGCAGCACGCAGATAAGCATCACGTGCAGCCTGTGTATTCTCAAGACCGAACTGTCCCTTAGTAGCATCATATTCAGAGATGAGCTGATACATACGACCATAAACACCACTTGTAGAGGCGTTAGCGATTTCGGCATAATTCAAATAGCCCTTCTTCTCTAACTCACGATAAACCTCCATTTGGTCCTGTGAGTTCATGATATTAAAGTTCTTATAGCTTGGCTTCAAACGGAGGGTGTACTCACCAGTATAGCTCAAATGGCTCTGACCAGCCTTACCCTTCTTTGTAGTTACAACAATCACACCTGCCATAGCACGAGCACCATAGATAGATGTAGCAGAACCATCCTTCAAAATCTGGAAGCTCTCAATGTCATCAGCGTTCAATCCTGCAATAGCAGAAGAAATTAAAGTTTTTGCATCACCTGATGACAACGAACTTGCATCAACATTGGCAATGTCTTCCATGATGACACCATCCACAACCCACAAAGGTTTTGATGAACCGAAGATTGACGTGTTACCACGAACACGAATCTTAGGAGCAGTACCAAACGTACCAGACACATTCTGAACGCTCACACCAGCAGCACGACCTTCGAGTGAACGGCTCACGTCCGCCATACCATCGAGCTTAGCTTTTGAAGCATCAATCTTGGTAGCAGCACCAGAGAAGAGGCGTTTGTCTTGCTGGGTCATACCCGTTACGACGACCTCAGTAAGCTGATGATTGTCATTAGAGAGGACAACCTTCATGCCATCTTTTGCTGTTACGGTCTGTGTGACCATACCAATGTAACTGACTACGAGTTTCTTTCCTGCAGGAACGTCGATAGTGAAGTGACCATCAATATCGGTAACTGTACCCGTCGTAGTACCTTGTACCATGACAGATGCTCCGATAACGGCTTCTCCATCGTCCTGAGAAACTACGGTTCCTTTAATCTTTGCCTGACCAAACGCTGTTCCTAATGACAGGATAAGACCAAACAAAAAGAGAGTAATTCTTTTCTCCATAGATCTCTTTTGATTATTAAAATATTATTGTGTAACTGTTTCGCTAAACTTTACGATTTTGTTCCTTTCTGAAACATTTTATTAGAGATGAGTTTTAAACCTAAATATATTGCTGCTTTTTCACAATATAAAAAGATTATTACTTCCATGGGATGCAAATTTAAATATTATTTATATAAGTTGCAAGCATTTTATGAGTAAAATTACATTTTCTATTAAAATTTAGTTGAATACTTACTGATTTCAACAAAAGAGTACATAAAACACTTATAATTATAAACAGAAGGGTGTTTAGTTGACAAGTAAACAGGTTTTACTTGACAAGTTGACAAGTGAACATCTGAACAAGGTATTACTTATATAAGAAAAATGGGATATTGTTTACAAGTTGATAAGTTTTGTTTACATGTAAATGGGCGTGTAAATGAACAAAATTTCTGATTTAAAGGAAGACAAGAGATTAGGGGAGACAGAATAAAGATAAGGTAAAAAAGACAAGGTAACAAAGTAAGCAAAGACCAAATAACAAAATAATATGGAACAAAGTAATAGCATAATGAATTACTACTTAATCCCTACTCCCCTATCACAGACACCATAGAACAATGATATAATGTAAAGAAAAATCTAATATAAGAATTAAGAAGGGCATAAATCAGCTTGCAATTAACGCCCAATTGGCTTGTAAAAGATGCCCTTTTAGAGCCTTACTAACGCCCTTTTGAAGTCTTACTAAGCACCTTTTGAAAAGCAGTTTTACAATAGATTGATATAAAGGAAGTTACAAAGGCTATTTAAAAAGAGGTTTTAGAGCCATTGGGGGCAAATAAACAACGAAATAATGTAAAGTAAATTCAGAA
>ERZ773009.1412-NODE-1412-length-16635-cov-5.525573_pt1 | contig 16635 bp, 12 predicted proteins | sample MGYA00580663_ERZ773009 | MGnify/ENA primary metagenome ERZ773009 (study PRJEB29015, sample SAMEA2737969) | human oral metagenome | biome: human oral; feature: human-associated habitat; material: dental | place: China | collected 2026 ... | reverse complement strand
CTTGCTCATCAATTCTGAAGTTAACTGCACGAAATGGATCTTCATGATATTTCCGATCCTTAGTTTCCTTTTTAAACATTGGAAATTTCATATACTTTTCAATTCCGTTCTGTTCACAGAAAATATAATTGTTGTATGAGCCGTATCCGGCATCTGCCACAGGATATTTGGGATAGAATCCATAAGTTTGTTTGAAGTGCTCCATCAAAGGAACGAAACAATCCATATCCGAACGATAATGGTTCACGTCAACAACTGCAATATATTCATCTGCTACACCAATCTGTACATTATATGCCGGCAGAAGCTGATCATTGCCCATGTAATCCGTTTTGATACGCATAAAGGTAGCTGAGTTATCTGTTTTAGAGTAACTGTTTCGGTTAGGACCACAGATTTCAATTTTTTGTATGTATTCTTGAAGTTTCTGACAGAATGTAGTCAAGTGTTCATAATGACGCTGTTCTTTGGATTTTCGCTTTCCGCTTCCGTAAACAAATGTACTTGTATCCAGTTCCCATAAAAGTACTAGCTGCTCAACGATTTCATTCAGATAATCCGGTACATACTCCGGGTTTGTTGTGATCTGCACCCCACTCCATGCGATTTCTACATTAATTTCCTCAATCTCCGCAGTGATTTTTTCGTAAAGCTTGTAACGGAACTTTTCGGTAGCCTTCTTCCATACCCAGGTATACTTGTTTGCGTTTGCTTCAAACTTGGAGCCGTCGATGTAGATATGTTGCAGATCTACATGCTCCTCGTTAAAGATAGCATGATTGATGTCGTTAAAAATGTTTTCAATCTTATCTTGAAGTATTTCATTGATGAAATATCCAAAGGTTCTGTATGACGGAGTCCGGTGATCCATGAGATACATGAACCTGATATTAACTTTGCAGTTGTCTTCCAGTTCTCTCAGAGAGCAGTAACCGCTAGTCATAAATCCGAAAAGTACTGTTTTTAACATGTTGACCGGATTATATCTGAGTCGTCCGGTTGTGTACTCCGGAATATCCGTCAGATACTTGTTTAAATCGATTCCTCCCATCAATCTGTCAAATGTTAAAACAGGATCCAGCAGATCCAAACAATCTGAAAGAAACAGTGGTAAATATCCTTGTTTTGAATTACAATAATTATTGTGTAAAGTTTTCATTGCAAGTTAATTTTACCACAAAAATAGGACCTTTCGCATGAACGAATGGTCCTATTTTTTTTAGGGACTTGTTTCACAGCCCCTTTTATCATTAAGACATTACACTGCTTTATTTTTGCCGGCTGCAGGTGAAACAAAATATAGGCAGCATTATGAGATTTTGGTGTATGCAAAATGCATTGTTAATTGTTTATACTGCAACCTGTAATAAAAAGTTACCGCCTCTTATTTTTATTCTTCTAAACTGTGATATACCGCCTGTACATCATCATCTTCTTCAAGCAAGTCTAAAAGTTTGTTTATTTTCTTTATATCTTCTTCGTCGGTAAGTCTTACCTTAGTCTGCGGTATCATAGTAAGCTCGGCACTTACCATAGGTATGTTTTGCTTTTCGAGCTTTTCTCTTACGGCAGAAAAATCATCGGGTGCAGTTATTATTTCGAAACTGTCATCTTCCGCACTAAAATCCTCGGCACCGGCATCAAGTGCCATCAGCATAAATTCATCACTGTCCAAGTCCACTTCTTCTCTGTCTATTATTATAAGTCCCTTATTATCAAACATATAAGATACGCAGCCCTGTGCTCCTATGTTGCCGCCTCCCTTAGTAAATGCGGATCTTACATTGGCAGCGGTTCTGTTCTTATTATCGGTTAAAGTTTCTACTATCACTGCCACTCCGCTTGGACCGTAGCCTTCGTATACATTCTTTTCATAGTTAACGGAATCCACATCACCTGCCGCCTTTTTAATACCTCTTTCAATTGTATCATTAGGCACATTATTTGATTTAGCCTTTGCTATAACATCTCTTAATTTAGAATTGTTATTAGGGTCGGGACCTCCCTCTTTAACCGCAACAGCAATTTCTCTTCCTATTACGGTAAATATCTTACCCTTGGCAGCATCATTTCTTTCTTTTTTGTGTTTGATATTTGCAAATTTTGAATGTCCTGACATCCTAAAACAACCTCCTGATATAATTATTGCCCTATTATTCTATATATATATGCTAATTTCGTCAAGTGATGAAAATTATGCGAGTTTATGATTTCAATGCTCAAATTTCCTATGACAAAAATGGAGTCGGTAGATTGAAAATTCAATATTTCAAATATTTAGTCTATACGGCTATATCTCCTCAATTACTTTCACTATCTCCTTGGGACTTTCTATAATATAATCCGGCTTTGCCTCCATCAGAACCTCGATCGATCTGTACCCCCACTTTACTGCCACGGTTTTTACCCCGGCAGCTCTTCCGGTATATACATCCACATCACTGTCTCCTATATACAAAACCTCTTCTTTTTCTACCTTGATCTCAGCAATCAGCATATTAAGCGCAGTAGGATCGGGTTTTATGGGAACTCCTGCTCTCTCACCGTAAAGCTTAAAAAAACTCTTCTTATCAAAAAAGGTATAGATATTGTCCTCAACCCTTTCCTGAGGTTTGTTGGATAGGACACAGGCTTTAATACTCCTTTTATTTAAATCCTTTATCAAGTCTTCTATACCCTCATAAGGTCTTACCCCCTTGGAGGCATTTAATTTAAAATTATCCTGGTAGAGCTTGCAAGCCTTATCATAATGCTTTAACTCCTTATCTCCTGAAAATATCAAACTTCTTTCCACATATTTATCGGAACCGTTTCCTACAAAGGCTTTTACATGAGCCTCATCAATACTGTCAAACCCCAATTCATTTAATGTCAGGTTCATACTCAGCATAAGAGCAGGTGCGGTGTAAAGCAGCGTTCCGTCCAAATCAAAAATACAAGCCTTTATCAATTTCCCATCTCCTTTATCAGTTTTTGTATAGACTCTTCATCTGAAATCACCATAAGATGTGCTTCCTTTTCAATAAAATCGGTAGCTCTCGGTAAGATATGCTCCTTGCCGGCTTTTTTGATACCGATTATATGAATTCCGAGCTTATTTCTGATATCAAGCTCCTTAATACTTTTCCCTACCCATTCCTTTGGAGCGGATATCTCATAAATAGAATAATTATCCGTAAATTCTATAAAATCAAATATATGATTGGAGCTGTACCTTATGGCTGTCTTCATGGCTATATCCCTATCCGGATATATCACCTCGTCAGCTCCGTTTCTCAGCAGAAATTTTGCCTGTATATCCCTTGTAGCCTTGCTTACCACATACTTTGCACCAAGTTCTTTTAAAAGTGAGGTAGCCTCAAGCGAGCTTTGAAAGTCGGTACCTACACACACAAAGACCGCATCATAATTGCCCACACCAAGGCTTTTGAGCACCTCTATGTTAGTACAGTCTCCTACCTTGGCTTCTTGTGAATAGGAAAGCATCTCTTCAAGCCTATCCTCTTCTTTATCTACGATCATAATTTGATGCCCAAGCTCTGAAAGATTTCTGCAAAGGTGCTGTCCGAATCTTCCCATACCTATTATAAGCATTGATTTCATAAATCTCCTCCAAGCTATCCTATACTTATGTCTTCTACAGGATTTCTTAATTTAACCTGATTTTTATTATGTGTCAATGACAAAGCAAAGCTTAAGCCCCCGACTCTGCCAAGATACATTAGTATAATCAGTATACATTTGGAAATAGTATTAAGATCCCTTGTAATTCCTGTTGTTACTCCGACTGTCGACACTGCCGAAGTTACTTCAAAAAGTAAATCAAGTATATTTATCTTATCTATATAATTTATTGCTATAGCTGATACTAAAATCAGGCTTATGTTAATGGTGCTTATTGTAGCCGCTCTGACCACTATCTCATTACTTATGGTTCTGTTAAATACCTCTGTTATCTTTTTATTAAGCACATTAGCCCTTACCTGTGCCAAAAGTACAAAAAAGGTAGTCATCTTTATACCTCCGGCGGTTGAACCCGAGCCCGCTCCTATAAACATTATGATAATAAATACCATCTTACCTGCATCACTAAAAAATTTAAAGTCCACCGTATTAAATCCTGCGGTTCTTGCCGTCACATCCGAGAATGCCGATACAAGCACGGCATGTGAAAACCCCATTCCCCTTAGAACCGTTGTTTGTTCTGTTATAAAGAAAATCAGAGTTGGTATTACAAAAAGTATCACACTTGCAAAAATAACTATCTTACTGTGCAGCCTATACTTTTTTAAATTAAGCTTGTGTTTTGTGACATCATCCCAAACAATAAAACCTATTCCGCCTATAAGTATCAACAGCATTATAACTATATTAATTAAAAAATCCGAAGAATATGCACTCAGTGAATTATATGCTCCGTACTTTCTTCCCATAAGGTCAAAACCCGCATTACAAAAAGCGGATATGGCGTGAAATATTGAAAACCATATTCCCCTAAATATACCGAACTCAGGTATAAATCTAAAAGAAAGCAAGACTGCCCCTACGGCTTCACATATAAAAGTTATAAAAAGTATCTTTTTAGTAAGCTTTACAACTCCGCCTACAGACAGCGAATTGGTACTTTCCTTTATAAGACTCCTTGCTTTAAGGCTTACTTTCTTTCTTAAAATAATAGAAAATAAAACTCCTATACTTACAAAACCGAGTCCGCCTATCTGTATCAGCACAATAATTACAAGTTGACCGAAAAAGCTCCAATGAGTTGCCGTATCTACCAATACAAGACCCGTAACACAGCAGGAACTTACAGCAGTAAAAAGTGCCGTTAAAAAATCCGTACCCCGTCCTCCTCTTGAAGCTATAGGCAACATTAAAAATACCGTTCCTATAAGTATTACGCTTACAAAACCAAGTGCTATAAGTTGTGATTGTGATAGATTAATATTTTTCATATCTAATATTTAAAAATAGTCTTAAAAATACCCCTTGCAAGGCTTGCCCCGACATTACCTCCCAATTTTTTACCAAAACGTCCACCTACAGAACTTCCAAGTGCATTACCTACTTCTCTTCCTATAGTTCCTACAGCGGTATTTCCTACACTTTTTATATTTCTTGCCATTCTTTTTCTGTCTTTTTCTTCCTCTTTTGCTCTTTCTTTGCTCTCCTTATCCGAAAGCTTTTCATTCTCCCTTGCCTCGTTTACACGGCTTAGGAATTCATAGGCTGAGTCTCTGTCTTCTATTTCTATATACTTATGATACAGATCACTGCCTACTATAACCGAGCGTCTCTCCTCTTCCCCTATAGCTCCAAGATAAGACTGTGGCGGCAATATATAGGCTCTTTCCACTACATCGGGTGAACCGTCTTCTTGTATAAAGGATACCAAAGCCTCTCCTATACCAAGCTCGGTAATAGCCTTTTGAGTATCCAAGTTCGGGTTAATTCTGTAAGACTGTGCCGCCGCCTTTACCGCCTTTTGCTCCGCAGCGGTATACGCTCTTAGGGCATGCTGTATCTTATTGCCCAGTTGTGCAAGTATTTCACCGGGTATATCACCGGGGCTTTGACTTATGAAATAAATTCCTATTCCCTTTGATCTTATAAGCTTCATTACCTGCTCTATCTTTTGCATCATAGCCTTTGGAGTATTCTTAAAAAGTAAATGTGCCTCATCAAAGAAGAATACCATCTTGGGTTTTTCAAGGTCTCCAACCTCCGGCATGGTCTCAAAAAGTTCCGAAAGCAGCCAAAGCATAAAGGTTGAATAAGCCAAGGTATCCTGTATAAGACTTGAAGCATCTATTATATTAATATAGGCTCTTGAGTCTTGAGTTGTCCTCATCCAATCTCTTATATTAAGTGCCGGCTCCCCAAAAAACTCTTCGGCTCCTCTGTCTGAAAGTGCCACCACCGCTCTCATAATTGCCGCTATACTTTGCGAGGACATATTGCCGTACTCCGACTTATACTGTACGGAATTCTCGGATACATAATTAAGCATAGCCTTTAAGTCCTTGATATCTATTAAAAGCAAGCCCTCATCATCCGCTATTTTAAACACTATGTTTAATATATCACTTTGAACCTGATTAAGATCAAGTAGCTTAGCCAATAATAAAGGACCGAACTCTGATATAGTTGTTCTGAGCGGTAAGCCCTTTTTAGCAAATAAATCCCAAAAACAGGTAGGAAATGCCTTATAGGTAAATCCTCTTTCTAAAAGCCCAAACTCCGATACTCTTTGGCTGATCGTCGCATTATCTCCCCCGGCTTTTACCATACCTGCCAGGTCACCTTTGACATCCGCCATTATTACCGGTACTCCCATGTCGGAAAAAGACTCTGCCAAGACCTTTAGGCTTACCGTCTTTCCGGTACCGGTAGCACCCGCTATAAGTCCGTGCCTGTTTGCCATCTTAGGAAGTATATATAATTCCCTGTCCGCAGCCTTAGCTATATACAATCCCTTATCAGTATACATAATTGCTCCCTCCAAAATAAAATCAGGTAAATAATTGAAACTTTTACTCATTTTGTATATTTTTATAAAATCAGCCAAATGATTTTTGACTTCTTAAGTCACAAGACAAGTTAAATAACAGCCTGCTCTAACTTATAAACTGCGTTTATTAAGTAAAATCAGTTTGCTTAAAAAAATTTACATTGACTTATAGTTTACAACAAAATCTCTTATATAGGCAATAGAATATTTTTCCTTTACTTTATACATTTACATTACTAAGGTGATTTGCTAAAATTAGTGTATGTAAATAAAAACTTGTTTTAAAGGAGTTTTAATAATGAGAATTTCCACAAAAGGCAGATATGCACTTAGGATGATGATAGAATTTGCTCTTAATGAGGGAAATCCCAGTAAAATCAACCAGGTAGCCAAAAACCAAAATATATCTGAAAAGTATCTTGAGCAAATAGTAGCCAAGCTTCATAAAGCCGACTATGTTCGCAGTATAAGAGGTTCACAGGGAGGCTATGTGCTTAATCGAGCCCCTAAGGACTATTCTGTGGGAGACATACTAAGAGCTACGGAAGGCAGTCTCGCTCCATCTGCCTGCCTTGATGATAAAAACAGTAATTGCTACCGTAATAATCTTTGTGTTACGCAGAATGTATTCAGAAAAATCGAAGATGCCGTTAACTCGGTAGTAGACAATATAAGTTTAGAAGACCTTTTACAAGAAGAACTTGAAATCCGCAGACACATATAACAGACTCGCAAGATGATATATTTGTTAAAAAACAGTCAATCTTTATACTTGACAAAAAGCCTGCCTTAGTATATCATATCATAGCGTAACAAATTAGTTATTTGATATATTATGTGTGTGTAGCTCAGCTGGATAGAGCACTTGGCTACGGACCAAGGTGTCGGGAGTTCGAATCTTCTCACGCACGCTAAAAAACACTGTAGATGATAAATTATTTACAGTGTTTTTTATTTGTAGTATTTACTCTTATATTAAAAGCTGCTTAATGCTTATGGCAGTCAGGAATTCGGCAAAACTTTGAATAAAATGACTGCAGGCACAGCTTATGTTTAATGCAAACTTACAGACTTATAAAATATACCTATTTCTTCTTTCTCTTGTAATATGGAATATCCCCAAAAAGCACCTCATCCGAATATCCCTTTTTCTTCCATGAACTTATCGAGAATACATAACATAAAACCCCAAGCAAGATCCAGGTTACTGCAATTATAAGCTCTTCTTTAGAAAATCCGGATGGCAGACCGGGTATATACAGTACAAGCATACAGGCAGTTAAAATAAAAGCCATAGTTCCTACAAGCCTTGGAAACCTTACTCTATAAGGTCTTTTCATCTCAGGCTCATTCTTTCTAAGTAAGATAAAAGAAAGTGCCACAAAAAAGTATGCAAGTACAGCTCCGAAACTTCCAACATTAGTAAGCCAGGTAAGCATTTGCTTACCGAAAAACGGTGCTATCATAGAAAGTACACCTACAAATATTATAGAAACATAAGGAGTCTTGTACTTCTTATGCAATTTAGAAAACGCTTCCGGTATAAGCTTGATTTCCGATAGGGCAAAGATAGCCCTGCTGCCGCCTATAAAAAATGAATTCCAACTGCTGAGTATACCTGCCACTCCTCCTATTATAACCACATCTGCTGCCAGCTTTTGATTATTACACAGCTTTTTCATCGCATCTGCAGTTACAAGTTGTGCTGAAAGCATTTCATCGGCATTCATAGCCATTGACACTGCAAAAATTATAGCTACATACCATATGGCTGCCATGGCGATAGAAAAAATCATTACCCTTCCTATCTTTTTAAGCGGAACTTTAATTTCTTCTGCCGCCTGAGGTATTACATCAAAGCCTAAAAACATAAAAGGTGTCATTACCGTAACGGTCAAGACTCCCTTGTACCCGTTTTCAAATAAGGGCTCCATATTATTCATATCACCTTTTACAGCCGACAAAGCTATCAGGGTGACACCAATGGCTGCAATTATATAAGTAAGCCAATTTTGCAGCTTTGCCGCAGTCCCCACTCCCCTTATATTAATTAAGGTAAGTATAAGTGCTGAAATTGAGCCGATTGCAACCCAGGAGGCATATACATCAAAACCTGCTATGGTATACATATAGCCTTGCATTATATCGGGAAATATGTATTGCAGTACCGAAGGCAATGCACAAGCTTCAAAGGCGGCAACTCCAACATAGCTTAGTATCAAACCCCAGGTACAGATAAAAGAACCGTTCTTACCCATTGCCCTCATGCTGAATTGTTGTTCGCCGCCGGTAAGCGGCATGGCACTTATAAGCTCCGAATAAATCAATCCTTCAAATATAATCATACAGGCAGCTATCAAAAAGGCTATCATAGCTCCTAACGAACCAGCACCGTTTACCCATGAACCTACCAGCACTACCCAGCCCCAGCCTATCATTGCACCAAAGGCTATTGCAAAAACATCTTTTTCTCTTAAAATCCTGTCAAACCGATTTACTTCATTATTATTGCTTTGCCTTTCATGTTTCATAATAAATACCCCTTTTTAAATTTGTTAAATTATTATCTAAATTTCCTATGGCAAAATAAATAAATCTTCTTATATCTTGACATTAAAAAATACACTTCATGCTATATCCATTAATATAATTTGTCTCCTGAATGAAATAAAGGATATTGTATTATATATTGTCAGAAGTATAGCATAAAGTATCCCGTTATTTGGATATTTTTATATTATTTTATTTTATTAAGTTCATATTTAATTAATTTGTGATATTTATAAGATAAATACTCATAAAATTACTTAAGCACTATAATTAAAATATAATATTTTCTTAAACTGAATAAACTTTTAAATAACAGTCCAAAAAAGCCCTTGTAAATCGGCTTTATTATGCCGATTTGCAAAGGCTTTTACTTAGCATGTATTATACCGCTTAATATCTAAATCTATATGGACTTTTAAGTATTGCGGTAACCTCCTCGTCTATATCCTTATTTTCTCCGTCTTTATATAACTTTAATTTTCCCTTTTGCTCCTCACTATCATAATCACATAAATATAAAATACTGCCGTCCTCAAGTTTTATAAAATCATATACAGCTTCTTTAATCGACTTAGTTTCATTTCCGTCATAAGCTTTTAACTCGCCTTCATTTTTACGGATATCATAATATGTATAATACATTATATCGGTACTGTCACGACTATACATGATATTTGTCACTTTTTGCGTATATACCTTTTCATCAATTTTCTTTTTGTCAATATAAAGCGTACCTAAATTTGCCTCATAATCCCCTGAACGCCTGTTGGGATTATCTGTACAATTCTTAAAATACATAAGTTCACTGTCATAAAGAGAGAGATATTCACTGTATACCTCGGTATCATATATTTGAGGAGTTGATATATCCGCATCTTTTACTTTTATCTCATATATGCTGCCGGTCTTTTCACCTATCACAGAGCTTATTACTCGGGACTATAATCCATATAATGAAAAATCGCCGTTACATCTTCATCGACCTGCTTATTTTTTCCATTCTTATAATAGTTTAAATCCCCCTTATTTTTATTGATTGAATAGTCATATAAGTACATTACACTTCCGTCATCGAATACCTCGAAGTCATTAACATCTTCTGCAATTGTTTTTGCCTTCTTTCCGTTATAGACTCTCAAACTGCCTTTATCTTTATCAGAATTATAATCCACATAGTAGAATATTTCTTTTGACGAGTAATTGCCTATCATTCCGTATGAATATACATCTTCATCAACTTCTTTCTTATTGATATACAATGTTCCTTCCGAGTTTTTATAGTCCTTAAAATAAAGAACCTGACTATCCCCTGATACTCCTATCATTTCGTAACATACATCTTCATCATACAGCTTTGCTTTTTCTAACTTGCCGTTTTTCACCTTCACTTCATACAAATCACCGTAGTTTTTATTCTTTTTAATATTTGTAACAAAGTATAAGTGGTTTCCTTCTCTGGAAATAGTAGCTGTCTTTATATTTTCTCCCTCTATATCGCTTACTTTGTCACCTATGGCTATTGCCATTTTACCTGATGAGGTAGATAAGTAATCGTAACCCAATTCGTCATATACATCATAGATGCTTTCAATCTTGGATAATTTAACTTTTTTTCTCTCTTTACTTTCACTTACGGAAAATACCAAAATCGGTTTTTTGTAAGTTCTTGACTCAAGAGTACCGAAGTTATCACTTACCTTATTCTCTTTCTTTCCGTCATAGTAATATAATGTTTTTCCGCTGTTTGATATCTCTTCTTCTTTAAGTTCCTGTCTTAAAGTATCTCTGTCTCTTTTTGCTTCATACTTATCTTCGGCTTTAAGATACTCATCATAGGCTTCATTATACTCATCTACAGCTTTTTGATAGGCTGCCACAGAACCGTAGTCAAGCAATGATGGATACTTGGGTTCATCCCCCGGGTCTTCAATATCGGCGTCCTGCTCCTTCATATCATCTTCTACATAATCCATAAGTACTCCGCTGTCACCTTTTTCTTCTTTAGTGTAGTAAAATTCTCCTCCTTTAAATTCGCTTATAATATCTGTGACATCTGTGGCAATCTTTTCCTTCTCTTTACCCTCTTCTTTTTTATATAATTTATCATCTTTTAGATATATTACGCCTACAACTTTGTTGTTTTTATAATCAGCAGTTATAACTCTATCAATATCACTGTCTATCTTTTCCTTATCTTTTCCGGCTTTCTTAAAGTATAAAGTCCCGCCTTCCTTAACATAAAATATCTTTTTCCCATTATCTTCTACATAGAAACTACCCGGGTCTCTTAAGCCGGAGTCTATCTTTACTTTATCCTTTTTATTCATATTGTATTGATATATGCTATCATTCTTCACATAGGTAACTATATTATTGTCATCACTTACATAGAACTTATATTCTGTTGAAACACCGGAGTCTATCTTAATCGGCTCTTTTTTAGACTTACTTATATCTTTGCAATACAATGTATATCCTGAATCATTAATCTTTTCAGGATAGAATAATATATTTCCGTTCTTACTAAAGTGTACGGCACTGCTCATATCATAACCTACGTAGTCCATTACATCAAAACCGTCTTCAGCATTTACAAAGTTTGAAGTAAGCTCAGTTACTCCTTTCTTTGAAAAATCCGATACATACAACTCTTTGTCTTTAATATATAATCCTCTTGGAGCAATTTTCTTTTTGCTGCTAATTCCCCCGAGATTTCCCACAAAAAACACTCCAAGCAAAACAAGCAAAACTAAAGCTCCTGCTCCGATTAAAGCAGGCACAAGAAAAGACTTCTTTTTAGCAGGCAAATCAGTTCCTGCATTTACTTTAGTTTTTACAGATACAGGTGTCTCTGTGCTTTCTTCAGTTTTTACGGCTGCTGCAAGTTCCGCATTTACTTCGGTCTTGGCAACCGCCGTACCGCAATTATCACAAAATTGTGCATCATCTTGCAGTTCCTTATTACACTTGCTACATATAATCATTATTCAAATCCTCCTTTTAAGAAATATAGAACTAAAAGCCATGAATTAATGTTTCCACATAATTAAATCTCTTAATTATCATCATTACATCTTCATTTATCAGGCTGCTGTTTCCTTGTCTGTAAAGTTTCAAATCCCCCTTGAAACTGCCTAACCCGTAGTTACATAGGTATAAAACACTGCCATCGTAACATATTTTAAAATCGTGTACCTTATCTGCAATAAGTTGCGGGCTGTTTTGGTTATAAAATATTAAACTCCCCTCTTCTTTATCAAGATTATAGTCCTTATAATAGTAATTTTCTTTATCCCTGTACTCATCCAAAGCCTTGTTATACTCTTCCTTGGCTCTATCATAAAGCTCCAAAGCTTCTTCGTACTCTTCTGTTGAACTATACTCAAGTATTGAGGGGGCTTGGGGTGCCTCCTTAGGTTTTTCTATAGCGGCATCACTTTCCTTCATATCATCTTCTACATAATCCATAAGAAGTACGGCACTCCCTTTTTTCTCTTTTGTATAATAAAATGAATTTTGTTTCAGATAAGTTCGAGCAACATTATCAACATCCGATACAAGCTTTTCCTTTTCTTTTCCATTTTCTTTTTTATAGACATTACCTTCCTTTAAGTAAAATACACCTGATGTTTCATCTTTATCATAAACCAGATTTGAAGCCAGAATTTCTTCCACATCATCGTCTATCTTTTCTTTATCCTTTCCGGCTTTCTTCAAATACAAATCTCCACCTTCTTTAATATAGTATACTTCCTTTCCCTCGCTTTCCAAATAAATACTAAACAAGCCGTTTCCTAAGTCTGAGTCTATTTTAGTCTTTTCATTTTTACTGATGTTATACTGATATAGCTCACTGTCGTCCTCCTTGAAATACGTAACTATATTTCCGTCACTACTTACAAAATAAAGAGAATCCTCCGATAAGTCAGAGTCTATTTTTACCTTTTCTTTGGAAGATTTACCTGTATCATTGTAGTATAAAGTATAGCTTTTGCCGTCGAATTTATCAGGAAAAAATACTCTTTTATTATCATCGGTAATATCAATCGAATAGCTGATTTTATTATAATCAGTTGAATACCATTCCTTCATGTCACCATCCTTACCTTTTAGAAGTTCGGATGTTAATCGCATCCCCTTTTTACCGGACATATCCGATACGAATAATTCCTCGTCTTTAACATAGAGTTCTTTTTTAATAGTCCATTCCGTCTCTTTTTTTCCGATACCCCTGATTTTATAATAAAAAATGCTCCTGTTGCAATAAGCAATACCAAGGTGCCGGCACCAATTAAAACGGGTACAAGTAGGGATTTCTTTTTTACAGCTTGTTCGCTGCCGCTATCTTTTTCGTCACCGACAAGCAAAGTACCGCAATTATCACAGACCTGTATACCGTCCTGAAGCTCTTTTTACACTTACTGCATATGTTCATTCTGATATCCTCCTTTTAAGACAACGTCTGATAAAAAATACACTCTATGCTATACTATATAACAGCACAATATATTTTAATGTGTTCTTAACAGTATAGCATAAAGTGTATTATTAAGCTAAATGTTTTATATTCTTTTGACAGTAAAAAAATCAGTTACGCTAATTTTCATACTTACCGCTTTCTTCATCTATGCGTTTTAAGTTTATATAGTCATCAGTCTTAACAGAAAGTTTCTTCTTCTCAAGGTATATATTGGTATACCTTGACACCCACCTGTAAATTACCGCCCAGGTAGGCACGGCTATTATCATACCCACTACTCCGAATAAACCTCCGAACAAAAGTATAGAAAAAAGTATCCAAAAGCTCGGAAGCCCGGTAGTCTGTCCAAGTACTCTGGGTCCTATAACATTGCCGTCCAATTGCTGTAATATGAGTATCCATACCAAAAATTTAAGGCATTGCACAGGTGAGACTAAAAGCAGTATAAAGGCACTCGGTATTGCACCAAGGAAGGGTCCGAAGAATGGTATAACATTGGTAATTCCTACTATAACACTTATAACCAGGGCGTATGGCATGGACAAGATAAGCATTGCTATATAATTAAGTATGCCTATGATTATCGAATCTATAATTTTTCCTACAATAAATTGTGAAAAAGAAGTTTTTACATATATCGCTTCCTCTATCAATCCGTTAACAAATTCCACCGGACAAAAAGCATATAATATTTTCTTCATTTGGGCAATTAACTTGGTTTTTATATTAAGTAAGTATACCATAACCATTACACCTACTAAAAAATTAAATATTTCTCTTACAAAACTGTATATGCCCGAAGAAAATACTTTGATGTAATCGCTTAGATTAGGCAGTAAAGTCCTCTTGATAAACTCTTCTATACTTTTAGACCACTGATTATAATAACTAAGTACTGTACCGGCTATATCAGAGTTATCTGTTAAAAGTTTGTCAAGTATGATATAAAACTTCTGTGAGTTTTTCGGATATGCGGCTATCATATCTTCAACACTCTTAAAAAGCTGTGGTATAAGCATCCATATCAAGGCTGTAATAATTGATAACATAAGCAGCACACAGACTATGGTTGCTATAACTCTTGATAGGGAATTATTAAACCCGGTATTATTTGATATTTTTGCCAAAGAAGTACCGGATACTTTATACACTTTATTATATATAGGTGAAAATAAGAAAGTCATTATAAAACCATAAAGTATAGGCAGCAATATTGAAATAATCTTATTAAAAGTAGCAGATATAAAATGAAATCTGTTAAATGTAAAGTATATCGTTATGGCTATAGCTATTACACTTAAGGCTGTAATTCCGCTATACAAATAAACTCTGATATCCGTCTTCTTCACTTTTTTGCTCCTTAATCAGTAGTACTTTTTATATTGATACCATTTATTTCTATGCTATCGTTAAGTTCTATCACCAAACACTTTTTTCCTTCCACCGTCTTTGTAGAAATATACGGCAAATAGTCGGCATCGGCTTTTATATTGATTCCCACAGATTTGATGTCAACTTTTTTACTTCCGGCTATATTGTCCGCTAAAACCGCTATATCCGCCTCCTTGGAAGTCTCATATCTTTCTACAGCCTCTTTAGCCGCTCCGCTTTGCTCCATCAGTTTAATCATATCCTGCTTTGAAAGTACCAATGGAGTATCGCTCTCTTTGTTCTCTTCTATCATTTGATTAAGATTTTCATGCAGCCTGCTTATGGTACTGTAACTGCAATCATCATCCAAGGCTTTTACAAGCTCTTCTTGTATGATTTCTCTTTGTTCACCGGCAGGTATCGGAGCAGGTGTTGCGAATATAGCCTCAATCAGATCCTTTGATATATCATCAGCTTTTTTAGAGAAATACAAGGCTGCATGTATATCCGTCCTTCTGTCATTAAATGCCGGAAAAAGAAATCCCCTTATAGGATCGCTTACTATCCAATCTCTTACCCTATGCTCTATACTGTCGGTTTCTGCATTATAGCTTAGACAGGGCTTATCAAGGTTTACGGGACATATACTGCAAAGTACGGCATTATAGGTTTCCTCAGAGGCATCATCAAGTCCCATCTTATCCTTTGTCTTAAAGGGTATATCATAAACTACATTGGCTAAAACTATGTAATAGTTTTCAGGGTATATAAAATTTTCTATAATTTTATTAAAAAACTTAAGATTAAGCTCTTCGTTTTCAATTTTACTTTCTCTAAGTTCCATTAACAGTTTATGAGAAAGACCGTTTAACTCCTCTTCAAGTCCTATATCTATATTAAGCAGCTGCTTTCCGACAGTTCCGCTTAGAGTTTTCTTAAACATATCTTCATACTTAAAGCTGTCTTCCTCAGGTATAAGACTGTATGACTTGGTGCTTAAAAGCTTAATGTTTTTCTCATGATCCACATAGCAGGTACTGAACTTTGATATTACGGAGGCATCTTTGTGAAATAATTTTTTTATTTCATTAATTTCGGACTTTATCATAACTTACTCCTAATCAAGTCTTTTTAACTGATATATTATAGCATTGATTATGGCAGCAGCTATATTGCTTCCGCCCTTTCTTCCCTTAGCTACTATATGAGGCACCTTGGTTTCCAGTATCAAATTCTTTGACTCAACTACATTTACAAAGCCTACAGGTACTCCTATTATTAAATCAGGCTTAAAGCCCTGTTCTATAAGCTCATACAGTCTTATAAGGGCTGTAGGTGCATTTCCTACAGCTATAACTATAGCCTTATCCGTAGTTTTGCTTAGCTCAAAAGCTCTTTCCATGCTTACGCAAGCCCTTGTAACTCCTCTTTCCTTGGCTTCTTTTATTATATCTTCATCGGAAATAAAACATCTTGCATCAGAGTTTAGTACCTGCAAGGAGGTTTTATTGATTCCGGCAAGTGCCATCTTGGTATCGGTAATTATAAATGCTCCCCTTCTAAAAGCCTCAAAGCCTCTGTTTAAAGCATCATTTCCAAAAACAAGATTTGTTTGATAATCAAAGTCTGCAGAAGTATGTATACATCTTTTTACAACTTTAAGCTCTTCGGCTGTAAAACTCTCCAAAGCCTTCTTATCCATCTCACTTTCTATCATTCTCAT